>Ga0164296_1000876_pt1 | contig 33931 bp, 30 predicted proteins | sample GEODES057metaG_FD_113533 | JGI IMG/M metagenome (GOLD analysis project Ga0164296, IMG submission 113533) | Dystrophic lake water microbial communities from Trout Bog Lake, Wisconsin, USA - GEODES057 metaG | ecosystem: Environmental > Aquatic > Freshwater > Lake | place: USA: Trout Bog Lake...
ATGCCAGAGCGCTTTGGATTCATTCAAAGTCCAGCTTCAAACTCCCAAGAAAAAACCACCTGAATGGATCAACATTCGAGGTGGTTCTTTGGGGTTTCAAAGGCTTAGAGCCCTTGAAGGAATTTGCGGGGCTGAACCCCACGAGATCTGGGATTATTTTGCAGCGGGCACTGGCTCGGTGAATTTGGCGCCACCTGCATTGGCCATGTAGACCACTGCGCGACCAACTTCCAAGTCATCGTAGTCGCCACCACCTTGGGCTCCCATGGCGCCTTTGCCGTGCAATGCTGAATTGAGCAGTGCCGCATAGCCTTTTTGGATGCGAGGGCCCCAAGCGGCAGCATCGCCAAATTTTGGAGAACCTGCTGCTCCAATGCTGTGGCATGTGGTGCATTGTCCTTTGAAGACTTCTTCGCCGGTCTTGAGAACTCGGTTGGCATCGCGCACTTCGGCAAAGCCAACTTTTTCAATGCGAGACTGAACGCTGGAGTCGTTCAAATCAGAGCCAGCCGCTGTTTTGTTATCAGAGGAGACGTAGTACACCAAGCCAATGATCACAAAAATTGGCAATACAAACGACAACAAAACCGTGTACATGAATTGTGTAGGGGTTTTGATGGGGTTGTGATCTTCTGAATGCTCTTCACTCATGTTGGCCTCAAAGGTGGTTGTCTTAGGAAAGATGAGATTATAGCTTTCCTACCGGAGTCTTTCCCACATAGGGCGCGCAGAGAAGGGTAAAAAGCCAAGGGAATTTAGAGTGCTTTTGGATTTGGCACACTACAATTGACAGAGTCGGAGAAAGAACGAATGCGGCTGTAGCTCAGTGGATAGAGTATTGGCCTCCGAAGCCAAGGGTCGTGGGTTCGATCCCCGCCAGCCGCACCAACCGACCGTTTTTTAACGTGTCAGAACACCTCAAAACCCGCATGTTCATTGGCATTGCGGGTTTTTATTTGTCTCATCGGATTTCAGGCGGTAACATGACATACCGTCAAAAAAGCAGTAGATTTGACGGTATCTGAAGAGCCGAAAACCCACATACCGTCAAAGTAGACCCAATGGCGCTGACCAACATCTTTATCAAGAACGTTAAACACACTGGGGCAACGTCTGGGGATAAGTACACGGATGGACGCGCCTTGTATCTGCTGGTCAACGCAGTGGGTAAATATTGGCGAATGGATTACCGGTTTGTCGACAAGCGCAAGACGCTGGCACTCGGTGTCTATCCCGATGTCGGACTGGCCAAAGCCCGTCTGCGGCGGGACAAAGCGCGTGAGCAATTGGCAGACGGCATTGATCCGGCCGTGGCCAAACGCGAAGAGAAACAGGAACAAGCAGATGCAGCAGCCAATACCTTTGAGGCCGTGGCGCGGATCTGGTTGACTAAAACTGCGGCCAAGCGCGCCGAGGTGACTCAATCCAGAATCACCACCTTGCTGGAAAAGGATGTGTTCCCCTTCATTGGACACATGCCCATATCCACCATCAAGCCGAGGGATGTTCTGGACAGGGCAGTGCGCAAAATTGAAACGAGAGGCTCAATTGACACGGCGCACCGGGCAAAGCAGATATGCGGACAGATTTTTCGGTATGCGGTTGCAATTGGTCTGGCCGAGCGAGATGTAACGACCGACCTTCGCGGCGCACTTTCGGCAATACCTGAGTCGCACTTTGCCGCGATCACGGAACCGAAGCAGGCGGGTGAATTGATGCGCTCAATTTTTGACTACACCGGGCACCCCTGCACTGTGGCTGCGCTCAAGCTGTCCCCATTGGTGTTTGTCCGACCCGGCGAACTTCGCACGGCGGAATGGGCAGAGATTGACCTTGACGCGGCGGAGTGGCGCGTTCCTGCCAGCAAAATGAAGATGAAAGTTGATCACCTGGTGCCGCTGTCCACGCAATCGGTCGAACTGTTGCGCAGCGTGCAACCGATTACCGGGCACGGCCGTTACGTGTTCCCTAGTCTGCGCACGGGAGAGCGACCCATGAGCGAGAACACCATCAACGCTGCATTACGTGGCATGGGCTACAGCAAAGAGGTCCATACCGCTCACGGATTCCGGGCGCTGGCGCGCACCATCATGGATGAAGTGATGGGTGAACGGGTTGATCTAATCGAGCACCAATTGGCTCATGCGGTGAAAGATCCAAACGGCAGAGCCTACAACCGCACAGCCCACCTGCCAGCGCGGCGCGTGATGATGCAAAATTGGGCCAACTACTTGGACAAGTTGCGCACCGGAGCAGATGTTATTGCGATCCGCAACGGTACGAAATAAACAAACTCGCCAGCCATAGGCTGATCCCCGAAAACCCGTTTCTCTGACAGGCTGGGCTGGCCCTTGGCATTGCAGCTGGAAATCCAACCAATGACACGGGGCGCAAGTATCGCTTTGAAAGGGTCGTGCGCGAGCCCATGGTCGTTGCTGGGGTCGTAAAAGTATGTATCGTTGTTCATGCAGTGCCTACGGATTGTTGAAGAATTTTTTTGTCTGTCTTGTTCACAGATGTTTTGGGTAAGGCAGAACGACGTTCTACTTGCTGAGGGATTTTGTAGCGTGCCAAATGGAGTGCACAAAAATCTTGTATTGCCTTGGTACTGAATGCGGCACCTTCACGTAGGACGACAAAGGCCAGCAGCACTTCGCCACGGTAATCGTCTTTTTGCCCTATGACGGCTGCGTCAAGCACCTCGGGATGGGTAAAGAGTACCTCTTCAACCTCACGTGGGTAAACGTTAAAACCGCTGACGATGACCATGTCTTTTTTTCGATCGCGAATAAATAAATACCCATCTGCATCGAATTCACCTATGTCACCTGTGTAGAGCCACCCGTTGCGCAATGTTTCAGCGTTCTCTTGCTCTAAACCGTGATAGCCCTGCATCACTTGCGGGCCGCGCGCGCGAATTTCACCTTGCTCTGCGCTCGCCAATATGCGCGTACCCGTTTCTAAATCGACTACTTCAACCTCGGTATGGGGGAGAGGAATACCGACGGACGCGATCTTGATGGGACCTTGGGCCGGATTAAAAGTCAACACTGGGCCCGCCTCCGTTTGGCCATAGCCTTCATAAATAGGCGCCTGTGTAGCTTTTTGCCAGCGCCGCATGGTCTCTGCTTGGAGGGGCGCTGAACCCGAGTAGCAGGTATGGACGCTGCGCCAGTCGGTTTGCAGAAACTTATCGCACGCCATCAGTCCCGTAAAAATAGTGGGACTACCAGGAAAAATAGTAATGCGGTGTTGCGCAATAGCGTCTAGGACACGCTCAGGGTGGTAAGCGGGTAAAACCACCAAGGTACTGCCCGAATACCCACACAAGAACAGACCCATGGCCATGGCGTAGGAATGGAACAGGGGCATCACGCAGAGCACCCTTTCTTGACCAGGCCGAACAGGCAACAAGCCCTCGCGTTGCGACACATTGGTGGCAATGGAACGGTGGCTTAGATGGACACCTTTGGGAAAACCGGAAGATCCTCCGGTGTACTGCAAAAGCGCCAACGCGTCTGTTGCCGGGTATAACGGCCGCAAGACTTGGCCATTAAATGCCTCCAGCCATACGGGGAGTTGCTGGAGAATTTCAGACGCTGCCAAGACGCGGCAATGGGGGGTGTCAACCCTCCAAGACTCCATTTTGTGCAGCACCGTATCGTCGACTATTACCAGTGCAGGGGCTCCATCTTGGAGCATATAAGCGAGTTCACGTTCGGTGTACTGGGCGTTCAATGGAATGTGCTGTGCACCTGCTGCAGCAATAGCATATGGCGCGATGCAAGCCGTCAGTGAGTTGGGAAGAATAGTGGAAACCCGCTGATCCGCAACCCCTGCACGCATCAAAGTTTGCGCTAATCCCCACACACAACTGCGCAATTCGGTGTAGCTTAAACGTTCTTCACCCAGCACGATAGCGGTCTGTTGACCCCAGTGGGTGCATGTATGGTCCAGCATGCTGACGATGCTGCTATGCACCAAAGGCAGGTGCGCGGTTGACGCTAAATGGTTGTCTCGATTCATGCGGCAGCATCATCCACCTGGATGATCAAGGACATCGCAGAGTCACCTGCCGCACATCCCGTGAAAAGGCCTATGCCGCCCCCTTGCATCACCATCTGTTCGATTAATTCAATGAGGCTGCGCAGCCCCGTCGGTCCTTGCGGGTGTCCCCATACCAATGAACACCCTAACTGGTTGATTTTTTCAATTGGAAAACCTGTTTCTCGCGCAAAGACAATGTCGTTGACGATGAAGGGGTTGTGCATCTTGACGTGCGTGATATCGCGCATCTCGAGTCCTGCGTCTTTTAAGGCGTCGTAGCTCGCAGGAACCGTTGCCATTGGCATATAGGCTTTTTGGGTACGGGCTTGTCCCACGCCCAAAATTTGGATGGTAATTTCGGGACGGGTGGCAATACTTTTGGCAAATGTCTGTGAACACAACAACATGGCAGCGTTGCCGTCGGCCGGGTGCGTTTGCCCTCCAAAAGAAATAGTGCCGCCTTCAACCACAGGTTTCAGAGCTGCTAGTCCTTGCGCAGTCGTCGCATGGATGCCTTCATCGCTTTGCATCGTGGTGCTGGTTTTTTTAAAACGCGCATCCGGAACTTCAAATGGCAACCGCATATAGCGCTTTTGAAATGCAAAGTCATTGGCGGTTGCGTCTTGGTACTGCGCGTAGCGCATCACGGTCGCGTCGTTTTGTTCCGCGCTGCTGATGGCAAATTTACGCGCTACGTTTTCTCCGGTTTCCACCATGGCTACGCCAGCGAAGGGATCTTGCCGAAAATTGTCCAACACCCAGTTTTCACGTTGGCCACTGCCGCCTGGGCCTTGGGGATTGGGGTAATAGAGTTCGGGCCCATTGCTCACGCGATCGGCTGTCAGTACCAATACACAATGGGCGCGGCCACTGCTGACTTCATCTGAGGCCATAGCCAGACAACGCGCAGAGGTTGCACAAGCTTGGGAAATGGTGGGCCCCGCTAAATTTTCAAAACCCATCAGACCTGTCGCCCAAGGCAGTCCATAGAAACTACCTGCTTGGGGCACCGTCATTCCCAAAATAGCCGAATCGATGGGGATGTCGAGCAAGCCTCTTTGGGTCATTTCGCGCTTGGCGTTCCAAGCTGCAAACTCTAAGCTGTGAAGGTGGGCGAGTGTGCCTTGCCAACGCGCAAATGGTGTAGACCAATACTGCCCATAAGGAATAAAAGTATTCTGGCGCAGCGCCCCACTTTTTGCTGGGTGTGCAGAGAGGGTGGTCATGGCAAGGTCCTTAAAAAATCTAGCACGGTGGCTGCAAAGGGCGCGGGTAATTGGTCGGGCAGCGGAACCATGCCCCCAGCAATATCTACGATCTGCGCTTGCGGGAGGTGGTGTTGCAATTCCAGAGCATGCGGGGAAGCAAAAGGATCATCCGGTGCGCGAATGATCAATGTAGGTTGGCGCACCCGATGGATGCTGTCTTCCATCCGATAGGATGCAACAGCACGATGCCCATCCTCGAGTCCACCACTGGCTTTCAGCGCATCGAGGACAAAGGCCTCCAACAAGTCAGATCGGTTGGTCGGATAAAAACCTTGTCGCTTTTGCCAGAGTGCTTGGAGATGGCTGCCATCGGCGCTAGGTTCAACATGGTCAATGGGCGGACTGTTCGCGCGCGCGGCCCGAAACGCTGCATCCGTGTAGGGTGTAGAGGACAAAACCAATGCACGCACCCGTGCAGAAAATGAAGCAGCTAATTCCACCGCGATAACACCACCCGTGTGGTGTCCGACCACGTCGACCTGCTCGAGTTGCAAATAGTCGAGTAATTCGCAAGCCACCGCGGCCCAAAGCGCAATGCTGGCGGGTTGGTCACCGCTTGCGGAATCTCCAAAGCCTACGGTGTCCATCGCGATGGCGCGCCGCTCAACTCCCAGCAGCGGAAGTACATGGCGGTATTCCTGATAGCTACGGGGCGATTGGTGCAGCAACAAGACGGCGGGTGCGTCTTTGGCACCACATTCGGCAAAGTGCACCTGGCCTACCGACAAATCGGCGAATGCGCGGCGCAGCGTCATGGCAAGGTGTCTTGGGCTGGTGCTTGCCATAGACCTGCGTGCTTGAGCATGCCTAGCGTGCGAGACAGCACGTCGCGGCGATACGCGGCAATATCCCGTCCCGCATAGTCGTAAAAACCACTGCCAGTTTTTAAACCGAGCCGACCTTGTGCCACCATCGTATCGACGATTTCCGGTGCGGTGTAGCGGGGCGCGCTGACGGATGCGGACATCTCGCGGCTGGCGTGGTGCAAGATGTCGCAGCCTCCAAAGTCAATGAACTCCACCACGCCAAGCGCTGCGAAACGCAGTCCCATTCCGTAGCGTGTAGCCTTGTCGATCTCTTCGGCGGTGGCAGCACCTTCTTCGATCATGCGGGCGGCTTCGTTCATCACCAGAGCCTGCAAACGCGGCACGATATAGCCAGGCGTGGGCCCACAGACCACGGGCAATTTGCCAATGCCTTCCATGAGAGATTTGGTGCGGTCCAAAACGTCACGCGAAGTTCCGGCGTGGTAGCTCAACTCCACCACAGGAATGATGTAAGCAGGGTTAAGCCAGTGCATATTCAAAAACCGCTCGGGCTTGTCCACTAGGGGTGCGAGATCGGTGACCAAGATGCTGCTGGTGGTGGACGTGATGATGGCACTGTCGGTGCAATAGCGATTGATCTGCGCGAAAGCATCGCGCTTAGCGGCGAGGGTCTCGGGCACGCCTTCGAATACCAACTCTGCCGCTGTCAAGGCGGCGGGTGCCGCATCGGCCCTGACAAAGTGCACCCGCGCAGCGATCGCGTCGACTTGTTGCGCATCGATCACGCCGAGTTGTGACAAGCCCAGCAAACTGCTGTGAATTTCGGCGTGTGCTTCGTGTTGCAGTGTTTGCCAAGCGTCGTCGCTGCGCACGCGCAGATCTATCAAACTGATGCGATGCCCTGCGTACGCGAAAGCAATGGCAATGCCGCGCCCCATGCGGCCTGCTCCGACAGCAGCAAAACGGGGCAGGTGTTTAGTGTCCATGGTGAAGTCGATCGTGCAGTTCTGCGGGAGTTAAATCGGCAAGGCCAAGAGACTCGAAAGTACGCGGGCCCCAGCGTAATTCTTGACCCAGAAAACCTCCGACCACTGCCAAGATACCTTGGGCAATGGGGGCATCCACTTGGGCATAGCGGGCGACCGATGCAAGAAAGGCTAAGCCCAACACCACGTCTTCGGTCACATACCGGTGGGTGTAGAGATCGATCGTTTCACGCCAATCGCCTGACTTGACGAGTTTTTTGTGCGCATCGCCATACATCCACTGGTCATTGTTGTAGTGGTCGGCCAAGGGGTAGTGGGGCGCGCTATGGCCCAGCGCGTTTCGCACGGCAATACGTTCGAGGTCAAGACGGTCTGTGACATCGCGCACGGCGCGTTGGGTGCCTTCGTTATGGATATCCCAACGCTCAAAATGTTGCAAGGGCGCGGCATTCATCACGATCAAGGGAGGATGAATGACAGGGCCTGCGTTCATCAAAGCCCCGGACAAGGCGTTGCCACATCCGTGCACGCTGGGGTAGGCCTGTCGGATGACTGCTATCGCTTGATCTGCCAGACGCTCAGGGTAGACGCCTGTCGGCAAACGCACTGCGCGGATAGTGACATTGACTTCGCGCTCACCGTGTTTGCGGGCCAGGTAGGGTAAGGTGCCTGTCTCTGCCCAAGCGACATTGGCGGTGTTACCTGCGTCTCGCACTTGGCGCGCCATGACATAACTACCAAAAGTACCTGGCGCTAAAAAAACCACCTGGCCATCGACCAAATGGGGCGCCATGGCGACGCCCATGTCGAACTGGGCGTTCGCAGGGGAAGGAATCACGATCAACTCTGCGCCTTGCAGTGCCGCAGCCATATCCGTGGTAGCCAGCGCAATGGGCACTTCGCGCACGCCTTGCGCGTCTTTGAGTGTGATGGACCCCGTTTGTTGTACTGGTTGTAACGCGACAGCATCCCGCCGCCAGAGTCGAATGTCGTGGCCTTGTTCAGACAGGTCGGAGGCCGCCGCATAGGCGCCATGTCCTCCGCCCAAAATAGCAATCTTCATGGTGTGTTTCCTTTGGCAATAGGGATGTCGTTATGGGCTGTGCGGGATGGGGGTGCGGCGTGTGCGACAAGCTCGGCCTGTCTATCCCATGTGTTAGGCCCCACGCCTTGCGCGCGCAACTTGTACTTTTGCACCTTGCCGTTTTCAGTCCGCGGCAAATCGTCCAACACATCGAAATAGCGCGGTAGCGCAAAGTAAGGCAAGTTGCGCTGGCAATGCGCGATCAGCGCGACAGGGTCTAGGGCATGCGCGGGACGCGCTACCAGTGCGGCCATCACTTCGTCTTCGGCCAATTCAGAACGTACCGGAAAGACCGCACAGGCGGCCACAGCGGGATAGCTGAGCAAGACTTGCTCCACTTCGAAGGAAGAAATATTTTCGCCCCGCCGTCGGATGGCATCTTTGATGCGGTCGATGAAGCGAAAAGAACCATCGTGTTCACGCACCACGCGGTCACCCGTATGAAACCATAGGTTGCGCCAAGCTTCTAAGGTTTGCTCCGGCATATGAAAGTAGCCACTGGCGAAGGTGAAGGGTTCATGGGCACGTAACAAGAGTTCGCCGGCTTGGCCCACTGGCAATTCGACATCGGCGTCATCTGCTACTCTGGCCTCAAAGCCTGGGCGTAACCAACCCATGGTTCCAGCAGGTGTTGCGTCAGGTTGGGTCGCGATGACGAAGTTGGTCTCGGTCGAGCCGTACCCCTCTAGCAATTGCACGCCGGTGCGTTCCAAAAATGATCTGCCTGCTGCCGCTGGTACGCCAGGTCCTAGCCCTATGCGCACGCGGTGTCCACGTTCGACTGCGCTCTCAGGTTGCGCTAGCAAGATAGGCACCATCGCGCCCAGCAAATACACCACGGTAGCGCCGTGTGCATGCATCGTGGGCCAAAAACCTGAGGCAGAAAAGCGTGATGCGAACACGACGCTACAACCCGCTAGCATGGCTTGGGCAAACGTGTTCAGTGCGTTGATATGGAACAAGGGCAGGGTGGTGCACAACACGTCATCGCAACCAATTCCAAGGACTTCTAAGCTGTTCACGCCCCACCAGTAATACTGGGCATGCGGACAGACTACGCCCTTCGCTGGACCCGTCGTGCCCGAGGTGTACAGGATCGCCAAGGCGTCTCCAGGGGCTATGTCCGCGGCAGGAATGAGCGCCGCGGATCCTCGTGTGGGGTAGGCGCTCACAGGTATTGCGAGGTCTAACGCGGGTGGTGTTGCCGTATTGGTTGTGGGGGTAGGGGGCAGATGCCAAATCTGTTGAAGCGCTATGTCTTGGCACAGATCAGATGGCAAACGTTGTAACAAGTCCGCTTCAATCACCAGTAACCTTGCTTGGCTATCTCGCAAAAAATATGCAATTTGCGGCCCCATGGACGCTGTATTGATCGGCACAACCACTGCACCTATCCAAGCGCAAGCCAGAAAAACTTCTAAAAACTCGACGCGGTTGTGGGCCATGAGCGCTACGCGATCACCCCGTCCCACGCCCGCTTGCACTAAGGCTGCAGCCGAAGTGGCCGCGCGTCGGGCTGCGTCGGCGTGTGACCATGTTTCCTCACCGATACGCAACAGCAATGTGTCGCCAAACAACTGGCCTTGTCGGTGCAACATGGCTGGCAGCGTGCGCTCTGCTGCAGTGAGCAAAGCGTTCGTGCTATCCATCTGTATCTCGGGCCCCACCGCCCAAATAAGTGGCTTGTACGCGGGTGTCGGTTGCTAAGTCACTGGAGGGACCCGACAAGGCAATCTCGCCAGTTTCGAGCACATACCCGTGGTCCGATGTTTCTAAGGCGGCACGCGCGTTTTGTTCGACCAACAAAATCGACACGCCTTCTTCTCGCAGTTGACGCACGATGTGCAGAATGGATTGCACGATCAGGGGTGCCAGGCCCAAACTTGGCTCGTCGAGCATGAGCAAGCGCGGCGACGACATCAGGGCACGCCCTAACGCAAGCATCTGTCGCTCGCCACCAGACAAGGTGCTGGCGCGTTGGTCACGCCGTTCGGCTAATCGGGGAAAGCGGTCGTAGACAGATTGCAAGCGACTGCGCAAAGCATCGCCGCGTAATTTTTGCGTGTAAGCGCCGAGCTGTAAGTTGTCGAGCACGCTCAAGTCACCGAAGAGTTCCCTTTTCTCAGGAACCAAGCACAAACCGCGCTCTACACGGGCCTCCACATCTAATCCGTGCAAGTCTTCCCCTTCAAAGCGCAACTGACCTTTGGACGGAAGCAAACCCATGGCCGCTGAAAGCAACGTGGTTTTGCCAGCGCCATTGGGGCCTATGACTGAAATGATTTGTCCAGGCTGCAACGCGAGGGAGACGCCGCGTAAGGCATCGACTTGCCCATAAGACACATGTAAGTCTGCTATTTCAAGCATGGCAGTCATACAACACTCCCTAAATAAGCCGATTGAACACGCGGGTCGGCGCGGACTTCCTTGGGCGCGCCCTCAATCAACTTGGAACCAAAATTCATCACCACCAGTCGATCGACCAAGGTCATGACAAACTCCATGTCGTGTTCGACGATGAGAATGGTGACACCTTCATCGCGTAGTTTTTTCAAAAGTTGGCCTAACGCTATTTTTTCTTTGCGACGCAGTCCAGCGGCGGGTTCGTCTAACACAAGCAGCACAGGATCGGCGGCTAGGGCACGGGCAATTTCCAAAATGCGCTGCGTGCCTAGCGGCAAGCTGCCAGCCTCTTCGTACGCTTTGTCACCCAAGCCGATGCGCTCGAGTTGCAGCTGCGCCGCATGAAGTACCTGCTGCTCTTGCACGCGATCGAGTCGCAAACCTGCACGCACTAAACCAACGTCGGTTCTGGCGTAAGCACCTAAAGCGACGTTGTCCAAGAGGCTCATGTGGGGCCGCAGTTTGACGTGTTGGAAAGTACGTGCCAATCCCAGTTTGGCGACATCGCGTTGCGACAGGCGGCTGATATCGTGGCCTAAAAAATGCACTTGGCCAGAGGTCATCGCTGCCGTACACGTCAGCAAATTGAACATGGTCGACTTGCCCGCGCCGTTGGGACCTATCAATCCAACGATTTCACCCGTATTGACCGAAAAACTCACGTCGTTGACTGCGACCAATCCACCAAAACGTTTGACTGCGCCCTGCACCTCTAGGAGAGGAGCGCCGCGGGGTGGAAGGGTGCGATGTGGAAGTGGTGTCACGCCAGCGGGGAGTGCCGTGGGGTAGCTTTTTGCAGGCATACCTGACGGGTTTTGCAAGTTAGACGCGCCAGCACGCATCCAGCGTCTGACAAAACCCATCAGTCCGCCGCGCGCAAAGTGCAAAATCAAAATAAAGAGAACTGCAAACGTGACGGCTTCCAGTTGTCCAGCCCGTTGGGTGAGTAGCGGCAAGACGTCTTGCAAACCGTTTTTCATCACCATCACCAAAGCGGCACCGACCAATGCGCCTGCAATATGCCCAAGTCCACCCGACACCGCCATCAGCAGATATTCAATACTGGCGCGGACATCGAATGGAGATGGACTGACAAAGCGGTTCATATGGGCATAGAGCCAACCAGCCAATCCCGCCAACAAGGCGGCGGTGACAAACAAGCTGAGTCGCACGTGGTATGCATTGGCGCCGACACTGGCGAGCAAAATAGCGCCGCCACGCAGACCTCGAATGGCTCTTCCGGGGCGTGAGTGCAGCAAGTTGTAACCAAACCAAAAGCAGACCCCAACCAAAGACCAAATCAGGTAATAAATGGCGCGCGGATCCGCCAAGGACCAACCAAAGATAGACAAGGCGGGGATATTGGACAGCCCGGTGTGCCTTCCCAGTGCATCGATATTGCCAAACAGCATAGCGATGGAGAGTCCCCAAGCAATGGTGCTCAGTGGCAGAAAGTGTCCCCCTAATCGCAAGGTCAACAAACCAATGGCAAGAGCAGATACACCTGTAAGCGTTAAGGCAAATGGCAAACCGAGCCAAGGAGAAAATCCCATGGTGGTGGTTAACCATGCTGTGGCATAAGCGGCTATACCCACAAACGCGGCTTGCCCAAAAGACGTGGCCCCTCCAATGCCGGTTAGCAAAACCAAACCCAGAGCCACTAAAGATGCAATGCCGATGTCGTTCATCAACGACACGGCAAAGTTGCTAAAAAGCAGCGGGATGAGCGCTACACATAGCGCAAAAAATCCGACCAGAAATGCTGGACGCGCGAACACATGTTTCATTGGTCGATTTCCTCTTCTTCCTCTTCAATATGGCGTGTCATGAATGAACGCAACATCAATACAGGAATTAACAGACTGAACACAATCACGTCTTTGAGTGCGCCGCTCCAAAAAGAGGCAAAGCTCTCGACGACACCCACAGAAAGAGCACCCACTGCCGTCATGGGGTAACTGACCAAGCCTCCGATAATGGCCGCAACAAACGCTTTCAAACCGATGATGAAACCGGAGTCGTAATACATCGTTGTCACGGGAGCGATCAACACGCCAATCAGACCCGCTAGCAAGGAGGCGCACGCATAGGCCATCAATGCAGTGCGGGCGGGGCGAATACCCACCAACCGCGCACCGACACGGTTGACTGCCGTGGCACGCAAAGACTTACCCATCGTCGTGCGCTCAAATACCAAAAAGAACAGGCCACTTAGCACCAAGGCAGCGCCCACCATCAAGAGGACTTGTGCACTGACAGAAAAACCTTCCCCAAGCTGCAAAGACCCATTGACCAAAGCGTGGGTGCGCGATCCTTCTGGACCAAAAAATAGCAAACCCAGTCCCGATAATAAAAAGTGCAACGCCAATGACACGATCAGGAGCACCAACACGGAAGCATCGGCGATAGGTTGAAAAACTACTCTGCCTATAAGCGGTGCAATGGGGACAACCAGCAACACACTCATGGCCACTTGGAGCCAAGCAGAAACGCCCGACCGACTGGCCAGCCATGCCAGAGCACAAGGGACCAGCGGCAGCGCGCCCCACGTCAAGAGTGCTTTGAAAACGTGCTGACGCTCACCCCGGCGCACCAAACTAGCCACCTCCGTGGTGCACGCGAGTGCAGTCAGCACCACGACCATACCAATAGTGGGGGGTAAGCGACCAGTTTCAAATGCGGCAAGCGTCAAAGCGGCAAAGGCCGCGATATCCCCAAAGGGGACAAACACTACGCGTGTGACGGAAAAAATAAGCACCAGCCCAAGGCCAGCGAGCAAATAGACGGCACCATTAGCCAAACCGTCGATGCCCAGTATGAGTGCAATGTCCCATGTCATTGAAAATTCCTTCGCGTTATCTTGTTCTTGCTTTCAAAGCGGAGTTGGTAAGAGCAGTCTGTCATCGGTTTGCGCATGGCTTAAATAAACAACTGAATGGCCGGCAGGGGTTGCCCAGCATCGAGTAGGTTCACACGTTTTTGCAAAATCATCCATCCCGTTGCGGTTTGCAACAAACGATGGACATAGGTTCCTGTAAGCAGGATTTGTTCCTCCCCTTGTCGCTCGATGTAGATGAATGGCGTCTGCACCAAGGTTTCGTGCGCCGATGCCGTAGGCGAGACAACACGCGGGCGCTGCAGCACATGTTGGCAACAGACCCGAGGATGGAGGGAATGCGCACGCGGGTTCTGCAAGCGTTGTATCCGCAATTGCAGCAATAGATAGTCTTCGTAGGCAATCGAGTTGTGTGAGTGCGGATCGGTTTGATCGGCGCCCAGCAGTGGAACCCAGTAATGTGCCGTCGCATCAAAAAGCGCCAGCCAATCGTCCCACTGACTTGCGTCTATCAAGGCAGCTTCATGGAGCACAAAATCGCAAGGGTCTTCGATCATGTTGCGCTCGCAGGATGCGGGACCATAAATTTGGCCCAAGCCCGAAATTGGTTACGCATTAACCATTCGTTGGTGCCGTTAGTCGTCTGCGTTCGCTGTGACAGCTCATCGCTGTGAAAACCCCGGTGCAGACTGATCCATTCGTTGCCGTTGGCCCGTAAGCCATTTTGGATACTTTCAAAAATGCGCACATCGTCGTGCGCAACCACCGACATGGGTGAAAACACCAGACGGTTGTAATGCATGGCGCGCTCCAATAACAAATCGGGCGCACCCGTTACCCGAAAACTCCAAGCCTCGATCAAAGTGCGATTAGCCGATAGCGGTCGTATCACCCGCATCACTTGGGGAGAGCCTTTGACAGCTAGGCTCGGAAACAGCACCGCGTTTTGTGGTGAGCGCTGCAAAATGTCTTGCGTGCGTTCCACTCCGTGGGCGGCTTGCATGGCCGCTTCATAGTCGGGCAGTTGGGCATAGTTAGAGTGGATACTGAAATTCACGCCTAATAAGCTGTGGCCGTTATCAAAAACACGGCCCCCCATGTTGTCAAAAAATGCGTAGCCGGAACCAAACGGCAAAATTTGCTCCATGGCCATCGGTTTGATTTCGTCATCGCCATGCCCTTGCCACACAGCCTGCGCCGCCTTGGTGGCGGATTCGTGCGTTGACATCGGATGCACAGCATCGTTGATGTTTTCTAAATACATCTTCCAATTGCAATGGATGATGTTGCGCAACACGCCTCCAGCGACCACTAAGCGTCCCTCGGGCGATCGGTCGGCCAAGTTATCGAGTGACTGCAACACCTCACCGAAATAGTCCTGGAAGGAGAGGCCTTCTGGTGCGAGACGGACAAACACGAAGTCGCGGTAATTGACAACATCCGCGACCGCGGTGAGTCCTTGGCCCGATGCGCAGGTACCCAAACGCGTCCCGTCATAGCCCTCTTTAAACGGAATGGCCAGCTGCTGGCCATTGAGTTTGTAAGTCCATGCGTGGTAAGGACAGCGAAAAAATTTACCCGTATTGCCACTTTCTTCGTTCACCAGTCGCGCGCCCTTGTGGGCGCAACGGTTGTAGTAAGCGCGAATACTGGCATCGCTGTCACGCACCAAAACAAGCGGGCGACCAGCGATGTCTAGCGACACATAGTCCCCCACATTGGGAAGTTGACTCGCATGCCCTGCAAACTGCCAAGTGTTGGCGAAGAAACGCTCTTGCTCTAAAGCAAACAGTTCTTCGCTCAAGTAGAGATCGCGATGGACGCGGTCTTCTTGCACCAGGGCCTGAATCGCGTCAGGCTGATCACGGTAATTCATCTGGGACATGCAAAAGCAACGCAATAACGATTAGGTTTACTGGGCCAACTTCCATTGCCCCTTGTCGAGTTTGACGATCACGCGGGCGCGCTCGTCTACACCATACAACTGGCCATGCTTGAAGTTGTAGACGCCATGGGTGCCTACCAATTCTTTTGTGCTGAAGATCGCATCGCGCAATGCCAGCCGGAATTCAGGGGTGCCAGGTTCGCCTTTGGCGCGGGCTGCAGCATCTAAGAAAACCAACCATCCGTCAAACGAATAGGCAGAGAACGCGTCACTTGTGGGGGCGTTGTGCACTTTTTGGAATACGGTGCGAAAAGCTACAGAAATTTTCTTGGTGGGATGGTCATTGGGTAATTGCTCGGCCACGATCACAGGACCGGTGGGCATCAAAGCGTCTTGGCCTGCAGCGCCCACTACGCGCACGAAGTCAGGGTTGATCAAACCGTGTTGTCCGTACATGCCGCCTTTGAAACCACGCTCGTTGAGAGCCAAGAAGGGCAGCGCACCAGGGGTGCCTGCGCCACCAGTCATCACTGCGTCGGGGCGCATGGCCAGCAGTTTGAGAATCTGTCCTGTGACCGACGAATCAGCACGCGCATAGCGTTCATTACCTAACACCTTGATGCCTGCATCAGGCGCTGCTTTCATCAATGCGTTGTATACCAAGTCTCCCCAAGCATCTGAAAAACCGATGTATCCCACCGTTTTGACACCATCTTTTTTCATGCGCTCTACCACCGCATCGATCATCAATTGGGTCGGTTGCGCAACCGTCACGACCCATGGGTTTTCAGTGGGATCGAGTTGGATCGGTGTGAGACCGATCATGGGGACTTTGGCGTCGCGCGCGACTTGCGCCATGGCGATGGCGGCGGGTACGCCTGAGGTGCCCATCAGCACATCCACTTTCTCTTCTTCCACTAACTTACGTGCATTGCGCCCAGCGGTGGTGGGGTCAGAACCGTCATCTAACACGATGAACTGAATTTTGCGACCATTGACCTCTGATTTATAAGCCGCCGCGGCTTGCATGCCTTTGACATAGGGAACGCCTAAAGACGAATTGGGACCGGACAAAGACACACTCAGACCTACCTTGAGATCTGCAGCCAAGGCCACCGTACTTAGGCTAGCCCCCATGGCCACAGCCACAGCCGCTTTTTTGAAGTTTTGAATCATCGTTTTCATATTGCTACTCCTGGTTAATAGATTGAACACGCAGGCCGTGAAGCCATGCACCCAACGAAACTTAGGGGGCTAATTTCCATTGGCCTTTTTCTAACTTGACCATCACGCGCGAACGATCATCCGAGCCATAGCGGCTGTCAGGTTTGAAGTTGTAGACACTGTGAGTTCCCACCAATTCTTTGGTGCTGACGACGGCATCACGAAGCGCGGTTCGGTATTGCACCGTGCCAGGCTCACCAGCGGTGCGTGAGGCAGCATCGAGCATGATCAACCACGCATCGAAGGTGTAGGCTGAAAACGCATCCGTGGGAGCCACGCCATTGGCCTTTTGGTAAGCGGTACGAAAATCCATCGCGACTTTACGAATGGGATTGTTGGCAGGCAGTTGGTCTGCCACCACCACCGGCCCTGTGGGAGCCAAAAGGCCTTCCACGGAGGGGCCGCCGACACGGACAAAATCAGGGTTGATCAAGGCATGGGTGCCGTAGATCAAACCTTTGTAGCCCCGATCGGCCAATGCCAAATAGGCTAATGCACCAGGCGTTCCTGATGTGCCTGTGAGCACTGCATCTGGATGCAATGCAACGATTTTGAGTACTTGACCGGTCACCGACGTATCGGCACGCGCGTAGCGTTCGTTGGAAACCACCTTGATGCCCGCAGCGTCAGCTGATTTGGTCAATGCGTCATAGACCAGATCGCCCCAAGGGTCAGAAAAGCCGATAAACCCAACCGTCTTGACGCCTGATTTTTTCATCCGTTCTACGACCGCGCCCACCATCAAGGGTGCGGGTTGGGGCAGGGTCACCATCCATGCACCCTCTTCGCCGTTGAGGTTGGCGTTGGCAATCGAGATCAAGGGGGTTTTGCTTTCGCGTGCCACTGCGGCAATTGCCAGCGCACCGGGCGAGCCCGCTGTACCAATGATGATGTCGACTTTGTCTTCTTCGATCATCTTGCGCGCATTACGCGCGGCGGTAGAGGGGTCCGATGCATCGTCGAGTTGAATGACTTGAATCTTGCGTCCTGGTAATTCAGATTTGTAGGCCAACGCTGCCTTCAATCCTTTTTCATAGGGAATGCCAAGCGATGACACAGGGCCTGACAACGAGGTGATAAAGCCGACCTTCAAGTCGGCGGCCCAAGCAGATACCGAGGCGAGGGCGCTAAGACCCAAAGCAATGCCGGTCAGGGCGCTTTTTAGCTGAGAGACTCTCATGTCATTTCTCCTATAGAAGTTGACGGGTTGACGGAACATGCAATCACAAAGTCAGGCTGCCAATACTGCTACCACCACAGACATACAGGACTTGGCCGGTGATAAAACTGTTGAGGGGGTCGACCAAAAAACCAACCGCACGGGACACGTCTTGTGTTTCGCCCAAGCGTTTGACGGGGATCGCTGCCGCCAATGCGTGCTCGCGTTCACTCCCTTTTTCAATCACGTCATAAAACATATCTGTGCGGATCGGCCCAGGGGCGACAGCGTTGACTGTGATGCCTTCGGGTGCGAGTTCTAGGGCCCATGTACGCAGCATGCCGATCATGCCCGCTTTGGTCGCTGAATAAGCAGTTCGCGTAGCGGCACCTAAGGCCGCGCGTGAAGAGAGCAATACCACGCGACCAAAGTGGGCCGCGCGCATGTGGGGTAGGGTCGCTTGCACCAGTTGAATCGCCGCGCCTAAATGCAAGGCTACCAGTTCATCTAGTTCCTGCAGTTGGACGTCGGCGAGAAGCGCCGCGCGAATGACACCTGCGTTGTGCACGACGGTCGTCACTTCAAAACGCTGGGCGACATCTGCCGCCGCTTGCGCAGTAGCCACGCGATCCGTCAAGTCGACCTCGACGTGGTGCAAGCGGGCGTGCTTTGTCTGTGGTGTTCCCAAGGACAACGAAATGACCTCATAGCCTTTATCCAACAAATCTGCGCAAACAGCTTGGCCAATGCCGGCACTGCCTCCTGTGACCACCGCGATGGGAGGAGCGGTGCTCATGTGGCAGACCCCACCAAAGCCAAAACGCGCAAAGGACTGCCACTGCCTTTTTCAATTTTTAACGGAGGACAGACCAAAACCGCACCAGCAGGCGGTAACAAATCAAGATTGCACAGACATTGCAATCCATAGCGTCCGGCACCATGCATGTAATAGTGGCAGGGGTAAGGTGGCCGCAAGTGGTAGCCCTGACCAGCATCGGTACCGATCGCTTCGGAACCAAAGCCCAGCACGTCACGCTGCTCCACCAAAAAACGGACAGCTTCGGTACTAGGCCCTGGGGTGTGTTGGCCCGTGGCATCAAAATTTTGATAGGCCTCAGGGTCCGTGCGTTTAGACCAATCGGTGCGCATCAAGACCCAAGCGCCTTTGGGAATGCGCCCGTGCGCTGCCTCATAGCGTCCAATGTCGGCCACGCTCAGCAAGTAATCGTCGTTACCGGCCACGTCGGCAGTGCAGTCGATGACGCAGGCGGGTGCAACAAAGTGCTGCGCTGGAATGGTGTCGACCGAGTTATTCGGTAAGTCACGGCCAGAGATCCAATGAATCGGCGCATCGAAGTGGGTGCCGGTGTGTTCTCCACAAGAAAAATTATTCCAATACCAACCAGGACCGCGTTCGTCGTAGCGGGAAACTTCTTCAATCCGGAAAGGCCAGCACTGGCCCATCTCAGGAGGCAAAGCGATTTGCGGAAACTCCGGTGTCAGTGTTTGTGTGAGGTCGATCACGCGAATGCTGCCAGTTGTTAAAGCGCTGGTCAGCGCAGCCAGAATCTGCGTGGGGGCTAAGGGTAGGGATGTGTTTGCCATGTGGGGTTCCTGCTTTTTCTTAACCGCCGCCGGCGGCCAATTCGCGCTCGAGCACTTTGGGGTTGTCACGCCAACGTTCTAGCCATTCCTGAGCCACATCGCCAGGGTAGATGTCCTCGATGCCATCGCGCAAAGCCTTGACCACGGCGTTGGCAAGCGTGTTGGCAGCCAATTTGGGAGGCGGCATTTGCTGGTTCCATTCATCGTCTAGGGGACCAGGAAATACATTGATCACACGAATACCTGCGGGACGCATCTCCGCACGCAAACACTGCGCGAGCGAATGCGCTGCAGCTTTGGACGCGCTAAAAGTGCCGTGGGGCGGAAAGTTACTCAGCGCATAAATAGACAAGAGGTTGACCCACGCACTCGCGCCTGTTTCGCCGTCGGCAGAGCGACCCATCAAGGCCGGGCCGAACTCTTGCGCCAAGCGCAAAAGACCGAAGTAGTTGATATCCATCTCGGCCTTGGCTGCATCGGTTCCGCGTCGCGCGGCGATGCCAAAATTGCGATGCACCTCGGCGTTGTTGATCACGATGTCGACCTTGCCGCCAATTTCCCCCGCTAACTCGCTGACGGACCGTCCATTGGTGAGATCGAGGGGTACCAAGGTGACTTGCGGCAGGGCGCTGATATCTTCCAGACCACCTAATTTTTTCCATGGTTCGGCATGACCGACCCACACAATATCGGCCCCCGCTTTGACCAGCGCTTTGACCAGTGATTGTCCGACCTCGGTTTTGCCATCGGTAACCAAGACCTTGCGAAATTTAGGATCGCTGGTCATTTCGCGAAGCATTTTGTCGTCTGCCATATGGGCATCCCCTTCCTGTGGATATGCAATCAATACCGCCTGTCCGGCGCGGTCAAGTCGGGCGCCTACGCGCACTTTCTGCGGGGCAGTGCCAACATCTCCGTGCAGGTGGGTCATCACGGTAGGCCCTGCATCGAGATGCACCATGCCCAAGGTCCAGGGCAAGCGTTCACGAAAAAATAGATCGTTGCTATGGTGCAAAGTGGTGCTACTCAACAGCACGCCCGCGCCACTTTGCGCCCGCCATTGCAGACGTGGGGATAAACACTGGTGACAGACTTCGCGCGGCGGGTATTGCACGCTATTGCAGTCTTCACAGGTTTGCAGTTCAAAGCGACCTTCTGCGGCCGCCGCGGTGAGGCCTAGCGCGACGCGTCCCCGCGCGCCAGGTGGTAGGTTCATTTGCCGCGTGCGAAGTACGGGGTTTTTTCTGGGCGGGCGCATCAAAGGAATGGTCATGCGGGTCTTCCCAAAATAACGGCACCTGTGCACAGACAGCGGTCGTAGGTCACCATGCCAAATCCTGCGACCAAACCTAATTGGGCGTTGGCAACGCTGCGCGGACCTGCACTGTCCGTGAGTTGTCGCAAAGCCTCCGTCATGCCCAAAAATCCACCTGCCGCACCAGCCTGGCCAGCAGACAGCTGACCACCGCTGGTGTTGTTGGGGAAACTGCCGTCGAAGGTCATGGTGTGGGATTGGACAAAGTCGGACGCTTCTCCTTTTTGACAAAAGCCCAGGTCCTCCATTTGCATCATCACGATAACAGGGTAGTCGTCATAGGTTTGAATGAAATCGATATCTGCGGGCTGGGCGCCTGCTTGCGCGAAGAGTTCATCGCGATCTATGGCCCAACCGCCGCGCACCATCAAGGGATCTTCTGAGTAGGCGTTGTGCCGTTCTATCGCCCCCCGTATCACGGCATGGGCCAAGCCAAGATCGCGTGCGCGTTCTTCGCGCATCACCAAAAAGGCTTCTGCGCCTGCGCAGGGCATGACGCAATCAAAGAGGTGAATGGGGTCTGAGATGGGTCGCGCGTCCATGTACTCCGCAAGGGTGAGAGGTTTTTTGAACATCGCGTGGGGGTTTTGTAGCGCGTTGGTGCGCTGATCGACAGCAATGCGTCCGAAGTCTTCGCGCTTGGCGCCGAAGGTGCGCATGTAATGGGCCGTGATGAAAGCAAAGATAGAGTTGGGGCCGCCAGACCCATAGGGATACGTGGCGTCTCGGGCAAAGTTGCTGAAACTTCCTAGAGTTTGGCGAAACGAATCAACATGGTTGGTGTCTGCCGCGATGCAGGCCACTACATCTGCGTCACCCGCTTGCACTGCACGCGCGGCTCTGCGCAGGCACATCACACCCGAAGCGCCGCCAGTGGGCATATGGTCAAGCCAGCGAGTAGAGAGCCCCAAATGCTGGGTGACCCCAACTGCGGTATCAGGCACCAAGGAGAAACTGCTCAAGCACAGACCATCGATCTGTGATTTAGGAATTCCACTAGCTTTGACCAAAGCGTCCAGCGCGTGTCCCACAAACCAGTGGGCTGTTTTGGTGGAATAACGCACATAGGGCACAGTGATAGGAATGGCCACCGCTACACCCTCGTAAGAAAGTCGTTGCGTGCGCATATCAGTCTTGCCTCTTTTTAAGAACGCGCGTATCGACGCAGTGCTTTTGCGTGGGTAATTCCAAGGCCCATTCACGCAACTGGCCGCGTTGGATTTTTTGCGATGCCGTCAGCGGCAAGGCCTCCACAAATGCCACATAGCCAGGCGCTTTGTAGTAAGCCAGTTGGGCAAGGCAATGCGCCACGATGCTGGCGGCTAAGTCCTTTGGCGCAGTCTGGTCGACGTGGTCTTGCAAAACGATGCAAGCGAGAACTTCATCGCCGCGCACGGCGTCTGGGGTTGCGGCAACGGCAGAGGTTTTGACGGCAGGATGCTGGTTCAAAACACTTTCCACTTCCACTGCAGAAATGTTTTCACCACTGCGGCGAATCACATTTTTCTTGCGGTCAATGAAATAGAAGTTACCTTGGGCGTCGCGCCGAACCAAGTCACCGGTATGAAACCAACCATGTGTCCAAGCCGCTTCTGTGGCTGCTTCATCTTTGAAATAACCGGAGAAGAAATAGCGGCGCGGATCATCTCCGCGTGAGCGAACCAGTAACTCACCGGGCGAGTCGTCCGCCACATCTTGACCCGCTTCATCGACTAGACGCATGTCAAGGAAGTCTTCCTGCCTACCAAAACAACTGGTCCCCACATGTCTGGGCTCTTGGCTTGCCATGACACAGGCGCCGGCACCTGTCTCGGTCATAGCCCAAGCTTCTACAAGGGGAAAACCAAAACGGGTTTCAAAAGGTGCGTGGTTTCTGCGGTCCACGCCCGCTCCAAACCCCCATTCGATGATATGTTGACGGTCAGCCGCTGACTCTGGAGCAGAAAGCAACATGGCAGGCATCACGCCAAGATAGTGGGCAATCGTGGCCCCGCTTTCGCGGGCGCTTTGTAGCCAGGTTGTGGGATGGAACCGGTCGATTTGTACCAAGCACCCGCCCGCCACCAACACCACCATGGTAGAAAAAGCCATGGCGTTCATGTGGTGCAAAGGCAAGGGGGTGATCACGCGCTCTTGGTCTAACCGCACGCTGCATACCCCTTGCAATTGGGCGTACCACTGGCCAGCGCGTAAGAAGTAATCGTTGCTCAACATGCAACCCTTGGGCCGTCCCGTGGTTCCTGATGTGTATAGCAGGCCACACTCCGTGGATGTGCCAATGGGTTGGTGGGCTAGAGGAGGGGGTGAACTGGCCAGCGGAAACGGGCCACTGGCGTGTGACTCTATCGTAGGCAAATTGCGCCCCACTTGAGCCGCTGCTTGTTGTAGGGCTTCACAGCGCGCAAGCAAACTCACCGCCAAAATAATTTCGCTGTGTTCGATGAGATAGACCAACTCGGCGTTGCGCATGTCGGCATTGATAGGCACCACACTCACGCCCAATGCGTTGAGTGCAAACCAATGGAAGAAAAATTCCGGGCGGTTCTCTAAAAGTAAGCCGACCCGATGGCCATGGCCATAGCCTGCTTTGGCGTAGGCGTTGCGCAATTGGTCGACCTTGGCCGCTGTATCACCCCACGAAATGGCGCCAGTGGCAATGCCATACGTCGCTGCAGTCACTGACTCTGTGAAGAGAAAATCAGCCAGTGGTGTTCGCGCCGCAGTGGCACTAAAAACAGCGTGAACGCAAGGATACATGTGCGCTTAGATAAAGAGTTGTACGGCGGGTAAAGCCGCATCGCAGTTAAGAAGGTTCACCCGTTTGAGGGTCATGCGCAATGCATTCTCAACCAAGGTGAGGTGGTGGTAAGTGGTTCCGACATAGAACTGCATCTCATCGCCTTGCGATTCGGTGTAGTGGAATGCGGTACGTGTCACGAAGTGATTATTCGGCAAGTCAAACACTTCGACTGTTGGTGTTTGCAGCAGGTGGTGGCATCGGCTGGGGGGGTGCTGGGAAAAAGCACGCGGGCTTTTCAGACGTTCAATGCGCAGCGTGCGCAGCAGCTTGTCTTCGTAGAGATGGGACGTGTGGTTGAGCCCGTCTTCTTGGTCAGGCACAAGGGGGATCCAGTAAATCCCCTCGTCGGTGAAGAGGTCGTTCCACTGGGCGTAGTGCTTATCGTCTATCAGCCGCGCCTCGCGCACGACAAAGTCCATCAGGTCTTGTTTGGAAAGGGACGAGATCGTTGCCATCACATCGTCTCCGTCATGTAGCGCGACCAGCTGCGGTACTGATTGCGCATGGGCAACTCGTTGGTGCCGCCGGTAGTGATTTCGCCTCCTTGGGTTTCCGCAGGATCGAAATTGCGGTGCAAGCTGATCCAGTCATTGCCACTGGCGTGCAGCCCCATTTGAATGCCTCGGTAGGCCTGCAAGTCATCATGGCCGACTACGGAAAAAGGCGAATTGATGAGACGGCTGTACATGGTGGTGCGCTGCAGCAACTCAGGCGGCGCGCCTTTGAGTCGGAAAGTCCAGCTCTCGACCAGCGTTTTATCGACCGCAATGGGCTTGACCACACGGATGGCTTGAATCGCACCTTTGATGGTGAGGTTCGGGTAGTAGACCGTGTTGTGGCGCGCCATACCCAGAATCTGCGCCGTGCGGTCTTCACCATAGCGTGCATGCATCGCTTGCTCATACGCAGGAATGCCTTTGTATTTGCTATGGATGCTGAAGTTCACGCCCGTAAAACTATGTCCGTTGTCATAGGTGCGAATCCCCATGTCTTCGAAAAATTGGTAGCCTGACATAAAGGGAACAAACTGCTCAATCGCCATCGGTTTTTCCATGTCTGCGGGTTGATTTGCCCACATGGATTTTGCTGTGCCGGCGGAGGATTCATGCGCCACCATAGGGTGCATCGTGTCATTGAGGTTTTCAACAAACATTTTCCAATTGCACTGGTGCATGAAACGCAAGCACCCGCCGGCTATTTCGAGCTCGCCTTCGGGGGACCGATCTGCCATGTTGTCGATCGAACTCAGCGAATCGCCAAAATAGGTTTCAAAGTCTTCGCCAGCATCGTGGAGTTTGATGAAGATGAATCCACGATAACTGCGCACGTGCGGCACTTTTGCCAATCCCTTGCTGGACTCGCAGGCATGCAACTGCGTGTGGTCGTAACCTGCTTTTAAGGGAATACCAAGCACAGCACCATCGGTTTTGAAAGTCCACGCATGGTAGGGACAGCGAAAGTATTTCCCCGTATTGCCGCGCGGTGCGCTGACTATCTTGGAGCCTTTATGGGCGCAACGGTTCATCATGACTTGCACGCTGCCGTCGGTATGGCGCACCACTATGAGAGGCCTTCCACCTACCGTATTGGTTATCCAGTCGCCAGACTTCGGAATCTGGCTCTCATGTCCCACGTAGTTCCAGGTGTTGGCAAAAAAATGCGCTTGTTCGAGCTGAAAAATTTCTTCGTTGATATAGAGATCGCGGTGCACACGGTCGGGTTGAACCAATGCACGAACAGCCTCAGGGTTGTGTAGGTAGGAAGTCATGGTGCAGTACTTTCCTTTTGCATAGTCGGGATCAAGAGTTGGCAAGCGCATGCCGCGCCAGGGCATCGCGCAGCACATGGCCCACATCATCGGCAAGCGCTGCTTCGCGTAATTCGCGCAGCGTCGTAGGCGAGAAGCTGCCAGCAGATTGATCCAAGGCTTGCATGACCAAGTCGTAGTGACGTATGCCGCGTTCGTGCGTATCGCTATAGCCTTTGACTAGTCTTTGGCAGTAAGCGACCTCTAAAGCCAGCGCAGGGTTATGCCCACCGATGGCTTCAATGCGCCCCAGCCATGCTTCGATACGACGGTTTTCTTCTGCGTAACGCAAGGTCGAGCGACGAAAGCGTTTCATGGCAGCTACCGTGCGCAATAGCAAATAGCCGCGGACAGAACTGGTTTGAATCACGCGGCCTTTTTGGGTCCAATGCTCCACCATACGACGTGGTAAGTGGGAGTTCATGAGCCAACGGCCTAGAGGCGCGGGCAGGGTTTCGCAAATTTCTTGCAGACGCGGATGCATGTATTCATGGATGGCAAGGACTTGGTCTGCCTGAACGCCTGCCTCCTGGTGCACCCGTTCAAACCGCGTATGACGCGTTTTAAGTGCGGCGACGCGGGCGGTGTCCTCGTAAGACATCCACAAGGCTAAGTGGCGACCCGTTTCAGTTCTTAAGAGACCATCACTGGATGCTGTCGACTGGGTGATGGTGGACATGCGATCGAGATAGAGGTCTGCATAGCCTAGATCTTGGTAGTCCACCAAACGGCGCACACCTTCACGCAAAACAGTGTGCATGGAAGCTGGAAATTCTTGCGCTATACGCGCAAGCAATGCGCGGACGCCAGCATGTTGGGGTTGCAACACAGGTGCTTGTACCGCTTCATCAGTCGGTGGGGACGTATTTCCCTGCGCGTGCTGATAGCCTTGCTCAAATGCCTTCAAGCTGGGACGTATGCCAACACCACCGCGTTCAATCGTCGCCTCGAACTGCGCCCGCGTGAATGGCAAAACATGGCTGCCTGCCAAAGTTCCAAAGAGGACAGCGCTGACGACGCTGCCACAGGCTTGTGCCGCCTTTTCCATATCAAATCGGATAAAGCGCTGCGCGGCTTGATGGGCATGCGCCAGAAGTTCTTGGCTGTCGACACGGCCATCACCGAGCGCGCTTTTTTCAGCCACAGAAAAGACGCGGTGGGTCGATGCAATCAAGGTCGTTTGCGCTTTGCTCACGAGACCACGCTGGATAGCACGACCGGCCTCCATCAATTCAGAAGCCAGCACCACGTCGACATCTCCCACCAGAGGCATGAGTGCGAATACCGGTTGTCCTTTATCTGCCTGTGCTTGCGTTTGCGAGAAAAGCTCTAGGTAATAAATCGTCGCGCCTGTGCGCTGTGCAACACCGGGAACCGAGGTGGTTTGTGCAAAGTAGCCGTTGGTTTCCGCTAGGTCGACGATCCAATCGGCCAACACACCACCCCCTTCTCCGCCCATGGCGAGGATGGCAATCTTGATGGGTTGGGTGGTGTCGTGCATGGTTTAAAAAGCGTAGGTGTTGCGTTTTTTAGCCTCAATCCCCTGCAACCAACCGATGATGGCTTTGCGCATGCGTTGACGCAACACGTCCCAACGGCTGGGATTGCTAACGATTTGCGCCTTGTAAAACGAGGGGCAGAGCACAGCCGCATGGGACACCTCACCGCACACGCCACAACCTACACAACTGTCTAAAACAGTAGCGACAGGGTCAGTTCGCAGCGGGTCAGGGTTGGCTTTGATGGACAGGGACGGACAACCCGACAAGCGGATGCACGAGTGGTCGCCTGTGCAAGTGTCTGAGTCAACACCAAATTTTTCGCGCACCATGCGCCGCCCATCCGCGATCGCTTTACGCACCAGCGGTTTTTCGCGACGCTGGCGGTTCAGCATGCATTCTGACTGGGCTATCAACACCTTAGGACCGCGTGTACGGGTCGTCAATGCTTCGCGTAATGCATCACGCATGGCGCCAACGTCGTAGGTGTGCTGCACCATTTTGACCCACTGCACACCGACGCCGCGCACGGCATTTTCAATGGCATGGCCTGTGCTGCGTGACGCATTGCGGGCAGTGGAGGAAAGAATGTCTTGACCGCCCGTGGCCGAGGTGTAGTTGTTGTCCACCACGATCGTGAGGTTGTCACTTTTATTGAATACGGAATTGGCAATGCCACTGGTCAGACCGTTGTGCCAAAAACCGCCGTCGCCCATGATGGAGATCGCGCGTTTGCTGGCAGACGTGTTCATCGCGGAGGCGCCAGCGCCACCAAGGCCATAGCCCATGGTGGTGTTGCCAATATGAAAGGGCGGAAGAATCGAAAACAGATGACAACCGATATCTGCGCTGATGTGGTGCTTACCGAGTTCGCGTTCCACTAACTTCATGGCGCTAAAGATAGGGCGCTCAGGACAGCCTGTGCAAAAACCTGGAGGTCGGGCATGCACGTTGTCAGCCAATGGACGCGAAGGTACCAGGTGCGTATCGGTTGATGCTGATACTTCTGGATCGATGACGAAGGGGGCTGTCTTGGTCGGTGGGTTGGCCGAGGCTAAGCGCTGATAGCGTTCACAAAAATTGCGTACCCCTTGCAGCACCACGTTGGCAGTGTATTCACCGGCAAGCGGCAACACGTCTTTTCCATGCAGTGCGGTGGCGGAACCTGCCTGTCGCAAGATCGTGGCTAAGTTTTGTTCAACAAAGTTGGGTTGTCCTTCTTCCACTAAAAGTACAGCGCGTTTGTTTTCACAAAACCTGCGTACTTCACTGTCAATGACAGGATAGGCCACATTCATGACGTACAGAGGAATCTGGGTGTTGCCGTACACGTCCGCTAAACCTAGACGTTCGAGCGCGCGTACCAGGGTGTTGTAGCTGCCGCCTTGCACGATGATCCCGATATCGTCCGCATCTTCAGAGAAAAACTCATTTAACTTTTGGGTCTCGATGAAACGAACCGCGGCAGGCCAGCGGTCATGAATTTTTTCTTGTTCATGGAGAAAACTCGCGGGTGGCAACACAATGCGGCTGACATCGCGTTGTGGGTTTTCCATCGCTTCTTCTAAGGTGAAGGTTGGGCGTTGGTTGTCTGCTGCGATGAAACGCCCGTGCACATGGCAAGCACGGATGCGCAGTTGCAACATCACAGGGGTGTGACTGGCCTCAGAGAGTTCGAATCCCATCTTGACGGCATGCACGATGCTTGGCAGGTTGGGGCGTGGGTCAAGCAACCACATTTGCGATTTCATCGCAAAGGCGTGGCTGCGCTCTTGCATGATGGAAGAACCTTCGCCATAGTCTTCACCCACGATGATCAGTGCTCCTCCTGTGACACCACCCGAGGCAAGATTAGCCAAGGCATCGGAGGCGACGTTAGTGCCAACGGTGGCTTTGAATGTGACCGCCCCGCGCAGAGGGTAATTGACAGACGCAGCAAGGGTAGCCGCCGCAGTTGCCTCACTGGCACTATTTTCAAATCGAATGCCTTGCTCGGTCAGGATGTCTTGTGCGTCTGCCAAGACATCCATCAGATGCGAAATAGGTGCCCCTTGGTAGCCTGCCACGTAGGACACGCCGGATTCCAGCAGCGCTTTGGTGACGGCCAAAATGCCCTCGCCACGAAATTCTTCTCCTGCACCCAGTCGCAGTTTTTTGACTTCGTTTACAAATGAGCGTTCTGCCATGCATTCTCCTGATAGGGTCTATTGCGAGCGGCTTGGGGTTAGTCGACTTTGATACTGTTGGCCTAGATCACAGGAACGAAAAGTTCTTTTTCCGCCTTGACCAAAGACTTCACATCCGCTGGGCTCATGGGCAATGCATCCGCACCGATTTCCATGAACTTGGCTTTGATCGCAGGCGTTGCCAGCAGTCGGTTGATTTCACGGTTCATTTGCATCACATGCGCAGATGGCATATTGGCGGGCGCATAAATGGCAAATGGCGCATCGACGTAGACTTTGCCAAATCCTTCTTCTTCCACAGTGGGAGCAGACGGGTAGTTATTGGTGCGCTGGCGGCTTGCCACCGCCAAGAGTTTGAGTTTGCCGGTTCTCGCGCTTTGGAAGACGGTGCCAGGCGAAAAAGCAAAGTCAATTTGTCCCGCCATCACATCTTGAATCGCGGGTGCCGCGCCACGGTATGGAATGTGGGTGGCCGTGATGCCTGTGTTGAGTTTAAGTAACTCTCCTGCAATGTGCGGCGTGGTGCCGTTACCTGCCGATCCATAGCTCAATTTGTTGGGGTTTGCTTTGGCGTACGCAATGAACTCTTTCATATTGTTCACGGCCAAAGTGGGGCGTGTAATTAAAAAGAGTTGTGTGTTGGCTAGCAATCCGACGTGCTGGATGTCCTTGTCGGGGTCAAAGGGCATCTTCTCAAAAATAAACGGGTTGATCGATTCGATAGTTGTCACATTGACCATAAACGTATGGCCATCCCCGCCGTTACGAACCATTTCGACGGCGGCAATGTTGCCGCTTGCACCACCGCGGTTATCAATCACGACGGGTTGACCCAATGCCTCAGAGAGTTGGGGCACCAGGATGCGTGCCATCACATCGGCCAAACCGCCAGCTGGGAAGGCGACGACGATGCGTACAGATTTGTTAGGCCATGTGGTGGGGGCATTGTTGGGGCTTTGTGCTCCGACACTGCCGATCCCAAGAAGGCTCAGCAACAGTGCGCAAGAGAGGAATGAACCGCGTGAGAGAAGAGAGCGACGCATGATTTCTCCTTAACAAAGATGTTTCAAATATTTTTCATACACAACCAACGTGATGTCTGAATAATAGCCCTTAATCCATTCATTTGGATGGAGTTGACGCGGAATTTATTTGCAACATAAATCATGGTTAACCCGTAATATCTATAAATTAAATTATGCAAAAGTAGGTGGTGTGATGAAAATTCAAGATTCAAAAAGGTTCTGAGCGCAGGCATGCAAGATAAAAAAACGATTCCTTTCGTCGATGACTATCTAGGGGCATTGTTGGCACAAGCCAGTCAATTGATTTCATCTGAGTTTCATAAAGTTGTGTTGCGTGATGGCTTTTCTGTCAATGAGTGGCGTGTCCTCGCATCACTCTATGGGATTGAGGAAATGAGCGTGGGCCGCTTAGCAGACGTCAGTGTGATCAAACAACCCACGGTGACGCGTTTGCTCTATGTGCTGGAAAAAAAAGGGGTCGTGGCGCGTGTCGTGGGCCAATCCGATCGCCGGGTAACTTTTGTGCGCATCACGCCCAAGGGCGAAAAAATAATCGCTTTGTTGATCAAACAGGCACAGTTATATGAGCAGCGGGTGCTTAAACCTTTTGGTGCAGCACGTGCAAAAGAGTTAAAGATATTGCTTCGCGAAATTATTAGCCAGCATCGAACAGCGCGTTGACACCATGAACCCAAGCATCCTTCCTGCTATGAAAAAATTTATCTATCTCATATTGATGGTGGTCGCAACGCTCAGCGTGGCGCAAGACAAATTCCCGTCTCGCCAAGTCACCTTGGTCGTGCCGCAGGCGGCCGTTATTGACTCGAAGCGCTTCTTACTAAAGTTGGTTGGCACCCAGTTGGACCTATCGGTCACGACCTTGGCTGAGTATTTACGTGGTGTTTTCATGACCAGGATCAAGACTGGTATAGCAAACGCAATCATACGCAAAGGTCAGTCAGTTCTTGAAATCACGACAGAACTTGAAGTCTTGTCGGACATGCTTAAGCAGAGCCTTGCGGTTGATATTCTCAAGACGAAGTGCACCGAAGGAGTTGCGCCATGAGCCACGATAAAAAGCCAGTCCACAGACAACAAAAAGATGGCCGTTTAAATAAGAAGACGAAACCCTCAAGGAAAAACGAAGTCTCCCTCGTCCGTTCTTCAGCGGCCGAATACCTGACCTTTGTTGCCGCCACTGGCAATGCGCAAAGCAGCGTGGAAATGCGCTATGAGGATGAAAACCTCTGGCTCACGCAGAAGATGATGGCCACGCTCTACGATGTATCGGTGCCAGCGGTCAGCCAACATCTGAAGCGCATCTATGCCGACAACGAGCTGGAGCGCGAGGCAACTGTTAAGCAGTACTTAATGGTTCAAACCGAGGGTGAACGCGAAGTCCAGCGCAAGGTGGATCACTACAGCCTGCAGGCAATCATCGCCGTGGGCTTCAAGATCGAAAACGAACGCGCCGTTCAGTTTCGCAAGTGGGCCAGCCAGATCGTCAAGGATTACACGATTCAAGGCTGGGTCATGGATTCGGAGCGCTTGAAGAGTGGCGGCAGCGTCCTGACGGATGAATTCTTCGAACGGCAGCTGGAAAAAGTTCGGGAAATCCGCGTATCCGAGCGCAAGTTTTACCAGAAGATCACCGACATCTACGCGACCTCGCTCGATTACGACATATCGGCCACGGCGACCAAACGCTTTTTTGCGGCGGTTCAGAACAAGCTGCATTACGCCATTCACGGCCAGACAGCGGCCGAGGTGATCGTAGACCGGGCTGATCACAGACAAGAAAACATGGGGCTGACCAGCTGGGAAGGCGCGCCTCAAGGGAAGGTTCACAAATACGACGTTGCCATTGCCAAGAACTACTTGTCGGATTTCGAATTGGCACAGATGCAGCGGATTGTCTCTGCCTATCTCGACATGGCAGAACTTCAAGCCATGCGCCGCATGCCCATGACCATGGCGGATTGGGAAGAGCGCCTTAGCGGCTTCCTGAAACTGTGGGACCGGGATGTGCTTCAGGACGCAGGCAAGGTAACGACAGAAATCTCCAAGGCGCACGCTGAAAGTGAATTCGAAAAATACCGCATCGTGCAAGACCGGTTGTTTGAGAGCGATTTTGATCGGGTGATCAAGCAAATTGAATCCGGCCGCCAACCCGATGCCGCCGAGGAATAGCGGCTATGGCCACGAAGACGAACACGCCCAGCTGGAGCAACGTCAAGACGAAACTCTTGGATTTCGACCGCGCTGGTTTGCTCGGACTGCTGCAAGACCTCTACGCGGCCAACAAGGACAACCAAGCATTCTTCCACGCTCGCCTGAGTCTTGGCGACGACGTGCTCAAACCGTATAAGGTCACCATCGACCGCTGGCTTTGGCCTGACATGTTCAAGAATCAAGACACCTCCATCGCCAAAGCTAAAAAGCCTATCGCCGACTACAAGAAAGCCATTGGCCAAGCGGAAGGTCTGGCCGAACTGATGGTGTTTTACTGCGAACGGGCAGCAGGGTTCAGTCATGAAGTTGGGCTGCAGGATGAGGGCTACTTCGACGCGCTGGTGCGGATGTTCGAGCAGGCTTTAAAAACCATCGCCAGTTTGGCCGACGCGCAACGCCAGCCCTTATGGGACAGGCTGGATACCGTGCGCAGCACCTGTCACAACTTCGGCTATGGCGTCGGTGACGATATGGACGACTTGCTTGCCGAGTACGGGACCGATGAGTGAACGCGATCAGTTAGCCGCGCTGCAAACCGAAAACGCCCGCCTGATCGCGCTGCTGGACAGTCACGGAGTCGAATGGCGATTGCCGCAACAACCGCCCCCACCTGAACATTCGCCGCCTGTCCAGGAGCCAGAACCAGCGCCTTCGCGTCTTTCCACCGCTGAAAAGGTAGCGCTGTTTCGTCGGCTGTTTCGTGGCCGCACCGATGTCTACCCGATCCGCTGGGAAAGCAAAACCACCGGCAACGCAGGATATGCACCTGCCTGTGGCAATGAGTGGCTGTCCGGTGTTTGCGAGAAGCCGCGTATCAAGTGTGGCGAGTGCAATAACCGCCTGCTGATTCCCTTGTCGGATCAGGTGATCTACGAGCACCTTGCCGGAAAACGCACCGTTGGGGTCTACCCGCTGCTGACCGACGACACCTGCCATTTTCTCGCCGCTGATTTCGATGAGGCGCAATGGCGCGAGGATGCCAAAGCGTTTTACCAGTCCTGTAACGAACTGGGGGTGCCAGTCGCCCTTGAAATATCACGTTCCGGCAATGGTGCGCATGCCTGGATTTTCTTCACCGGCAGCGTGTCGGCTCGGGACGCACGCCGACTTGGTACGGCCATCATCAGCCACACTTGCGCCCGCACGCGGCAACTCAAGCTCGAATCCTACGACCGGCTGTTTCCCAATCAGGATGCGATGCCCAAAGGCGGTTTTGGCAATCTGATCGCACTGCCACTGCAGAAGCATCCGCGTGAAAACGGATGCAGTGTATTTGTGGATGCTGACTTCCGGCCTTACCAAGATCAGTGGGCCTTCCTAGCAGCCATTGTGCCAATGCCTGCGCACGACATCGAGCCCACCATCCTGCGCGCAACGGGTAACGCGCACCCACTCGATGTGACCTTTATTGACGAGGAAGACCAAAAAGAGCCGTGGAAAAAATCCATATCCGCTAGCAAGAAGCTGCTCGGGCCGATGCCGAAGTCGCTCACGGTGACGCTGGCCAACCTGATCTATTTCGAGAAGGCACAGCTCCCGCAGTCACTGGCCAACCGGCTGATTCGTTTGGCAGCCTTCCAGAATCCCGAGTTTTACAAAAAGCAGGAGATGCGCTTTTCGGTGTGGGATGAACCGCGTGTGATTGGCTGCGCCGAAAACCACCCCAACCATATTGCGTTGCCGCGCGGTTGCCTGGATGCCACGCTGGCGCTACTTCGTGACAATTCGATTGGCTTAGAACTGATCGACGAGCGATACGTAGGGTTGCCACTGGACGTTGCGTTTGCGGGTACTTTGCGGCCA
>Ga0164296_1000879_pt1 | contig 33883 bp, 25 predicted proteins | sample GEODES057metaG_FD_113533 | JGI IMG/M metagenome (GOLD analysis project Ga0164296, IMG submission 113533) | Dystrophic lake water microbial communities from Trout Bog Lake, Wisconsin, USA - GEODES057 metaG | ecosystem: Environmental > Aquatic > Freshwater > Lake | place: USA: Trout Bog Lake...
ACCATGAGCGCCATCATCAATCATCAAAAAGAATTTTTTTTAACAGGGGATGAAACCGTCATGCGCCCCATGATCTTAAAAGACATTGCCGAAAAAACAGGATTGGATATTTCAACAGTGAGTCGTGTAGCAAACAGCAAATTTGTGCAAACAGAATTTGGAACCTACCGATTAAAATTTTTCTTCAGCGAAAGTTTAAGTACCGATAGCGGCGAAGAAGTAAGTACGCGTGAAGTAAAAAAAATACTGAGTAATATAATTGAAGCCGAAGACAAACATAAACCCTTAAGTGATGAAGAATTAACCGATATGCTGAATGAAAAAGGGTATAATATTGCACGCAGAACAGTGGCTAAATACAGAGAGCAATTGAATATTTCAGTGGCAAGATTGCGAAAAGAACTTTGATGACACGGATTTAATCGAATTACACGAATTAAATAATGGATGCTTGCAAAATCGTGTAATTCGTAAAAATTTGTGTAATAAACAATAAAATGCAAGAACAGATTAACATACCCCGGGCTTCTTTTTTACTGCGCTTTCCCGCAAAGTTGGTATCGTATATCTTTCATCCATTGTTTATTCCTACATATGTTTTTTTGTTTTTAGTATATCAGTTTCCCTATGAATTTTCAGGCATTGATCTGCTGCAATTAAAATTGAGGGCATTCAGTGTTTTTTGGATGACCGCTTTCTTTCCTGCATTTGCAGTATTCTTATTATGGAAATTGAAATTCAGTGAAAGTATTTTTTTAAGAACACGGAAAGAAAGAGTAATACCTTATGTTATAACCATGTTCTTTTATTGGTGGATGTATTATTTAAGCAGAAATTTTAAAGATCAACCCGAAGCATTGAAGTTTTTTTATTTCGGCATTTTTATTTCCACTTCATTGGGATTAATCATCAATAATTTTATTAAGGTGAGTTTACATGCCATTGCTTCGGGAAGCGCATTTACAGCTATCATTTTATTTTCTTTTTATTATCAAACGAATTTAGGTATTGCAATTACTATCGTTACTTTATTGGCCGGATTGGTTTGCACTGCTCGTTTAATAGTAAGCGATCATACCACACAAGAAATTTATATTGGATTGTTGGTTGGCATTCTTTGTCAGTTGATCGGTTATTGGTTTGCGATGTAATTTTTTGTACTCAGCATTTGTTTTTTATGGTATCGCCTGTTGCCACGCCCGGTTCATCGTTCCGAACTTTCTTCCGCAAACTCGTTCATATAAATCTTAACCAATAAAATAAACATTGATAATAATATGGGCCCGAAGATCAATCCGATAAATCCAAATAATTTCACACCCAATATAACACCGAAAGTGGTAATCAGCGGATGCACATTGCCCATCTTTTTTTGAATGCTGATCCGGAATACACTATCCAATACAGCCATAATACCTACACCATACAATAACATCAATAAGGCTTTCAATTCATGACCGCTTGCAGCAAATAAAACAGCAACAGAAACAAAAGCCAATGCCGACCCTACCATGGGAACCATTGCCGTAATGCAGGTAACTACAAACCAAAATGAAATATCTTCTGCGCCCAATAGCCAATAACCAATAGCCCCGAGAATGCCCTGTAACAGTGCGGTAATAGGTATGCCCAATGCATTAGAGAGTACCAATGTTCTTAATTCATTTGCAATTAAAGTTGTGTTCTCATTCTTTAATGGCATATACCTGTACAACCATTTTTCCAATGCACGATAGTTGACCAATAAAAAATATAAAATGAAATATAGAATAACAACGGTAATCAATGAATTAAATGTAGCGCCAACTATTTTAGGAAGTTCTTGTGCAATATTACCCGCTGCCTGTTGTATATGCTGATCGCTGATTAATTCTACATGATATTTTTTTTGAAGTGTATCCGAATAATTTTTTGCTGCCACCAAAACTTCATTGGAATGGGCAATGGCAAAATTTATTTTTGAATACACCACATTCACAAATCCGATTACCGGAACCAAAACCAATATAAAAGAAAGCAGCATTAAAATCAAAGCAGCAGATGGTTTACCCCATTTCTTTTTTACGGTTAAATATTCCATCCCGTTACGCATTAAAATATAAAAGGTAACGGCACCTAAAAAAGCAGGCAAAAATGAACTGAGTTGCAGAAATAAAAATGTGCCGAGAAATATCAGTAATATAAAATAACTCACCTGTTTTAATTTATCGGAATTGATGTTAGACATATTTATCCAGTTATGCAGGCATGAAATTAATCATCTAAAAGTATAAAGCGGTAATTTTTATGAACCATTGTTATGGTTAGAATAAAATTTGCAAAAACATAGGTTCATCATCATAACACCCGTTATTATTGCTTTTATTTGCACCACTAAATTCAAATTTACATGTGGTATAAGCTTGGTAGGTTTATTTTAAAATTCAGATTACAACTGCTGTTATTATTAATTGGAGCCACAGGTGTGATGGCTTATTTTGCTGCACAAGTAAAATTGAGTTATGATGCTACCAGAGCAGTACCCTTAGACGATGTAAAATTTATAGAATACCAATCTTTTTTAAAAAAGTTCGGCAGTGACGGCAATACCGTGGTGATTGGTATTGAAAGTGATCATTTTTTTACACCTGCTATTTTTAATGCAGTAGCGCAATTGCATCAGCAATTAAAAAAAGTCCGTGCGGTGCAGGAAGTGATCAGTATTCCGGAAGTTATTTATTTACAAAATGACACTGCTGCAAAACAATTTATTCCGCAAAAAATATTTCACTTTCCGTATCAGCAACAAACTGAGTTAGACAGTGCTAAAAAAGTGTTTGAAAATTTTCCTTTTTATCGTTCGCTATTATACAATCCACAAACACATGCGTATGTAATGGCAGTTAGTTTAAACAATGATACCATTAACAGTAAAGGGCGTTCCAGATTAATTGGAGATGTGATGAGCGAGGTAAAAAAATTTCAGGATCAAACAGGTATTGAATTAAAAGTAAGCGGATTGCCCTTTATCAGAACCATGATGAGTGACAGAATTAAACAGGAATTGAATTGGTTTTTAATTGCTTCCCTGTTATTGGAAGCATTAACCTTGTTTATTTTCTTTCGTTCCATTAGTACTACCATCATGAGTTTGCTGGTAGTAGGCATGGGAGTGATATGGAGTTTGGGAACGATTGTTTTATGTGGTTATAAAATTACTTTGCTTACTGCATTAATACCGCCATTGATAGTAGTTATCGGTATTCCCAATTGTATTTATTTTTTAAATAAATACCATACTTCGTTCAAAGACACAAACGATCAGCATAAAGCTTTGGTAAACATGGTGGGCAGAATGGGCATTGTTACATTGTTCTGCAATATTGCTGCAGCTATTGGCTTTGCAGTGTTTGCATTTACACAAAGCCAGTTGTTAAAAGAATTCGGAGTGGTATCCGGTATCAACATCATGGCTTTATTTTTTATCTCTTTAATTTTTATTCCCATTGTCTTAAGTTATTTACCTGCACCCAAAACAAAGCATACTCATTATTTAGAGAATAAATTTTTAGAAAAAATATTGTTGAAGATCGAGCGGTGGACATTGCATCATGCCAAATGGGTATGGGCTGTAACCATTGCTGTTACTGTATTTGCAGTGATGGGAATTTTTAAATTAAAGAGTGAAGGGTATATGGTGGATGATCTTCCTAAGAAAGATAAAATTTATACGGATCTGAAATGGTTTGAAAAGAATTTCGGCGGTGTGATGCCACTGGAAATAGTGATTGATACAAAAAAGAAAAATGGATTATTGCGATCCACAAAAACTTTAGAGAAGATAGATGTATTTTCCACATACTTACAATCAAAACCGGAAATAGCCAGGCCCTTATCATTGGCAGAAGGATTGAAATTTGCCAGGCAATCTTTTTATGATAATGATAGTATGAGTTATACTATTCCAAGCGGAGTTGATCTGGCATTTATGAGCCCGTATTTAAAGTCAAAAACAAACGGTGCAAATAAAATAAGTGTGGGCGGGGTAATTAATAATTTTATGGACAGCAATAAGCAAGCTGCGAGAATTAGCGTGAACATGAAAGATATCGGCAGTGTTCAATTGCCGATTTTATTACAGGATCTTGAAAATAAATCGAAAGAAATATTTGATACATCTTATAAAGTAACTTTCACCGGCGGAACAGTAACTTTTTTAGAAGGCTCTTCTTTTATTATCAGCGGATTAAAAGAAAGTATTTTTTGGGCATTTATTTTAATAGCCATTTGCATGTTGTTGTTATTTCGATCATTCAGAATTTTAATTTGTTCACTCATCCCCAATATCATTCCGTTGATCATTACTGCCGGTGTAATGGGTTGGGCAGGTATTTCATTAAAACCATCTACTGTTTTAGTATTTAGTGTGGCATTAGGAATTGTGATCGACGTAACCATCCGGTTTCTTGTAAATTATAAACAGGAGTTGCCGCATTTTCATCATCAAATCACACCAACATTAATTCAAACAATCCGGCATACAGGCATCAGTATTATTTATACCTCATTGGTTTTAATTGCCGGATTTATTATTTTTTGTTTTAGCAGTTTTGGAAGTACCGAAGGTTTGGGTTGGCTAACTTCCCTGACATTGGTAGTAGGTACATTAACCAATTTAATATTATTGCCTGTTTTAATAATAAGTGTTTCTTCGGTTAAAAACAGCGATTAATTTTGTTTTTTTTTCATATTTAATAATTTTTTTGCAGTAAACAGCTTTTGTTTAAATATTCTTGTCTATTTTACATTCTTTATTTAACCAAAACTAAATGCTCATGAGAACACGTATGATGTTCGTGGCGGTAGCTATTCTGTTTATTGGACAGCTATTTGCGCAAACCACGAGAACTGTAACAGGAAATGTTACGGATGAAAAGGGTACTCCATTAGTTGGGGCCACTGTAACAGTGTTAGGTGCTGACAGAAAAGTAACAGCAACTACTATTACTGATGCAAGCGGAAAATTCTCCGTAAAAGTTAGCGACAAATCAAGAAATCTGCAAATCAGTTATGTAGGATTAGATGAACAACTTGTTTCAGTAGCAGGAAAATCTTCTTTCTCTGTTAAATTAGCTGCTTCTGCTTCCAATTTAAATGAAGTAGTAGTGGTTGGTTATGGAACACAACGTAAGAAAGAAGTGACCGGAAGTGCAAGCAATGTAAAAGGTGGTGATATTGCTGAGAAGCCAAATCAAACTTTTGATCAGGCTTTAGCCGGTCGTGCTGCAGGTGTTCAAATCACTGTTCCAAGTGGTGTATTGAATGAACCTCCGGTATTCAGGATCAGAGGTACGAACTCTTTATCATTGAGTTCATATCCTTTGATTGTAATTGATGGTGTTCCCTCTTTTACAGGTGATTACAGTTCTACCAACTCTGCATCTAATGCATTGGCAAGCATCAATCCAAATGATATTGAAAGTATCGATATCGCCAAAGATGCTGCTGCTACTGCTATTTATGGTAGCCGTGCTGCCAATGGTGTAGTATTTGTTACAACTAAAAGAGGCAAATTAGGTTCAGGCAAAGCAAAAGTAAGTTATGATGGTTGGGTAGGTTGGCAAAATGCTTATGGCTTACCAACCATGTTGAATGCAGCTCAGTATTTAGCATTCAAAGGCCAGGCTGTTGCCAACAACCCGTCACAATCTGCCGTTAAATTCACTCAGACTAATGATGCACATGGTAATCCAATTGACACCAGATGGTTTGATTATATTTACCAAACAGGTATTTCTCAAAGCCATAATGTAAATGTTTCAGGCGGTGATGATAAAACGAATTATTATTTTTCTGCAGGGTACACTTCACAAAGTGGTATTACGCGTAAAAATACTTTTACCAGAACCAATGTTTTATTTAACATAGATAGTAAAGTAAGCAAAGCATTTACAATCGGTGGTAAGATCTCTTATTCTAATGAATTGAATACAGCAGCAACTTCTTCAGGCTCATTACCGGGTGAAGCGTACAATACTGCGAACTTGGCAAGAACAGGTATGGTACTTCCTCCATTATTAGCACCATACAATAATGATGGTACTTATAATATCAATGGTGCTACCATTGGCTATGCAAACAATGTATCCGGTACTTCTATTTCTTATTATAATCCTGTACCTATTTTAAATTTAAGCCGTTCTAATACAGAAGTAAATCATATTCAGGCAAATACTTATTTACAATACAAACCGGTAAATTGGTTAACATTAAAAAGTTTGTATGGTATTGATTATTTATTGTTGAACAATGATTATTTCGCAACGCCGATTACCGGTGATGGTTATTCAACAAACGGAAGTGCAACAGATAACTACGGACAATACAAAACAACGATCTGGACCAACACCGCGTCTTTCGATTACACATTTGCGGCCAAGCATAATGTAAGTTTATTGATAGGTAATGAACAGCAGATCAGAAATTCTTCCGGTTATGGATTAAACAGACAAGGTTTATCGGATCCTGCATACAACGTAATTCAGGCAGGATGGGTAACACCCAACACAGCCGGTTTAACACTTGGACAAAACTATTTGTTATCCACTTTTGGTCGTTTGAATTATAATTTCAACCGTAAATATTATTTAAGTGGAAATATTCGTCAGGATGAAGCTTCTCAATTAGGTATTAAGAAAGGGGTGTTCTGGGGTGCTTCTGCAGGTTGGGAAATTACCAAAGAAAAATTCTGGACCAATGCCGGAATTGATAAAGTATTCAGCAGCTTTAAATTAAGAGGTAGCTATGGTAAGGTAGGTAATATTTCAGGTATCGGTGATTTCACTCCTTATTCAACATTTAGCTCCGGTTTATATGGCGGTGCAGCTACTTTGGGTTTCTCTTCTGTGGGTAATAATAAATTACAATGGGAAACCAGTACCAAAACAGATTTCGGATTTAGCTTCGGTATTTTAAAAGACAGATTGACCGGTGAATTAGCTTATTATAAAAATAATATTGATGGTTTGATATTGAATGTGGCTCAAGCGCCTTCAACCGGTTTGCCTAGTAACCCGCCACAAAATGTAGGCTCTATGTATAATAAAGGTGTTGAAGTTTCTTTGAATGCAAATATTGTTGAAAGCAAGAATTTTAGCTGGACATCTAACTTTAATGCAACATTCAATACCAATATGGTTACAGCATTGGCACCGGGTTTAAGTGTTATTCAAACTTCAACATCAAGTTTGGAAACGGCTAATCAAACTGCACCGGGTTACTCTTTGGGTTATTTATGGGTAGTAAGAACCGGAGGTGTTGATCCAACAACAGGTAAAAGAATATTTCTTAACTCAGCAGGCACACCCGTATATTATCAATACTATGCAGCTGCCGGCCAATATAACTATTCAACTACTGCAGATGGTTTAACAAAATATGTTAGTCCTACCGGCGGAACTTCTATTACACAAGCAGCAGATGCGGTAATGTATAAACCTACACAACCAAAAGCATATGGTGGTTGGAATAATACTTTCCGTTTTAGAAATTTTGAAGTAAATGCTTTATTCACTTACCAATTTGGCAATTATATTTATTATGGAACCAATTCCGGTTTACATGATCAACGTTTCTGGAATAATGCAACAGATGTATTAACACAGGCATGGGCTTCAAAAGGTGATCAAAATAAAACTTATGCAAGACCTGTATTCGGCGACAATGTTTCTAACGGTTCTGCATTACCAATTGACATTAATGTATTCAAGGGTGATTTTGTAAAATTCAAAAACTTACAGATCAGCTATAATATCCCTAAATCATTATTAACAAAAGCAAAGATCAGTAATGCAAGATTGTATATAAGTGCGCAGAACTTAGCCATATTTACAAAATATCCTGGTCCTGATCCTGAAGTTGCTTCTAATGGTAACAGTACAACAGGTCAGGGTATTGATAGAAATACAGGTGCTAACGGACGTACTTATACTGTTGGCGTTAATATTGGTTTTTAATACATTATTAAATTCTAAAGCATTAAAAAATGAAAACGAAATTTAAATATATCATGTTGTTAGGATTAGGGTTAACATTCTTTACTGCATGTCAGAGAGATTTGTTGACACCTACTCTTCAAACAGCTGTATCTAATACATCGGCGTTTAGTACAGTTGGGCGTATACAGGGCCAGGTATTATCATTGTATGCAGCATTAAAGAATGGGAATTTCTATGGTGGTCGTTATGTAATTGATGGAGATATCAAAGCAGATAATTTTATCAATGAGTTATCTAACTTGGTAACAGGGGCTGATGTGTGGAACGAAAATCCAACCAACAGTGCTACTGCTGTATTAGGTTTATGGTCGCAGGCTTATTACACCATCAACTGCTGCAATGTATTTATTGATGGTATGAATGCAGGCGGTACTGCTGTAGTTGGAAGCACGTTAGGTGCCAATTATATTGCCGAAGCGCAATTGATCAGGGCATTGTCTTACTATAGTTTGTTGCAATATTATGCACAACCTTTTGCTAATGGTGCAGGTGCAAAACCCGGATTACCATTACGTTTAACAGGTATTATCGGTACAGGTTATTCTGCTTTGGCAAGAAGTACAGTAACTCAGATATATGCGCAGATTATCAGTGATTTAAATGCAGCCGAAACCGGGTTGCCATTGAGTTACTCAACAGCGTATAACAATACAACTCGTGCACACCGTAATACTGCGATTGCCTTAAAAACAAGAGTGTATTTAAGTATGCAGAATTATGCCAGTGTAATAACTGAGGCAAATAAAATTGTTACTGCTACCGCACCTTTTACTGCTACATCAGGTGTAGCGAATGCATTACAGGCTAACATTGCCAATGTGTTTGTATCTCCTTATACAACTACTGAGTCTATCTTCTCTATGCCAATGACCAGTACATCAGGTGATAATCCGGGTACACAAAACCAATTGGGTTACTATTTTTCACCGAGTGCTGCCAATGGCGGAACAGGTAATGGGGAATATTCTTTAAATGCAGCCGGTGTTATTGCTGATCCTTTGTGGACGGCTACTGATAAACGCAGAGCTTTTATTAAAACAAGTGGTGGAAAAAGCTGGCTGGTAAAATATCCAACCGGTAGCCCTTATACAGATTATGTTCCTGTAATCAGATATGCTGAAGTATTGTTGAATTTAGCTGAAGCAAGGGTTCGTTCTACTAATACGATCGACCCTCAAGCAGTAGCTTTATTAAATGCAGTAAGAAATCGTTCGGATGCATCAACAACTTATACTGTATCAAGTTTTGCATCGGTTGCTGCGTTAACTGCAGCCATCCTGGAAGAAAGAAATATTGAGTTCTTGGGTGAAGGGTTAAGAAACAATGATTTAATGCGTTTGCAATTAACGGTTCCTGCAAAAGGAAGCGCTCCTGCAAAAGCAGCTACTGATGTAGGTTATATCTGGCCAATCAGTGCAAGTGAATTAGCATTAAATCCACTTTGTACAGATAATTAATTCTTAATTCAATATTGAAATAAAAAAGGGTCACATCAGGTGATCCTTTTTTATTGGGTTTAGAAAATTAGTAAAAAATAAATTTATTTAATGTGAAATTTGTGTAATTGTTACACGATATTTTGGCAATTTTTTAAACAAAAAAATCTTTCAAACTTATTATTGTCATTGAATTGTATAATTTTTTGCCACTTATCCATTTTTTTTTTAGAAATGCAACAAATCCAACCATATTTGTGTCAATCTTGTTTTAAGATTTTATTAACTTTACACTCCTCTAAAACTAAAAACATCGAGATTATGAGAAAATTCTTGACTCTGCTCATGTGCTTAAGCTTGGTAGTAGGCCAAGTTTGGGCGCAAAACCGTACCATAAAAGGTAAGGTAACCGATGACAAAGGAAATGCAATTCCGCAAGCATCGGTTTTGGTAAAAGGAACAACCATTGGTACAACTACTGCCGGTGATGGTTCTTTCTCTATTTCAGTTCCTGCTACTGCAAAATCTTTGGTGATCTCTTCTTTGAACTTTGGTTCACAGGAAGTTGCATTAGCCGGAAAAACTTCCGTTTCTGTTTCTTTAACTTCTACTACAACCAATTTAGACGAGGTAGTAGTGGTGGGTTATGGTACGCAGAAAAAAGGAGAAGCTACTTCTTCACTTACTAAAGTAGGTGGCGAAAAAGTTGAACAAGTTCCTTTAACTTCTGTAGACCAAATTTTACAAGGTAAAGTTGCCGGTTTGCAATCTGCTACTTTTAGTGGTCAGCCCGGTGCTAACCAACAAATCAGAATCAGAGGGGTAGGATCTTACACATTATCATCTCAGCCACTATATGTATTAGATGGTGTGCAGATTAACTCAGGTGACCTTTCAAGATTGACTACTACTACTAACGTATTGGCACAATTGAATCCGGATGATATTGAATCAGTTTCAGTATTGAAAGATGCTGCTGCAACTGCTGTTTATGGTGCCCGTGGTTCTAATGGAGTTATCATCATTACTACCAAACAAGGTAAAGCCGGTAAAACACAATTTAAAGTAAATACAGAAGTTGGTAATAATACTCATGGACCATTGCCAAGTGCAGGTGTTCCTCTTGGAGCAACTGATTGGTTAAATTTATTTAAAGAGTCTTATATTAATGCCGGTAACTCAGCCGCTGCTGCTGCTACTGCCGCTGCTAATTATGGAGATGGTACTGTAAATACTAACTGGACCAATTTGGTTACCAGAGTGGGTACACAACAACAATACAATGTATCTGCACAGGGTGGTGACGATAAAACTACTTTCTTTATTTCAGGAGGTTATTTTAAACAACAAGCCAATGTGATCGGTTCAGATTTGACAAGATATTCATCAACCATTAATATTACACATAAAGCTTCAAAGAAATTAAGTTTCAGTCTTGGATTAAGACCTACTTACTCAAATGAAAATGCACCATTATCAAATGGTTCTGCATTCTCAAATCCGGTAATGGAAATTTATTTCTTAAGACCAACCATGGCTGCATTTAATCCTGATGGTAGTTTAAACACCAGCAGAACAGCTGCACAATTCTCTTCATTATATAATCCTTTATATATTGTTGCGCATGACATTCATTCTGCTGATATCTTCAGTATCAATGGTAAAGCAGAAGTTAAATACAATATCTTAAACAATTTAACATTCACCAGTACTGCAGGTTTACAATACCAAGATCTGGAAGAGTATTATTACAACAATACTGTAATGGGCGATGGTTATGCAGCAAATGGTAGAGGTTATTCATATTATACAAGATATTTCTTGTGGGATTTGACTAATCAATTAGATTACAGAGCGAACCTTACAAAAAATAAAGATTTAACTTTCAATGCTACTGTTGGATATGAAGCCATTCAGTCAAGAGGTTATTTCATCAGTGCTCAATCTAATAATTTCCCTACCCCTTCATTAGTATATTCTACAACTGCATCAACACCAATTACTGCAAGTAATAGTGGATCTGATTATAATTTTGCAGCTGTATATTCACGTGCTAATTTCAGCTATAAAGGAAAATATATTCTTTCAGGATCATTTAGAAGAGATGGTTCTTCAAGATTCTCTCCTGCCCATCAATATGGTAATTTCCCTGCCATCAGTGGTGCCTGGAATATCAGCAAAGAAAATTTCTTCTCCGGAGTTAAATTTATTTCAGATGCCAAGATCAGAGCTTCATATGGTGTAACAGGTAATGCTGAATTAGGTAACTACCAATGGATCCAAACTTATGGATTCGGTGCTAACTACAATGGTTCTCCGGGTGGTATCTTTAACGGTATCGGTAATACTAACTTACAGTGGGAAAGTGGTAAACAAACAGATATAGGAACAGATTTAAGTTTCTTAAAAGGAAGATTGAATTTGACATTTGATTATTACAAAAGAAAAATCGACCAGTTAATTTTTGCCTTTCCTTTATCACAAACAGTTGGATTCTCAACAATTACAGCTAACGTAGGTTCAATGCAGAATAGCGGTTTAGAATTTACTATTAATGCAACACCTATTAAGACCAGAAACTTTACCTGGGATTTAGGATTTAATATTTCATTCAATAAAAACCAGGTTACCGGCTTACCTCCGGGACAAACAAGTGTATTGAATGGTCAATTTAACTTAGCTGTAGGTCATGATTTCTATGAATTCTATATGCGTCAATGGGCCGGTGTAGACCCTGCAACAGGTAATCCATTGTGGTATGTTGATGCAACGAAGAGTTCAACAACTACCAACTACAATGCTGCAGCAAGAGTATTTACAGGTAAGAGCGCTTCACCAAAAGAATTTGGTGGATTTAATAACACTTTTACTTACAAACAAATTAGTTTAGGATTTGATTTCTATTATAATTATGGTAATTATGTTCAAGATACTTGGGCAACTTACTTAAATGATGAAGTTTCACCAACTTATGGAAAATACAGTTCTGCTTTGAACAGATGGACAACACCTGGTCAAATTACGAATACTCCTAAATTGGTATATAATTCTACTAACTTCTCAACTTCTGCATCAACCAGATTCTTGTTCAGAGGAGATTTTATCAGATTGCGTAACATTCAATTAACTTATGCAGCAAGCAAATCTTTGGTTAAAAAACTGAAATTAACTTCATTAAGCTTCTATGCGAGAGGAAGTAATTTATGGACCAAGATCTATGATAATACAATTCCTTTTGATCCGGAACAAAATATTAACAGCCAAAGCAATTTGAACTTCTTTATCAATAAAGCAGTTACTGCTGGTATTGTTGTAGGATTCTAAACCATTAAAACGAATTATTATGAAATCAAGATTTAAAATATACTTTTTTGTTGCCACAGTTTTTCTGTTGGCATCATGTAAGAAAAGTTTTCTTACAGATAACCCTTATACTGCGGTTACCTTACCAAATGCGATCTTATCGGAATCCGATATGGTAGTTGCATTAAATGGTATGTATGCATCCTTGAGAAATACAGACTTGTTTGGAAGAACATTGCCTGTTAAAGGTGATGTAATGGCCGACAATGCTTATGTAACTACTGCTAATTCAGGAAGGTATTTAACATTAAACCAGTATAATTTTAATAATGCTGATGCATATGCAGCTGCTATTTGGGCAAATGCTTATGTTAGTATTAAATATGCCAATACCATTATTAACAATACTACTGTACCTGCAAGTGCCAATGTTGCTCAATACAAAGGCGAAGCTTTAGCAGTAAGAGCATTGATGCATTTTGAATTGTGCAGAAACTTTGGTACTGCTTATACTATTGATCCTACAAAACCGGGAGTGCCAATTGTTACAACTTATAATCAAAATGCATTGCCTGCAAGAAACACCATTAAAGATGTTTATGCTCAGGTAATCACTGATTTGACTGCTGCGTATAACCAAATGACATTATATCGCGGAACAGGTTATTTTTCAAAATATGCTGCACGTGCTTTGCAGGCAAGAGTGTATCAAAATATGGGTGACTGGACAGATGCCCAAACAGCTGCTTTGGATGTAATTAACAACAGTGGTTGGGTTTTATTGTCAGGAACCGCCTATGTTAATCCAACTGGAAGTTTAGGCTCCGGTCCTAGTTCTTCAACTTATAATCCGGGTGGTTATTGGGCAGGTAATGCACAATCATCTACCAAGAATGAAACTTTGTTTGAAGTAATCAGTGATCCAGTTAACAATAACGGGTTTGATCAAATTGGTATGATTTACTTGCAATTGGGTGGTGGCTACGGTGATATACTTGGATTACAATCTTTGTACAATTTATATAGTCCAACCGATGTAAGAATTGGTTTAACGCCTAATGCAGGTGCTGGTTACAGATCAGGCCAAACTGGTACAAACACTATTCTATGTTATAAATATTCTAATGCTTCAACTTTAGGTTTTAACTACCAGACAAAAGTGATCAGATTGGCAGACATTATATTGATAGCCGCAGAGTCTTATTATAATGCAGGTGATTATACCAATGCCAATAAATACCTGAATATGGTAGCTCAAAAAAGAGACCTTTCATTTGCAGGGTGGTCTGATACCGGTCCGCAGGTATTGGCAGATATCTTGGTTGAAAGACAAAAAGAATTAGCATATGAAGGAAGCCGTTTTTGGGATTTAGTTAGATTACAAAAAAGCTGGACTAAAATTACCAATCCGGCAGTTGCAACAACTATATCAGTAGCTCCGGGTAATATTGGATTGGTATTCCCAATTCCTGTTACAGAGCTTGCTGCTAACCCGAATATGGTTCAAAATCCCGGTTATTAATATTATTTATAGTTCGTTATAACTATTGTAAATAAAAAACCATCACATATTATGTGATGGTTTTTTATTTATATTCATTGTATCATATATCCATTTTATGCCAGTAAAGAAAATTATTTTAAATACTTGTCTACTTGTAATTGTATTTTCATTTCAAGCAAAAGCACAAAGTACAGACACCAGACCTGGAACAGATAGAGTAAGTGGCGGGCTTCTTTATATTTATCAATATACAGAAATACAAGGAACTGCCTTTTTAAATGATCAATGGCAAACAGCTAGAATTATTTTAGAAAATGGAGGAGAAGTAAAATCGGCACAATTAAAGTTTGATGCATATAGTAATAAATTTATTTTTCTGCGTAATGATTCCTCTTTTGAATTAAGCAGTAAGATTAAAGCAGTTATCTTTTATCCTGATAAAAACGATACAACAAACAAAATGATCTTCAAGCAAAATTTTGCTATCAACGGACAGATCAATGTCAATAAATACATACAGGTTTTAGCAGAAGGGAAAATTTCTTTATTGAAGGTTTACGTTAAAGATATTGAAGAATATACTGAATATGGCAATGCCAATAAGTTTAAACGCTTTAATGATCGGGAACAATATTTTATTTACGAGAATGGGCAATATAATTCAGTCAATATCTCAAAGAAAAATTTCGAGAAATTATTAAAAGGTAAATCTGCTGAGCTGGATAATTTCATCAAACAAAAAGATTTATCCGGCAAAGAAGAAAAAGATTGGGCTGATGCGATTAACTATTACAACAGTTTGAATTAATTTTTATTTCAATACTTCAGTCAATTTATTTTCCAAAGCTTTTCCTCTTAATGAAGTAGCAATTACTTTTCCAGTTGGATCAACCAATACATTAAACGGAATACCCTCAAATTTGTAAGTACTAACTACCGAACTTTCCCATTGTTTTAGATCACTCACCTGATTCCATGTTAAACCATCTGCTTGAATGGCATCTATCCAGGCTTGTTTATCGTTATCCAATGAAACGCCGAGGATGGTAAAATTTTTATCCTTGAATTTTTTATATGCAGCTACTACATTTGGATTTTCTTGTCTGCATGGACCACACCAACTTGCCCAAAAATCAACCAACACATATTTACCTTTTAATGAACTTAAGCTGAATGTTTTTCCGGAAGTATCGGCTAAATTAATTTCAGGTGCAGGTTTATTCAGCAATGCCAACTTTGGATCAGCCGCTATTTGCATAGCTAATTTTGTTTTCATTAATGTTAAACCTGAATGATTGGGATATTTTTCCAATGACGCATTAGTCATATTTAAAGCTTCTTCCACTTCAATAATATTACTTTCTAAACCTTTGCTTAAAACAAATAAACGAACAGCAGGACTTTTAGATTGATTAATAAAATCTTCAAAGAATTTTTTTGTATTGGTCATTTCAGTTTCATAATCTGTTCTCTTAATATTAATGATGCTATCATTCGTTTTTGTTTTTCTGATAGAATCATATTGTTGGACTGCTGCAGCAATGGATTTATAATGATTTTCAAATTGCTCAAAAAAATCATGAACTGAAGCGGTTGCAGCAGAACCTTCTGTTGTATAATTTTTATATTCATTTACATCCAATGTAACACGAATACTTTTTGCATCATTAATTAATAAAACTACCGGGCCATTTTGGACGCTTAATAAATACAAGGCTTCTTCTTTACCCAATGCCCTTAATTCAAAGTTGCCATTGGATTGAATGGTAGTTGAATCAACCACTATTGGTTGATTACCGCTGAATGGTAACTCTTCCAATAACACTTTATTAGTTGTAGCATGAGTTATTTTACCGCTTACTGTAAATGGGCCATATTTTTTTTCCTGACAAGAACTGATTATCAATAATAAAAAGAGGCCAATAAAAATATTTTTCATGATTATGATTTATGACTGATTTAATTTTTGCTCCAATAATGCAGTAACTACTTTGGGATCTGCTTTTCCCTTACTTAGCTTTTTTACTTCGCCAACAAATAAACCGATCAACCCTTTTTTTCCTTTTTTATATTCAGCTACTTTATCCTGCAGTTTATTAATCACTTCATTTACCCAATATTCTATTTCATTGCTATCACTCACCTGCAAGAGATTTAATTCCTGTGCAATAGTAATCGGTGACTTATTTTCTGTCATTAATATGGGTAATATTCTTGAAGACGCAACAGAGAAGTTAACCTTACCGGCTTCAATCAATTTAATTAAATCGGCTAAAGCGTTTGGTGCTAATGATATCGTTTCAAATGATAGATGATGTTCATTCAAATAATTACGCACAGGACCTAAGATCCAATTGGCTACTGCTTTATATTGATTGGTGAATTGGATGGTTGCTTCAAAATAATTAGCTGTTTCTTTCTCATCGCATAATTGTGCAGCATCATAATCACTTAAACCGTATTCAGTTTGATATTTTTTTGATAGCTGTTGAGGTAATGCAGGAAGTGAATGTTGAATACTTTGAATGAAATCGTCTGTCAAATGAAATGGCGCCAGATCGGGATCAGCAAAATATCGGTAATCATTCGCTTCTTCTTTATCGCGAATGGAGAAGGTTGCATCATTGTCAGCATCAAAACTTCTGGTTTGTTGAGTGATGGTTCCGCCTTCTTCAACAATGGTAATCATTCTTTCAATTTCAATATCGATCGCTTTTTTAATATTGCGAATAGAGTTGAGATTTTTTACTTCTACTTTAACGCCTAATTTTTTTTCACCTTTTAATCTGATAGAAACATTGGCATCGCATCGCAAACTGCCTTCTTCCATATTGCCATCGCAGATTTGAAACCATCTTACCAACCTTCTTAATTCACTTACATATTGATACGCTTCTTCACTACTTTGCAAGCATGGTTCTGTTACAATTTCAATTAATGGAGTTCCGGCTCTGTTTAAATCGATGCAAGTATAATCATCATAAATATCATGAATACTTTTGCCTGCATCTTCTTCTAAATGAATTCTATTGAGTTGAATGTTTTTTTCACAACCATTTATTTTAATCGTTACAGATCCGCCTTTACAAATTGGGGTAGTGTGTTGAGAGATCTGATAACCTTTGGGAAGATCGGGATAGAAATAATTTTTTCTGGCAAAATAATTATCTTTTTCTATTTCGCAATTACATGCCAATCCCATTTTGATGGCGTATTCAATGGCTTTCTTATTTGTTTTAGGTAATGTACCCGGATGACCTAATGTAATAGGGCTCACATGTGTATTGGGAGCAGCACCAAATGCAATGCTATCGCCACAAAATAATTTACTGTTGGTCAATAATTGTGCATGCACTTCCAAACCAATCACTGCTTCATATTTATCTGCCCTTTTCATCGGCGCAAAAATAATCTTATCCTTTTATTCAGCATTAAATATTTATGGATACAGACATGAAATAAAAAACCATTCTGAATAATCAGAATGGTGGAATGCACATGAGAAAAAAACAAGGTTAGAGATCGGCTGTCTTTAATTTTTTAGGAATTTTAATTTCAATCGTTGATTCGGTATTGCTTCCTCTTCTGAATTTTATTTGAACCACATCACCATCTTTCACATCTTTTAATTTATCTCTTAAATCATCTACATTTTTTACTTCATTCCCATTTACACCAACAATGATATCATCTTTTTGTAAACCGGATTTTGCAGCAGGTGTATTCTCATCAATATCCAATATTTTTACACCATTGCCTGTTTCAACATCTTGTATTTGTAAGCCCAGCTTGGGTTTACGAGGCATGGTGTACGAGAAGCCTCTTTGTGCCTGATCTAATAATAATTTCGGCTCTTGAAAATTGAGGTTTTCATCATTTTTAAAATCAAATACCGTTATCTGTTTGCTTTTTAATAATGTTGCAGTTGTTGTATTTTCTTTTCCATTACGCCAGTAAGTAATTTTTGCTTTATCATCAGGGTTATATTTACCGATGGCAGCATATAAATCTTCACTGTTTTCAATTTTTGTATCCCCTACTTTTGAAATGATATCATCTTTTTGTAAACCTGCTTTTGCTGCAGCACTTTCTTTTGCTACGTCATTTATTTTAGCACCTTTATCATCTTTTTCTGTAGTAACACCTAAAACCGCTTTGTTACCACTATTCATCGGCCATTCATTTCCATTAATAATAATATTGCTTTTCGGCGCTTTCATGGGCATCATTTTTTTCATGCCCTGAATTTGTGGTGCCATAATTAATGCAAGATTTCTTGCATTGCCCTTTATGATTTGAATATCGCTGTCCTTCATTTCTTCGACAGGCTTACCATTGATGGTTATTTTATCGCCATCCACTACAATGGTCATTTTTTGATTATTGTCTGAAACCTTTTTACGAATGGTGATCGTTTTCGTTTGTTTGGAGGATGTATCTTTTTTTATTTCTTGAGCCAAATCCTTTGTGGATAGGGTTATGGCGGTGATGAAAAGCATAAGTAATTTGACTTTCATAATCATTATTTTTTAAGTACGAAAAATTTGGTAGATCAAATATAGCAGTTTATTTGAAATACGAAAAATTTCGGAAATTTTAAATTTATTGAAGGATAATAAATAATCCGTTAACATTTCGAATGCTTTAACGCGACAGATTTTTTAGGAAGTTCTGTGAAGAATTATAAAAGTGATTTTACTGCATCAATTACTTTTTGCAAATTGCTGGCATCTTGTCCGCCTGCAGTGGCTAAAGTTTTTTGCCCGCCGCCGCCACCTTTAATAATAGGTGTAATATATTCTTTAATAATTTTTGGTGCTTCTAATTTCTTTTCATCTGCAATACTGTCCGATAACATAATCGCAACATTTGCTTTACCGTTGATGTTTGCTGCTAATACAACGACGTAATCATTTCCTAAATCATTTTTTAAATCGAAACATAATTTCTTGAGATGATCTGCACTATTTACTTCAACTACTTTTCCAATAAATTTTGCTTGTGTGTTTGCAAAAGGAAAAGGAACATGCTCACTGAGCAAAGAATCTTTTAATACAGTTAATTGTTTGGCTTCAACAGATTCTAATTTTTTCTTCAGTTCGGTATTTTCTAATACCAAAGTATCAATTGCTTTATTAATTTCTTTTGGATTTTTTAATGATTCACGAATCGCATTGATTGTATTAAACTGATCGTTAATGAATGTTTCAGCTGCCTGTCCGCTTACTGCTTCAATTCTTCTGACACCTGCTGCCACAGCAGACTCATGTTTTATTTTAAAGAAGCCCAATTCTCCGGTTGATCCAACATGTGTGCCCCCGCATAATTCAATTGAGTAATTCGGATCGATAATCACCACTCTAACAATATCTCCATATTTCTCTCCAAACAAAGCCATAGCACCGAGTTTCACTGCTTCATCTTTAGTCATTTCTTTAATAACTACATGAATGTTCTCTCTTATTTTTTGATTTACTATTTTTTCAATGGCTGCCATTTCTTCATCCGTGACTTTAGCAAAATGTGAAAAATCAAAACGCAATTGTTCATCATTTACCAAACTTCCTTTTTGTGCAACATGGGTTCCCAATACTTTTCGTAAAGCTGCATGTAATAAATGTGTAGCACTGTGATGGATCTCTGTTTGTTTTCTTTTTGTTCGATCAATTTTTGCAATTAAGTCGCCACGTACATCAGCTGGTAATGAATCTGCAAAATGAATAATGAGATTATTTTCTTTCTTAGTATCCGTAATTGGCAATTGTTCATTATTGATGATCAATTGCCCTGTATCTCCAACCTGACCGCCACTTTCTGCATAAAAAGGGGTAGCCGATAAAACAATTTGATACCCTTCTTTGCCTTTGGCTTTTACTTTTCTGTACTTAACTATTTTACTTTTTATTTCCAGGCTATCATAGCCCACAAATTCTGTGACATTGTGTTCATGTACATTTACCCAATCTTCTGTATCTATTGCTGCTGCTGATTTTGAGCGAGATTTTTGTTGTTGCATTTCGGCTTCGAAACCTGCTTCATCAACATCAAAATCAACATGCGAGGATGGTTTCTCCGCTAGAATTAGTCTAGTTAAATCAAAAGGAAAACCAAATGTGTCAAATAATTCAAAAACAAACTTCCCGTCTAATATAACTTTAGGATTTGGAGTATCTGTATTGATTGAATTATCTTCTCTCCATTTAAAAATTTTTTCAATCTCTTGACGTAATTGGTCATTTAATTTTTTTAGCCCTTTATCTAATGTATTTAAAAATGATTCTTCTTCTTCTCTGACTACTCTAATAACAAAATCCTTTTGTGCCATCAATTCAGGAAATACATTTTCAAATTGTTTTGCAATTAATGGGACTAACTGATGCAATAGAGGTTGTTTATAATACAAATAAGAAAAATAATATCGAACCGCTCTTCTTAAAATTCTTCTAATAACATAACCTGCACCGGTATTTGAAGGCAATTGTCCATCAGCAATGGTGAATGATATTGCACGAATATGATCGGCAATTACACGAAATGCAATACCTTCTTTTGTGAGTGGCTGATAAACTTGATGTGTGATTTTTTCAATCTCCACGATCGTTCCTGTAAAAACATCGGTATCATAATTCGATGTTTTATTTTGTATCACCCGAACCAATCTTTCAAAACCCATACCTGTGTCAACATGTTTTGCAGGTAAGGGTTGCAGTGATCCATCTTTTAAACGATTAAACTGAATGAACACATTATTCCATATTTCAATCACTTGCGGATGATCATTGTTCACCAAAGTTTTTCCATCCACTTTTTTTCTTTCTTCATCGCTTCTGCAATCCACGTGAATTTCTGTACATGGTCCGCATGGGCCTGTATCACCCATTTCCCAAAAATTATCTTTTTTATTGCCTGATAAAATTCTGTCTGCTGCAATTACTTTTTTCCATTCATTAAAAGATTCTTCATCTCTTGGTAAACCTTCTTTATCATCACCTTCAAAAATCGTAACGTATAATCTTTCTTTATCTAATTTATATACTTCAGTCAATAATTCCCAGCTCCATGCAATAGCTTCTTTTTTAAAATAATCACCGAAGCTCCAGTTACCCAACATTTCGAACATAGTATGGTGATAGGTATCTACGCCCACTTCTTCCAAATCATTATGTTTACCGCTTACTCGTAAACATTTTTGTGTGTCGGCGATGCGTTTATATTGCGGTTCTTTATTGCCGAGAAAATAATCTTTGAATTGATTCATTCCTGCATTGGTGAATAATAAGGTAGGATCATTCTTCACCACAATAGGGGCGGAGGGAACAATTTGATGTTGTTTGCTTTTAAAAAAATCTAAAAACTGTTGTCTTATTTCAGCGCTCGTCATAAAATGCAATCAAAATTTAAGAATCTGTTTTGTGCCGATAAAAATTATCTTTGCAACCCGTCAAAGTTAAGGGTTTGATGATGTAAGACACGCAAATAGGCATTGGTAAATATGGCAATGAAAAAAATCAAATATTATTTTAATACGCATACGCTTCGATATGAAAAGATCGAAACGCCTTTACGTGTGCGCCTTTTGCAGGTATTTGGGTTTATTGCTGCATCCATTGTAACGGGGATGATCATTGTGCTCATCGTTTTTAATTATATCGATTCTCCGAAAGAAAAAATATTAAAACAAGAGAAAAATGATTTAAAAGAAAATTATGATGTGATGCAGGATAGGCTGAAACAATTGGAATTACAGATGACTGAATTGGAAAGAAGGGATAACAATGTATATCGTTCTATTTTTGAAGCAACGCCTATTCCGGATAGTGCCCGGGTAAAAGATATTGAAACAAAAAAAGAAGTGAAGTTGGTGCAAAGTATGGGTGAAAATGATTTGGTATCGAGTGTAAAGGACCAGTTGAATAATCTTTCACTGCGATTGGCTTATCAGGTTAAAAGTTATGATGAAATTGATAATATGGTTAAGAATAAAGCCAAATTATTATTGGCTATTCCTTCCATTCAACCGGTGAGCAATAAAAATTTAGATAGGATTGCCAGTGGCTTTGGTTATAGAATTGATCCGGTATATAAAGACAGAAGAATGCACAAGGGACTTGATTTTACAGCGTCAATTGGCACGCCAATTTATGCAACAGCTGATGGAGTGGTGCAAGAAGCAGGATTTAGTCCGGATGGTTTTGGTAATAAAGTTTTAATCAATCATGGATATGGTTATCAAACTTTATACGGGCATATGTATAAGGCAAAAGCAAAAGTTGGTGAGCAAGTGAAAAGAGGTGAAGTAATTGGTTATGTTGGTAATTCCGGTAAAAGTACAGGCCCGCATTGTCATTATGAAGTACATAAAAATGGAAATGCTGTTGATCCGATCTATTATTTTTATAATGATTTAACACCGGCACAATTTGACCGAATTATAAAATTGGCAGCATCAGCCAATCAAAGTTTTGATTAATGAAGTAAATTTATTCTTTCATTTCAACAAAATGCTTTCTATTTTGTAAGAGTAAATAAACAACTTTGGAACCAGAAGTAGCAGCTTATTTAAGACGCATCATTACAACAATATCTGTTGGATTATTATGGATGGCTATTAACTCAACCATTGGTATTATGTACGATTATGCGTTTATACACAATACCATTTCTTTGGGTAATATTATTTTTTATTGCTGGTTTGTAATAAGTCTCGCACTTTTTTTATGGTATGTGATACGTTTATGGAGCAAGCCATTGAATATTCCACGATAGCTTAATTTCCTTTGCTATCCAATATCACAGGTGTTTTGCCGCCACCCATAATAATCACTTTGGCATTAGGCGAAGTAATCAATCCTTTCATCACTTGTAGATTTTCGTATTGTAATTGTTTGTCGCCTAAACCCGAACTAATGATCTTTTGATAATCAGCAATACCTTGTGCTTCCACTCTTTTACGCTCTGCTTCTTGTTTTTCTTTCTGTAGAACGAATTCCATTTTTTGTGCTTCCTGTTCTGCTTTAATTTTTTCTTCGATAGAAGCTTTTACGGTTGCAGGCAAAGTAATATTACGCACCAATAATTGTTCTAAAATCAATCCGCGTTCTTTTAAATTTTCTTCAATGGTTTTAAAAATTCTTGATTGAAATTCATCTCTTTTGGTTGAATACAAATCAACAGCAGTATAATAAACAGCGTTATCTCTGATTTTTGTTCTGGTGACCGGACGAACAATTACATTTTTAAAATCCAATCCTATTTCTCTAACAATTCTCGGTGCTTCTGCAGCCTGAACATGATATAAAACAGTGAGATCAATCACTACTTCCAATCCATCTGCGGTTAATACACGAATAGCATCGTCACCGGCAATATCACCTTCATTGTGAACGCCACTCATAGTATAGTTTTGTGTTTTAATATCAATTGGCTTAACATCAACCAAAGGATTTACTAAATTCAATCCGCTGTATAACACATCATCCTGGACCTTACCGAATAATGATTTAACACCAATTTGTCCTGCATCAATTTGCTTAATGCAAGAAGTAATAAAACCTAATACTATAACACCTAATCCAATACTGCGAAAAACATTGGCATATTGCGTAAGCGGTTGATTTAATTTTTTTAATGAAAAGGATGCAATAAAAATAAGTATGCCGAGAATGATGAGTATCATAATTTGGTTAATTTAAAATGTATGAGTGAAATAACTTAAGACCTGAAGGTAGTTATAATTAAATGGATGGCTTTAGCTGGTATGATCTACTACTATTTTCCACTCGCCATTAATTTTTCTTAACAGTAAAGTGAATACACCTTTCGCATCGCCAATGCTTCTTTTTAAATAAAACTTGCCAACGATAAAATAATAATCAGCTGATAATTTTTTCATCAGATCAAAAGTAAAACTCAATTTACCCATAGCTACAGTATCAGGATATCCTTTTTTATAATTCTTTAATGTGGTAGTATAACCATAATTCGGCCCTTCCTTACCCATAAAAATAACACTATCATTATTCCAATAACCTTTCATAAATTCTTCTACATTTCCATTGTTCCAGGCAATTACTTGATCATTCATTACTTTTCTAATGGCAATTTCATCTTTTGTTTGCGAGAAAGAATGAACGGAGGTAAATGCAACTAAGAATATCAATAACTTTTTCATGCGGTATAGTTTATTTTAAAGATACAAGAATTATTATTTTATTGCTCGTAGCATTTCTCTTTTACCCGGTGGCCCTTTTAATTTCTCTATGCTGAAACCTGCAACAGTTAAGGATCTTCGAACAGCTCCTTTACTGCAATAAGTGACTAATATGCCATTTTGCTTAAGCATATAAAATAATTTCATGCATATTGTTTCAGTCCATAATTCAGGTTGATTGTTAGGTGCAAACGCATCATAATAAATAAGATCGAATTGTTGATCGGTTGAATAATCGAGGAATGTTTTTTTTATTTTATGCATAATAAATAAAGGATGAATCGCAATATCCTTTTCCCATTCGCATTGATGCAGGTTTATAAAATATTTCTCTGCTTCTGCTAACTGTTGATAATTTAATAAAGTAAATTCTTGATCACTCAGCGGAAATGCATCTATAGTTTGATAAAAAATTTTGTATTGGTTTTGAATGACTTCCTGCAAAGTACATAGTGCATTTAATCCAGTACCAAAACCCATTTCAAAAATTTTAATGGATGGGCAAATCGGTTGCGGATTTTTATCAATAAAATAATTCAGACTGGCTTCAATAAAAACATGATTACTTTCTTGCACTGCCCCATGCATGCTGCGATAGGTAATTTGCTGAGAAGGAATGACGATGGTATCACTGCCATCTTTTGTTTGAATAACTTCTCGTTGCATATGCTATCTTTAATTATTAAAACTACTCAATAATTTATTTTCTTTATGCATTACATTTCGCATTTGCAAAAAGATAAAAGACTTGCTAAAATATTAGGATCAGAAGTTCATTTATTAAAACTGCATCCCAATATTCATGTTCGTTTAATGGCAAGTATAATGAGTCAGCAGTTAAATACCAAAGTTGCTGCCGTTATTTATAAAAGGTTTCTTACTTTATACAAGGGCAAAGAACCCCGGCCGCGGCAGGTGTTAGATACGCCATTTGAAAAATTAAGAGCCATTGGATTATCAAATGCGAAAGTGAATTATGTAAAAAATGTTGCACAGTTTTGTATCGATCAAAGAATTACAGATAAAAAATTATTAATGATGCGCAATGAAGAAATCATTGCATTACTTACGCAAATAAAAGGTGTAGGTAAATGGACTGTTGAAATGTTATTGATGTTTACTTTAGGACGAGAAGATGTTTTTGCCGTGGATGATTTAGGTATTAAAAATGCGATGGTAAAATTGTACAAATTGAATGAATCAGATAAAAAAGAATTGCGAGAACAAATGTTAAAAATATCTGCTAAGTGGAGCCCTTTCAGAACTTATGGCTGTTTGCATCTCTGGCATTGGAAAGACAATGTACCGGAAATTAAAAAATGATTTGTGAAATTTTACATTTCAATGATTAAACTTTTTGCGTTTGTATCTATCAAAAAACTACTTTTATTGAAAATCCTACTGCTGCATGCATCTCGATGATAAAGAATTGCTATATGAGTTTAAGCAACCTCAGTTAAAGGAGCGTGCTTTTACTGCTATTATAAAAAAATATCAAGAAAAATTATATTGGCATGTGCGCAGAATGGTGGTTGATCATGATGATGCAAATGATGTTTTGCAAAATATATTTATTAAAGTGTGGAATGGGTTAGAAAACTTTAGAGAAGACAGTCAGTTATATACTTGGTTATACCGCATTGCAACCAATGAAAGCCTTACTTTTTTAGATCAACAAAAAAGAAAAGCTTCCACCAGCTTAAATGATATAGAGGAAAGCCTGAGTAATAGAGTGAAAGCAGATGAAAATTTTGATGCAAACAGGTTAGAGTGGAAATTGCAATTGGCTATCCAACAATTACCGGAACGACAAAAATTGGTATTTAACCTGCGTTATTATGATGAAATGCCATATGAAGAAATGAGCCGCATTTTAGATACCAGTGAAGGGGCTTTAAAGGCCAGTTACCATCACGCTGCTAAGAAAATTGAAGAATTTATTAAAAATCATTAAACATTCACCATAACAGCAAGTCTTTATAAGTACAAATGGCAAGAAGTGCAGACATATTGAATGAATTAAAAGTACTAAGCCCTGTTTTGGCAGACATTAGTCCTGAAAATTTATATACTCTTCCACGTAGTTATTTCGATAATTTATCGAATGAGATGTTGAATTTTATTACAACAGAATATTTGGTTTTTGGTAAAAAGGAAAACAAACTAAATGTACCTTCCGGTTATTTTGAAGGTTTTGCTGAAACGGTATTACAAAAAATTAAGTCCCAACTAAAAACTGAAATATATTTAGAATTACAAGATGTTGCTCCTCTATTAAACACCATCAACAAAGAAAATATTTATTCAGTACCTGCCAATTATTTTCAGAATTTGGCAGTTAATATCATAAAAGCTCAAGCACCGAAAGCAAAAGTGGTAACGTTTAAAGTCGCCAGAAAGTGGTTGAATTATGCAGCAGCTGCTATGCTTGCAGGTGTTTTGGTAAGTGGTGCTTTTTTGTTTACAGATAATAAAAGTTCATTTGATCTTTCAAAAGAAGTGAATAAAGTAAGTGATGAAGATTTACAGAATTACATCAATAATAATTCTCACACTCTTGTTTATGGAACTGAAAATGAATTAAATAATAATAGTAAATTGCCAGAGTTAGAAGAAAACCTTCAGTCCATAAGTGATGATGAATTACAACAATATTTGAATGAGAATGAAGAAAACACAAAAAAGAATAAGCAAGGCAGTTAAATAATCATGAAAAAATTTGTTTTTATATTTTTAGTTTTTGTTGTAAGCCATTCATTTGCGCAACAGCCCCCTCAAAATAATGTTATTGCAAATGTACAGGGATTAAAGATTGCTTATTTTACCAGGCAATTGAATATTACAGGTGATGAAACACAAAAATTTTGGCCAATCTATTTTAGTTATGTTGATGAATTGAAAGCAGTAAGAAAAGAAAATCAAAATAATCAGCTTGCTATGGATGAAGCCATATTAGCCGTTAAGAAAAAATATTTAACTGAATTTCAAAAAGCATTAGGTGATCAAAGGGGAAACCGCGTTTTTACAGTTGAAAGAGATTTTAATCAAACCATGCGGCAAGAAATGGAAAAGCGGCATATGCGAAGAATGAATAAATAATTTCAATAAAAAACCTCTTAATTAAGAGGTTTTTTATTGAAACGGAATATTGGCGATTTAATATCATGATAAAATAAAAAAGTCCAACCTTCATTTTGTCCTTGTTCCCACCAAGCTTGTCTTAATTGCATACATTTTTTTCCATCGTAGTCATATTTTGCAATGAACTTGCTTTTCATTTGTTGTAATTGCGGTGCATCATCGCCTCCAAAAAATAAAATCTCCTCATTTTCTTTTATCCAAAATACCTCATGAAATGGACTGTGCGCCGATGTTACATGATATTGAATGTAATCATCTATCATTCCATCACCATTTAAAAAAATAACTTGTTTATTGTTTTGTAATACTCCAATCTCTTCTGTCATGTAAGAAGGAAAACCTTTATCTATGGCAAACTCCAATTCTTTTTGTTGAACATAATACTTTGCATTTGTAAAAGCCAATTGATAGTTACCAAAAGAATCTCTTTTACTAATACCGCCGGCATGATCTTTATGTAAATGGCTCATCAATACTTTTGTGATCTGATCGGGTTCAATACCATGCGATTTTAAATTTTGATGAATTTGTAATGTATTGTTATTGATGAAACCTAAACCGGCATCGATCAATAAAATATCTTTTGACGTAATAATTACAAAAGGTTGTACTTCTACCAATAAACTTCCTGTTGCACGTTGTTGTAATTCGTCTTTTGAATGATTGAATGGAACAAAAATTTTTGTCTTATCAATTGTAAATGATCCTTCTGAGAGTGGAATGATTTGCATAATATAAATTTATCTCAACACCATTTGTCTGTCGGCATCTAATCTTATCAAAATAAAAATGAGCACAGTGAAAGTAAGTAATGACGATCCGCCATAACTAATTAATGGCAAAGGAATGCCAATGATCGGGAATAAGCCAATCGTCATGCAAACATTTACGGTGATATGAAAGAAGATAATACTTGCTACGCTATATGCATACACTCTGCTGAAAGTGCTTCTTTGTCTTTCTGCAATGCTAACAATTCTGTATAATAAGAATAAATAAATGGATAGAAAAATAAAACAGCCTATAAAACCAAACGCTTCACCTAATGATGTAAAAATAAAATCGGTATGTTGTTCAGGAACATATTTACCTCTGGTTTGTGTGCCCTTTAAAAATCCTGCACCCACAATACCACCCGAACCTATGGCAATCTCACTTTGCCTAACATTATAATCATCGGGTTTTTTTGCAGGCTTATCTGCAGACTTGCCTTTATGCCTATTTAAACTACAATCATAATCTTTTCCCACCATGCTGTAGATGCGGGTACTTTGATAACATTCAAATACATTATTAAAAATGAAAGGAACCGCTACACGCTGAAAGCCAACACAGATAAGCCATACGGTAATAATGAGTGTGATAATTCGCTTATTTCTTTTCAATTGTTTTTTTAAAATAAATAAGATGATGATTGCAATACAAGTTAATGCGATCGTTAAAATTTTTGGATCAACCACTAATGAAGCGATTGCTAAAACACCAACAGAGGCACCAATCACTAAAATTTGAGGAGGCAAACCTTCTCTGTATAGCATTAGGAAAAAAGACAAATAGGCCAATGCCAATCCATCTTCATGCTGAAAGTGAGAAAGTATGGCAGGTGATAATGCAATGATGATGCCGATGCTTTGTGATTTTATTTTTGTAAAATCTGTTTCTTGTAGGGATAAAAATTTTGCTAATGCCAATGCTGTAAAAATTTTGCATAGTTCAGCAGGTTGTAAATTAAATCCGCCACCTAATGGTATCCAGCTTTTTGAACCATTAATGCTTTTGCCAATTACAAATGTTGCCAACATTAATACAATACCAAATGCATATAATATATTAGCAAATGCAGTAAATAATTTACTGTCAGTTAATAAAATAAATGTTCCCAGAATAGCGCAAACGCCGGCAAAAATTAATTGCTTGCTATAATTTGTTTTTCCGCCAAGAAATGAAGCAAGCCAATCTGTACCTTGTCTGTACTCTACCATAAAAATGCAAATAATGCCAATGCAAACCAGGATGGCATACAATAAAATCATTGTCCAGTCAATGCCTTGAGAAATATTTGAATTGATTTGTTTACTCATGAATATATTATCGGTTATACTTTTTATTTTTCTTTTCCTCAATAATCAACATTGCAGTAACGATATTTTTTGTTTTAGGAAGTGGTGTATTTTTATTTGGCTTGGATGGAATATTTTTTAAATCCGGTTCATTATTTTCTTCGTCAGTTGAATCATTCATTTCTCTTATTAATTTTTGTTGAAGTAATTGATTGTCTTTTATTTGTTTTAAAGAATCACGTTTTGCCATTTCCAATTTCATAAGCCTAGGAATAAGATTCTTATTCTTAAATTCTTCAAACATTGCTTTTCTTTCAGTTCCAACGATTGAGTCACGTAAATATTTTTCAACTAATAAACTGGCAATAGGTGCAGCAGCCCAAGCGCCTTGGCCTGCATTCTCACAAATGACTGCAATGGCAATTTTAGGATTATCTCTCGGTGCAAATCCTCCAAAAAAAGAATGATCTTGTTGTTTAATTCCATGATCATAATTTTCAACAGTGCCTGTTTTGCCGCACATCACTATGCCGGGAATTCTTGATCTGACTGCAGTTCCATAATCTACTACCGCTTGCATGCCATCTTGTACTGCATCGAAAATTGAATCCGGAATCCTTTTATCAGTAAAATGTTTTATTTTGAAAGTATCCAATAAATTATAAGCATCTCCTCCATCAATTGAATCAACAATATGCGGTGTATAATACCAACCTTTATTAGCAATGATGGCCATTACATTGGCTAATTGTAATAAAGTTGTTTGTACTTCACCCTGTCCGATTGCATTAGATATAATATTACAAGAATAAAAATTCCCTTTATATCTTTTTCTATAAAATGACGAAGTAGGAAGATTGCCTCTTTTTTCTGATGGCAAATCAATTCCTAATTTTTGGCCTAATCCAAAAGTAGAAGCATATTCATTGAATATAGTTAATGCACTATCTGCTCCGCCATATCTTGATTGATCCAATATTCTTTTATATACAGTTGAAAAATAAGTATTGTCGCTATGCGCAATGGCTTCTTTAAAATTAAATGTGCCTTTATCCAAGCATTTTGGTTTTCCTGTTCCGCATCCTTCAAAGTAGCCCGGGCAGGTAACAGTTGTTCTTTCTGTTATTACACCTTCTGTCAATCCAATGATGCCGGAAACAGTTTTAAATGTTGATCCGGGTGAATACTTATTACCCAATGCTCTGTTATTGAAAGGCAATCTAGGATCCATCATCAATTCATGAATATGTCTGGACCTTTCATTACCGGTCAGATAATTGGGATCGTATGTAGGCGCACTAATCATACAAAGTATGCTTCCCGTTTTAGGATCAATGGCAACAATACTTCCTACTTTATTGCTCATTAATTCTTCGCCTAATTTTTGTAAGTCAACATCAATACCTGTATATATATTTTTTCCTGCAATCGCACTTGTATCAAATACACCATTTTCGTAAGCACCTTGTATTCTGCTTTTGTTGTCTTTAATAAATCGCTTAACACCACGTTGCCCCATCAAAACTTTTTCATAAGTTTTTTCCAAGCCGGTCATCCCTGCATAATCATTCATTTCATATCCCTCATCTTTATGCCTTCTTAAGAAACCGGTATCTACTTCGCCAATATATCCTAAAATATTTGCACCAACATTGTATGGATAGGTTCTTGCTTTTCTTTCACTTAAAATATATCCCGGAAATTTATACATGTTCTCGTACAACTTTGCATATAGTTCCTGAGAAAGCAAAGGCTCAAAAATACTGGGGCGCACAGAAGTGTTTTTAAAGATAATATCTTTCATTCTTCTGCGGTATTCAACAGTATCAATACCCAATAAATTACAAAGTGATAAAGTATCTGTTCCTTTTGATTCAACCGGTGTTACTACCAAATCATAAGAGATGGTGTTTTGGAGTAAGGCTCTTCTCTTTCTGTCAAAAATAATTCCTCGGTCAGGATATACTATTTTTCTATAGATGGCATTGTTTTCTGCTGCGAGCTTATATTTGGAAGAAAATATTTGCAGATGAATTAATTGAAGAATGATAACGATGAAAACAGAAGCAAAAATAATCTGAATCACTCTTTTTCTGTTTTGATTGTTTGCCGACATATATTAAGGTAAAATAAATATTTTGATTGAGCCTATATTGCTGCAAAATTGCCGATACTTATTTGATGTAACAATTATGTTTTGCAAAAAGTTATTCAGCCATGTGCAAATGATGAATGCTTAGGCATTACTTCTAAACTTCGCTTTTCTAAAAAACAGTAGTTCTGTAATAAAGATGAGTAATAAACTGATAAGGGTTGTACCCAATACTTTGCCAATGAAATATGTGAAATTTCCAAACTCCAACCATTCAATCAATACTAAATAAAAGTGATGAACGAAAGTGAGTAGTACAACGTATAAACTATAAGGTGCCCCCCCCATACTTTTAACAGAAGGCTCTGCATAACTCTGTTCTGTTGTTTCCTGCGGAATTAATAAGCTCAATAAAAAAGGCCTCATGAAAGCAATCAACACACAAGGTGCGGCATGCAATCCGGGGGTGCCGGTAAAATAATCTAAAGTGATGCCCAATAAAAATCCAATAATCATCAACCAAACTCTTCCAATATTAAATGGTAACCAAATAATAAATAGAAAATATAAATAAGGAACGATAAATTGATGTAATGGAGGAACCTTATCTAATACAAAAACCTGTACCAGAATAAATAAGATAAAACGGATAATATTTTTTAAAAGGCTACTCATTAAATTTTTGCTGTGTGCTTTCTAATTTAGTTTGTTCGGTATAAAAAACATTTTCAACCAAATACACATATTGTAAGCTGAAAAAATTTGTAGCTGTTTTAATTTTCAATGTATAAAAATTGGCTGCAGGATCTGCTCCTACTGCTGCAATGGTTCCAATCAATAAGTTGGATGGGAAGTTAGCAGAATAACTGCTGGTTACTACAGAATCTCCTTTAGCAACTTTTGAACTTTTAGGAATATTTTTTAAAGTTAAATAAGAAGGATCTGCACCATCCCATTCAATACTTCCTGAAACATTATCATTCTTCAACATGGCACTTACCTTACTGTTGCGATTTAATAAACTCATCGCCTTACTATAATTATCAAACACTTCAATCACAACGCCAACAATACCTTCAGGCCCAATTACACTCATTCCTTTTTTTACACCTTGTTTGGCACCTCTTTCTAAAATTATATAATTGGTTTGAGATGAAACAGTATTGCCCACTACTTTGGCAGGCAGATATGTAAATTTTCTGAAATGATGGGATGGATCTTTAAGAGTAGAATCGACAACCATTTTTTTTGAACTGTCCGGACTTTGAAAATCAGCTTTCAATTCATTTTTTAATCTGTTGTTTTCTTCTACTAATTGTCTGTTGATCTCTTTTAAAGTAAAATAGGAAGTAAAATCAGTATATCTTGAATTGATTCTTCCAATTACTTCATTTGCTGCAGATGCAAAAAAAGCTTCGTGTGATTTGCTGCTGTTACTTAATAAAATGATACTGAGGACCTGCAATACTAAAAAGCAGATAAAAGTAAAATACACGCGAATGAAAAGAAAAATATTCTTCACAAGAAAACTAAATGCAAGTATCAACGATTAACTTGATACTTTTTTTATTTCATGATAAATGGAAAACGTTGATAATTTTTCAATGCCAAACCTGTTCCGCGAACTACGCTCTTTAATGGATCATCTGCTACATGCACGGGTAATTTAATTTTTGCACTTAATCTTTTATCTAAACCGCGTAACAATGCACCTCCACCGGTTAAATACAAACCTCTTTTATAAATATCAGAAGCTAATTCAGGAGGTGTTGTTTCCAATGCTTTTAAAATGGCTTCTTCAATTTTAAAAATACTTTTATCCAATGCTTCAGCAATTTCCTGATAACTGATCATTACTTGTTTTGGAATGCCCGTTACTAAATCTCTGCCATTCACAGGTAAATCATCCGGCGGATTGTCTAAATCTTTTAAAGCCGCACCCACATTGATCTTTATTTGCTCTGCCGTACGTTCACCAATTAATAAACTATGATAACGACGCAATGCTTCCATAATATCAGCCGTAAATTCATCACCCGCAATTCTGATGGATTGATCGCAAACAATTCCTGCCAATGCTATCACAGTAATGCCTGTTGTA
>Ga0164296_1000880_pt1 | contig 33856 bp, 22 predicted proteins | sample GEODES057metaG_FD_113533 | JGI IMG/M metagenome (GOLD analysis project Ga0164296, IMG submission 113533) | Dystrophic lake water microbial communities from Trout Bog Lake, Wisconsin, USA - GEODES057 metaG | ecosystem: Environmental > Aquatic > Freshwater > Lake | place: USA: Trout Bog Lake...
AGTTCCGGGTATTTCAGGCAGGTGGTCAGTGCAATTTGTCCGCCCATAGAGTGGCCAACAAGCGTTACATTTTTCAGCTCCAGGGTTTCAATGAATCGGGCAACCGTTTCAGCAAAAAATTTCATGCTAAAATGATGCGGATGCCTGTCAGAAAGGCCATTACCGGGCAGGTCTATGGCAATACACCGGTAATGGCTTTTTAGTACATCGATATTTCTTTTCCAGCAAAGGGAATAATTGGCCAGTCCGTGTATGAACAGTAATGTCCGTTCGCCCCTGCCTTCGTCTATATACGCTATGTTACAATTTCCTTCGGTAGCCGCAAAGTGCACCGTATAAGGATAGGTCATCAGCATCTTTCCACCACCCATTTTGCCACTGCAGGCGCTAATTCTTTTTGTGATTTTCCGCCTACAAACACACCTATGTGCCCACCGGGGAAAGCATATTCTTTCTTGTCTTTAGAGCCTATCTTATCCATTACGTTGCGGGTGCTGTCGTTAGGTATGATGTTATCTTCGGTTGCATAGACGTTCAGGAACGGCACCGTCATGTTCTTCAAATGTACCGGTACGCCACCTAATGTAAATTTATCTTTGATCAGCAGATTGTCTCTGAAAAGGTCTTTAATATACTTACGGTACATTTCACCGGGTATTGCGGGCAGGTCGCTCTTCCATTTTTCCATACGCAGGAAGTTGAGCAGCTTGTCCTTGTCTTCCAATGAATCCATTACACCCAGGTACTTACTGATGTTCATGCTTGGTTTCAGCATACCAAAAGCACTGTCCACCAATTCACCGGGTATAGTGCCGGTGCAGTCTACCATCGTATCTACGTCTATATACTTTGTCCACTTATACAGCATGCACTTAGTGGTCGAGAAATCGTACGGAGCCACATAAGTAGTGAGTGATTGCAGTTTTTCGGGATACAGAGAAGCGTAGATCATTGAGAAGGTTCCGCCCTGGCAAATGCCCATCTTGTGTATCTTAGGCACACCATGTGTTTTTCTGATGAAATCAATAGCGCCATTCATATACACATTGATGTAGTCTTCCATGGTAATATAACGGTCGGCCTTGGTAGGGTAGCCCCAATCCATGATATAAATGTCTAACCCCTCTTCCAAAAGTTTCTTCATCAGGCTGCGGTCGGGCTGCAGGTCCAGTACATCATGCCTGTTCAGCATAGCAAATGAAACCAACACAGGTATGCCACACTTTGCAGGGGTATCGCGCAGATAATGATACATTTTTACCTTATCGCACTGCCACACCAATTCTTTGGGTGTGGTGGCCACTTCTACTTTGTCTATTGTTTCGAGCGTGCTGTAACCTTTAACTAATTTCTCAGAGCTGGCTATCAGATTTTCGGCTATTTCAGGAAAATTGAAATTCATTGGTCGTTATTGTAGTTATTAAAGAATTGTTTCGTGATCAGATCATTCACAGTGGGTAAAGGTAATCATCCGGATATTTTCTGCAAAAAGTTTTATCAACCGGCGATGTGGATAGCTAAAATGGCATTGTCCTGTATAAAAAGAGAGGGCATTAGCCCCCTCTTTTTTGTGTATAAATATTTAATTGTCAGGGGATTAAGCTTTTTTAGCAGTGCGCTTTACAGGCTTTTCTTCTGTTACAGCTTCCTTAGCTTCTTCCTCAAGGCCTATCATTTTTTCCAACTGGCGGATCTGTGTCTTCAGTTCATAAATTGTTTTATAAACTTCGTCCATTTCGCTGCGGGTAGCTACCGGGATCGCGGTCATCTGCTTTTCCATTTGGCGCTCCATATCTTTTTTCAGTTGCATTTGCATAGCGCTCACTTCAGCCATCAGCTTGCTGTACTCGTCGCTTTCAAACAGGTTTACAAAAACCTTATCGCCGAGGTTCAGCCACTCCTGATACACTTCCATCAGGTTGTTAACGGTCTTACCATCCTTTATTTTTGCGCTGATGTTTTCGGCAAGTTTATCCATCACCTTGCTGCCCTGAGCGTAGATCATGTATTGCAATTCAGCATTCTTAATGTTATAAACATTGATGCGGTTGCTGATGTCGGCCCATTCTTGCATAGCTTTGGTTTGGTCGGTCTGCGTCATCATTTTTGTAAATGGTGCAGCAGCTTCACTCATCATGCCATGCAGGTTGTTATAACCGCTCAGCATATTGCCAAACATATTTGCCGGGTTAAAACCGGCCTGGCTCATATTGGCACGCATTTGATTGTAGTTCTGCATAGCAGTCTCGTTCATTTGCTTAGCGCCGTTCTGCATCATGTCGGTCATTTGTTGCATGTAATGACGGCTGTTTTCTGGTATAAAACCAAAATACTTGTCCATCAACTCCTTGTACATTTCAGGGTTCATCCATTGCTTGTACACATCCATATTGAATGTTTTGTCTTGCATAGACTTGTACATTGGCATCCACAATTCAGCAAATTTGTTGAAGGCGTCTGTAGCAAAAGTGAAGTTCTTATAAGCATCCTGTGCAGTTCCGTTCTCCATATGGTTTTGCCAGTTGGTGAAGGTGTTTTTCAGAATGTTCTGATATTGATTAGCGAAGTTGGTCCAGTTCTCAGTGCCATTTTTCAGCGCATCTGTAGTAAATGGATTGTGTTGTTGCATTTGGTTCATCCAATTGTTGGTGTTCATTTGGTTCATCCAGTTGCTCCAATTGTTCTGCCAATTGCTGAACGGATTGGTGTTGGTATTCGGTTGGTTCACACCTTTCATCCATTCCTTGTTCATGTCGGCCATTTGCTTGGTCCAGTTGTTCTGCATGGTCATCCAGTTTTGGAAGAACTCGTTCATTTTAGAAGCGTTCTCTTTTACTGATTCAGTAGCATTAGCGCCTGTCTCGGTAGTCTTCTTAAAGAAGTTCTTTTGACCTTCCAGCCAGTTTTTATACCACTCACTGCTTTTATCAATGGTCTCATTGATAAAGTTATTGCCGTTGGCCATTTTCTTGGCATTTTCTGTAACCGATTCTACCACTTTCTTTTGGGCGTCGATTATTGTGTCTGCGAACTTGGTGTCTGTAGTAGACATAAAATTGAATTTTATTTGTTTAAAAAATATTGATTGATTCGTTTTGTTCTGAAAAAAATGGCGTATTTTAGCCAAATCTTTCAGTAATGCCGCTTTTCAATGCATTTCACATACAGTTCTTGTATGTTGTTTAATGCGCCGCAAAGGTACGGGTTTATAGTTAATACAATTGTAAAATGTACCGTATTTTGCTTTTATAACAATTTCATAATTCAACAGTTGCGGATAATGTAGTGTTTGTAAAGTAAAAATATTTAGATACTAAATTTCACTTGTTTGTTTTCCGTTGTTTTTAATTTACTTGTATAAATAATAATGTTTAATTAAACAGTTCGTGTATTTATAGGGTCTGTGATGCCGATTGTTAAAGGAACAAATACTCTAAACCGGGTTTATTAGCGGATTTATGTCGATCAATTTATTTATTCAAGAAGGTAACTATACTCGGTATGGTTGGCAAGCCACTTGCGGGAATAGGGACAATACGGTTTTATTTTCAGACCCTGTTCCCGGGTATTTTCCATTACATACTTCATTAGCGCGCTTCCTATACCCGCATTTCGATACGGTTGCGGCACATAAGTTTGCATGATCACCATAGCGCCCTTCAGCCATCTGTATTGCACAAATGCCACATCGCCGTCCGGAGTAACCGATTCGAAGGCAAAGTTCTTTTTATTGTTGGTAATCGTCATCGTAACGAGAGCGAATTTACGTCAATCTGTTATTACACGGTAAGTGACTGCGAAAGTGGTGGGTGGACATCCATATAAATGCCTAAATCCTTCGATTTTTTTTAAAAGTTACCTTTAACCACAGATTGTCCTTATTTTTGTTTGCATTCCATTATTTCATGCGCAACTTTTTCCTAATCATAGCCCTTTTTATATGCTGTAAGGCCATAGGTCAGCAGGGGGGCTACACACCACCCACCCGCGCACAGTTAGAAGCCAAGAAGAAGGAAATTCTGGATGCAATAAAGGAGACGGAAAGTGAGCTGGAGGCCGTAAAAAATGATAAGCGCGCCACCATGACGCAGCTCAAAGAACTGCAAACTAAATTGTCTGAAAGGCAACACCTTATTGCTAACATAAATGACGAATTGGATGATATTGACAATAATATAAAATCTTCTTCGCAAGAAGTGAACGATCTGAAGCATAAGCTGGAGCAACTTAAGATACAATATGCGCAATCCATCCGGTACGATTATGAGACCCGCAGTTCGTTGGGCGTTGTAGCATATCTGTTTTCGAGCGATGATTTTAACGATGCGCTTCGGAGAATGAAATACCTTAAAAAATTCAGAGATTTTCGCAAGCTACAGTCCGATCTCATTCGCAATACACAAGACCAGATCCAGCACAAGATCGGCGTACTGAATACACAGAAAAAAGAAAAAGATGAATTGCTGAATGAGCAGGAACATCAAAAACAAACGTTGACGGTTGAAACCAACAAGACCAATCAGGTAATGCAGGAATTGAAGAGTAAGGAAAGCGACCTGATGAAAGAAATAGAAAAGAATAAGAAGGTGGCTAACCGCATCAATAAGGCGGTAAATGACATCATAGAGCGTGAGATGGCAAAAGCGGCTGAGAAGGCCCGCAAAGAGCGTGAGGCTCATCCGCAGCCGGTGAAGCCACCCGCTGCACCTGCAAATGGTGGCGTGGTAAAAACAACTTCAAAGACAAATAACCCTCCAAATACTGTGAAGCCGGTTGTTAGGCCCGAGTCTGAGCCACTGGCACTTACGCCTACTGACATAGCGCTTGCAAATAATTTTGAAGGGAATAAGGGTAAACTGTATTGGCCGGTGGAAAAAGGGTTCATTTCCGATCACTTTGGAAAACATCAACACCCATTAGCCGCCAATGTAGAGATTGATAATGCCGGTATTGATATTCGGACATCCGCCAGTTCACCGGTACGCGCTGTATTTGAAGGTAATGTGAGTAGTGTGTTCTCTGTGGAAGGGTGGTATGTGATCACTATCCAGCATGGTAACTATTTTACGGTTTATAATGGATTGAAAACGGTGTCTGTTACCACCGGGCAATACGTAAAAACACTCCAAAACCTTGGCACAGTGGCCGAAAATGATGAAGGTGAGCCAACCATCAAATTTCAAATTTGGAAGGCCAACGGGAAAAAAGGCGGCAGCATGAAGCTGAATCCGGAACAATGGCTGGGACGGTTGAAATAACTGCCGACCTATTATTGAATTTCTTTTGAGGGTTGTACAACAGTTATTCCTTTCGTGTCTTTGATCTTACCATAGCCACCTAATACATTTCTCAGGTTGTTCAGTCCGTGTTTTTTCAAAATTGATGCCGCAATTACAGACCTGTACCCGCCTGCGCAATGTATATATAGATTGTTGGTCTCACTGATCAAAGCAATGTTTAAGATGTCAGTTAACGTATTGAGCGGTACATTTTTAGCGCCTTTTATGTGACCACCTTCAAATTCGCTTGGTTTACGAACATCTAAAATCTCCAGCTTGTTGTCAAACGGTATGTCCATAGCCAGTTCATCAGGTTCTATATCTATGATCAGATCCACTTGTTCACGGGCAGCCTGCCAGCCTTCAAAGCCGACCTTAAGATATCCTACTACATTATCTATACCCACTCTGGCTAAGCGGGTGATCGTTTCTTTTTCTTTGCCCGCTTCTGTTACCAGTACCAAAGGTTGTTGCAGGGGTATCATTGATCCGGCCCATTCTGCAAAACGGCCTTCAAGCCCAATACTGATAGATCCCGGTACAAATCCCAGGGTAAATAATAGTGCCGGACGAGTGTCTAATATCCATGCGCCTGCATTCACTTGTTGTTTGAATGCCGCAATATCTAAAGGCTTCATACCGTTCTCATAAACTTTTTCCAATGGTGCATAGCCTTGTTTGTTGATCTGTGCATTAAGTGGAAAATAAGCGGGTGGGGTAGTGAGCCCCGCAATAACAGTTTGTATAAAAGCTTCCCGTGTCATTTCCTGCAGCGCATAATTGGTTGCTTTTTGTATGCCAATGGTACTTTTTCTTTCAGGCCCCAGATTTTTACCGCATGACGATCCCGGTCCGTGTGCCGGATAAACGATCACATGATCATCCAGTGTTTTTATTTTGTTGTTAAGTGAATCATACATCATAGAAGCCAATTCTTCCTTGGTCAGGTTGCCGCTGAAGAGATCAGGCCTTCCAACGTCTCCAACAAATAAAGTATCTCCGGTAAAAACGCAATAAGGGTTGTTCTTTTCGTCTGATAGTAAATAACAGGTGCTCTCAAGTGTATGTCCGGGTGTGTGGAGCGCTGTTATTGATACATCGCCAATTTTAAAAGTTTCACCGTCTTTAGCCCGATAAAAGTCGAATGCAGCCTTGGTATTAGGACCATAGATGATTTGAGCACCGGTTTTTGCCGCAAGATCCAAATGCCCGCTGACAAAGTCTGCGTGAAAATGGGTTTCAAATATATATTTTATGGTGGTGCCATGCTCTTTGGCCAGCGCTATGACAGGTTCCACATCCCTCATTGGGTCTATAACTAAGGCCTCAGTGCCTGAAATTATAAAATAAGCTGCTTCACTTAAACAGTCTGTATATAGTTGTCTTACTTCCATGATTTAGGAATTTTGAGATGCAAAGATAAATGAATGTTGGGTAATCGAAATTTTGTGGCCGATAAGATATTCTACCCGGGTTATAAACTTAACTTTTGGCCGGTTTCGGCATTGGCCTTTGCTATTGCTTTTGCTATCTGCGCTATTAGCTTTGGGTCTTTTTCTATTGCATTACCCACCACAATTACGTTCGCTCCGGCTTTGGCTGTTTCGTATGCTTTTTCTGCATTTGTGATCCCGCCTCCGGTTATCAAAGGAATTCCAATGTTTTGACTAACTAAGCTGATGGTGGCAACGGGTATTTTGTTTTTTGCACCGCTGCCTGCGTCCATGTATATCACATGTTGGCCCAGCATTTCGCCGGCCCACGCTGTGCACAAGGCTATGTCAGGTTTGTCGGCAGGTATTGGTATGGTATTGCTGATATATGATACGGTGGTAGTCGTGCCACCGTCTATGAGTATGTAGCCTGTGGATATCACTTCAAGGCCGCTTTTTTTTACCAGCGGTGCCGACGTTACATGCTGGCCAATAAGCAGTTCGGGATTTCTGCCCGAGATCAGGGACAGATACAGCAATGCGTCAGCATCAGGCGAAACTTGTGCTGGACTACCCGGAAACAGTATCACGGGGATGTTGGAAGCTTTTTTAAATTGGGAAATAGTGGCATCAATACTGGTTTGCATAAGTAGGCTGCCACCCAAAAAAAGATAGTCTACGCCCGCCTCGTTGCAAAGATCTGCCAATGCTACAGTGTCATCAACCGACGTTTTGTCGGGATCAGCTAAAACAGCGAAACCACATTGATGAGATTGCTTTTTTGCTTTTAGTGATTCATATATAATATGTTGCTGCACTCATTCTTTTTTTAAGCTTTTAACAATCGTTCGTCTATATTGATAGGCTTTGTTTCCACGATTCTTACTTTTTGAAAATCAGGATGCTGAGGGTTGATCAGGATATTGTGCTCATCCGGCATAATGGCCGAAGGTACTATTAATGCCAGTTTTTTATTGGTTCTTATAAAATAGTCGCCTATTATTTTCAGGTCATTTGTGGATACTGCGTTATCCCAGTTTTTAGGGAGGTCCTCTATTTTGCAAATATCCATGGGTACTGATGGCAGTAGGATCGTGGCTGTACACAGCCGTATCGAACATATATTACCCAAATGCACCACGGTCTCAAGCATAGCCAGCGAACGGCTTTCTGCGGTGTACAGCATGGGTATGTTTTTGCTGTTCCATCGGCCACCATACAACGCTGCCCCTTTACCCGAAAGATCATTAATAAATTCACAGCTACTGATCCGGTATACGTTCATCAGGCAAATATTCCGTGTTCTATTCTTCCCAATTCGTCATTAAGGAGTCTTATTCCCAGTGAGGTATCCAGGAATTCTTTGGGTTTTTTATTGTTGAGCGGTATCAATTGTGTGTTCATCCAATCTTTAAAATTTTCCATGCTGCCGAATATTTCCATACCGCGGGCATAAAGACCGGCAAGTTCTATCATTCGTTCTGATTGCTCTTGTGGTAGTTTTTCATCAGGTTGATATCGTCTGAGTGTGCGGTCTGATGTATGAACTATTGAGGCCATTTCAGTAATTGTGATGTCTGTGGCTTCCATAAGGTGGTTCATGGCTTGTTTTGGTATGCCGGTTCTTATGAGTGCTATGATATCGGTATCGTTTTTGATGCGCCGATAACCTTGCACTGGTTTCAAGCCCATTAGTGCCATGGTGTTTTGGGTAGTTATGTTTATGGGTTCTCCGTAATGTGCCTCCGGCTCGTTCACTAAATTATGGAGATTATCTTCAATGATATATTCTTTTTCAGCCGGATGTGTTTTGACTGAAGCATGTTCATTGCTTGAGGGCAATTTTTTTTTCTTATTCTCGCTCATATCCGGAAATTTGTCCCAAAGGTACGGTCAAATTTCCGGTTTTTCAATTTTATTTTCCTGCTATCATACTTATTTCCACATTTACCCCTTTGGGCAGTGCGCTAACTTGCACTGTTTCACGTGCCGGGTAGTTGCCGGTAAAGTAGCTTCCGTAAATTTCGTTCACTGCTCCGAACTGTTTAAGATCGGTCATGAAGATGGTTGTTTTCAACACGTTTGAAAAATCCATTCCCGCAGCTACCAATATCGCTTTCAGGTTGCTCATCACCAGATGTGTCTCTGCTTGTATGTTTTCTGATATTACATTCCCGGTTTCCGGATCTATCGGCACTTGCCCTGAAATGAATAGAAGGTCGCCATATTGTGTGGCCTGATTGTAAGGCCCTATAGGCGCCGGTGCGTCGTTAGTTTGAATGATTTTCTTTTCCATTTTACAAAAATAGTGAGGAACTATTGCAGTTCATATTTTTTGTTCGATGTGATAGAAAAAAACGAGGTGTCTATTTATATGAAATGATAAATAAGCATGGCCTTAATGTTACTAAGCACAGATTTTATTTTTCTTATGTGATCAGATTATTTTTTTATTGCCATTGCGGCAATTCTATTATCTTTGCACGTTCTGCATTTGAGTTATGAAAAAATTTCATTCCCTGATCGTCGCTATAGTTCTATTAGTTGGTTTTACGGCTTGTAGCGAGAAATTTAATGTTGCTGCACCATATAAAAGTATTGCTGTGGTTTGGGGTTTTTTGGATGAGGCGGATACGGCCCACTATGTACGCATTGAAAAAGCGTTTCTCGATCAAAATAAAAATGCTATTACAATGGCCACAGTTGCTGATTCCAGCTATTTTTCAAATTTAAATGTCAGGATGGAACGGGTGGATTTTCAGGGTACAGGCAATGTTTTTGATACAATACATCTGGTTAGGGTAAATATGGCTACAGAGGGCTATCCAAAGCAATCAGGCGTTTTTTTCGATTCACCCAGTTATGCTTATAAGTTCACCAATGCTTTAAATAACTATTACTCTTACAGATTGGTAATAACTAACCCTGCTACCGGAGCCGTAGATTCTGTGGAGACGCCTATTATTGACGATGCCCCTCCGCCTAACCAGTATGTTACTCCTACTTTTTATGTGCCTTTGATAGATGACACTACAGTTGAGTTAGCTGGGCTTGATTTTGGATCAACAAATCAATATTTACACACAGATATCAATGCTACTTATAATACACCCTCAGGTTTTAATTGGAATGGTTATGCGTCGCCTATCGGTATTGCGGAAATTTTGATTCAGTTCAATTGGGACGATTCTGATGTTGTAAATAATAACAAAATAGCTCAATCATTCCTGTATAATTTTGGGTATACAACTTTGACGTCTCAGGGACAACTAAACTTTCAAATACCACATACTCAAATGTATTCGGCCTTGTTGGATGCGCTTGGAAATGCGCCAACAAATATGGTGAGGTTATTAGATAGGTGCCAGTTGTATGTTTATTTTAGTACGCCCGACTATAACACTTACGTTCAGGTTGAGGAAACTCAGGGATCCGGGTTAACGGGCAATGAAATAGAACCCACTTATACAAATATCAAAGGTAAAAACGTATTGGGGATGTTTACAGGTCGTGGTATGCGTTCCGGTTATGTTACAATTGATGCTTCCACTGTCGATTCAGTAAAGAGTAATGCCATATTTACCAATTCCAGGATAGTTGGTACGGTATACCATTGACAAAATTATACCACTACCGGTAGTGATTTCCACTTTTTTCGACTTTTACTGACGAAAAAAGTAATTTTCTGTCACTATTTCTGCCAATATTTCATGTCTCTGCATATGGCATAGCTATTGATAACATTAATTCAAAATGATAAGTTAGTAATCATTTCATAACGCAATTTTTTTTATGGCAAAAATAATAGGAATAGATCTCGGAACCACCAACTCTTGTGTGTCGGTGATGGAAGGCAATGAACCGGTGGTGATAGCCAATGACGAGGGGCGTCGCACCACGCCTTCGGTGGTGGCATTTATGAAGAACGGTGAGCGGAAAGTTGGTGACCCTGCAAAACGTCAGGCTATAACTAACCCCATCAACACCATTCAATCTATCAAAAGATTTATGGGTCGCAGATATGATGAGGTGACCAACGAAATATCGCACTTTACCTATAAAATACAGAAAGGTGACAATAATACACCACGTGTAGATATAGATGGACGTATGTATACGCCACAGGAAATTTCAGCTATGGTGCTTCAAAAAATGAAAAAAACCGCTGAAGATTTTTTGGGTCAGGAAGTGAAAGAAGCGGTGATCACTGTGCCGGCTTATTTTAATGATGCTCAGCGTCAGGCTACAAAAGAAGCAGGCGAGATCGCAGGCCTTACTGTACGCCGCATCATTAACGAGCCCACTGCAGCAGCATTGGCCTATGGATTGGACAAACAACATCAAGATAGTAAGATCGCTGTTTTTGACCTTGGCGGAGGTACGTTCGATATCTCAGTTCTCGAATTGGGTGATGGCGTATTCGAAGTAAAATCTACCAATGGTGATACCCACCTCGGCGGTGATGATTTTGATAAGATGATCATGGATTGGTTAGCTGAGGAATTTAAAAAGGATGAAGCAATTGATCTTAGGAAAGACCCGATGGCATGGCAAAGGCTGAAAGAAGCTTCTGAAAAAGCAAAAGTTGAATTGTCGTCTTCGCAGGAGACTGAAATCAATTTGCCATATATAACTGCTGTCGATGGTGCACCTAAGCATTTGGTTCGTAAGTTGAGCCGCGCTAAGTTTGAACAACTCTGTGACAGCCTTATTGAGCGCACATTAGAGCCCTGCCGCAAAGCATTGAAAGATGCCGGTCTCAACGCATCTCAGATCGACGAAGTAATATTAGTGGGTGGCAGTACACGTATTCCTAAAGTACAGGAAGTAGTAGAAAAATTCTTTGGCAAAAAGCCGCATAAGGGAGTTAACCCTGATGAAGTGGTAGCAATTGGAGCTGCTATTCAGGGCGGTGTACTTACCGGAGATGTGAAAGATGTATTGTTGCTCGACGTAACGCCACTTTCACTGGGTATTGAAACCATGGGTGGTATCATGACACGCCTGATCGATTCTAACACAACCATCCCTACTAAAAAGAGCGAAACATTCTCCACTGCAAGTGATAATCAGCCAAGTGTTGAGATCAATGTGATTCAGGGTGAGCGCCCTATGGCAAAGGATAACAAATCATTGGGCCGTTTTATTCTCGATGGTATACCGCCTGCACCAAGAGGTGTTCCCCAAGTTGAAGTGGTTTTTGATATAGATGCTAATGGCATTTTGCACGTCACTGCCCGCGATAAAGGAACCGGCAAACAACAGAATATTCGAATAGAGGCCGGTAGCGGACTGAGCAAAGACGAAATAGAACGTATGAAGAACGAGGCTAAGGCGAACGAAGCTACCGACAAAGAAGTGCGGGATCGTGTAGAAAAGCTGAATAAAGCCGACGGATTGATCTTCAATACCGAAAAACAACTGAAAGAATATGGCGATAAAATACCTGCCGATAAAAAGGCAACCATTGAAGCGGCCATGAATAAACTTAAAGAAGCACACAAGGCACAAGACATTGATGCTATAGACAAGCTGGAAGAAGAACTGAATGCAGCCTGGACCGCTGCCAGTGAGGAGCTTTATAAAGCTACTCAGCAACAAGGTCACGCAGGTGATGAGCAACAGCACGAACACGCCGGATCGGGCACGGAAAGTACCGATGCTGAATATGAAGAAGTGAAATAAGAATAGACGAAAGTAAATGGCAATTTAAAAAAGCTGTTCCGTAAAAGGGCAGCTTTTTTTGTTGCCGGATTTTCTGGTATTTTTTATGCTGTTAAACGGATCGACATGGCAACAGTTGCTGAAAAAGCGTTTGAACAGATTGCAACGGAAATAGCAAATACGGTTGTCAGCAAAATGTTTGGCGCAACCTGTCTTAAGGCCGCTAACGGAAAGGCCGGCATCATGCTGTATAAAAATGAGCTTGTGTTTAAGTTGCCTTCGGTTGTGGCGGAATCAGTTTTGAAATTAGAAGGTGCATCAGTTTTTGAGCCTGCGCCGGGTCGACCTATGAATGGGTGGATAGTGATACCGCAAAAGGAAAATGGCCTTTGGTCTGAATATGCTGTTCTTGCAATGGATTATGTTGCAGAAATAGAACCAAAAAAGACGGTAAAAAAATCAAAATTTAAAGGGAATTAGTGACATTGATCTCCATTTCTTTATGGTGTGCATGTTGGTTTTTAGTAACTTAGCATTTCTATGGCGTTTCAGCTACATTCTAATTTCCAGCCTTCAGGCGATCAACCAACTGCTATTAGTGAGCTGACGGCAGGCATTCTGCAAAATGAGCCATTCCAAACTTTGCTGGGCGTGACAGGTTCTGGCAAAACGTTCACTATTGCTAATGTGATCCAAAATGTAGATAAGCCGGTATTGGTCCTTACTCATAACAAAACGCTGGTGGCTCAGCTCTATGGGGAGTTTCGCCAGTTTTTTCCTGATAATGCTGTGGAATATTTTGTAAGCTATTACGACTATTACCAGCCTGAGGCATATATGCCGGTTTCCAATACTTATATAGAGAAAGATCTTTCAATCAATGAAGAGCTGGAGAAATTGAGGCTTCGGGCCACGGCAAGCCTGCTCAGTGGCCGGCGCGATATTATTGTGGTTGCATCGGTATCATGCATTTATGGTATTGGTAATCCGGCCGAATATGCGAACAGCATCATTCGCATAAAAGTGGGAGATAATATTGGAAGGAATCATTTTTTGCATCAATTGGTCAATTCGTTATACAATCGTAGTCAGGGAGATTTTACACGGGGTACCTTTAGGGTTAAGGGTGATACTGTGGACATCAATCTCCCATATGTGGACTATGGCTACCGCATCACATTTTTCGGGGATGAAATCGAGGAAATTGAATCTTTTGAAACCGACACAGGAAAGCGTATCGGTACCATGGAAAATGCTGCCGTGTTTCCTGCAAACCTGTACATAGCTCCTAAAGACCAATTGGGGCAGATATTTCATGAAATACAAAATGAACTGGCTGCTCAGGTAGAATATTTTAAGTCGAAAGAAAAGTATGTAGAGGCGCAACGCATCAAGGAACGTGTTGACTATGACCTTGAAATGATTCAGGAATTGGGCTATTGCAGTGGCATAGAAAATTATTCGCGATTTTTGGATCGGCGTCATCCGGGCACTCGTCCGTTTTGTTTGCTTGATTATTTTCCAAACGACTTTTTATTGGTGATAGATGAAAGCCACGTCACTATTCCGCAGATCAGCGGCATGTATGGTGGTGACAGGTCGCGTAAAATGACTTTGGTGGATTTTGGTTTTAGACTACCGTCCGCGCTCGACAATAGGCCCCTGAATTTTTATGAGTTTCAATCTATGCTCAATCAGGTGATCTTCGTAAGTGCCACTCCCGGTAAATTTGAACTGGAGCAATGTAACGGAGTAGTAGTGGAGCAGGTAGTGCGTCCTACCGGTTTGTTGGACCCGCCCATTGAAGTAAGACCCAGCCTTAATCAAATAGATGATCTGCTGGACGAAATAGACAAAAGAGTAAAAAGTGGCGATCGGGTGTTGGTTACCACACTTACCAAGCGTATGGCCGAGGAATTAGATAAATACCTGAAGCGAATCAATGTTAATAGCAAGTACATACACTCAGAAGTAGATACGCTGGAGCGGGTTGAGATACTGCGCGATCTGCGTTTAGGTGTTATAGATGTATTGGTTGGCGTGAATTTGTTGCGCGAAGGGTTGGATCTTCCGGAAGTTTCCTTAGTAGCGATCTTGGATGCAGATAAAGAAGGCTTTTTGCGCGATGAACGATCTTTGACACAGATGGCAGGTCGTGCGGCGCGAAATGTAAACGGGTTAGTGATATTTTATGCCGACAAAATCACAGATAGTATGCAGCGTACTATTGATGAAACCGAAAGACGAAGAGATAAACAATTGTTGTACAACAACATACACCACATTACTCCTCAAACTATCCGTAAGTCTACCGACGAGATCATGCGCCAAACTTCGGTTCTTGATATAAAAGGTTTCGATCATCAAAGCCGCTTAGCGGTCACCGATGCTATCATATCCATAGCGGCTGAGGAGGAAGGGACATATACCACTAAAGCAGGTGTAGACAAGGAAATAGTGAAAACCAAGAAGGCAATGGATAAGGCAGCTAAAGACCTCGATTTTATGGAAGCGGCAAGGTTGAGGGACAAATTATTTCTGTTACAAAAGGAGCGTGAGTCCTTATAGCAATTTTCCATTGATCATTTTTTTTCTAATATGAAGAGATGGTTCTTTTTTTGAAGCAGGGCCATTATTTTTTGGTTAAACATGCCGTTATTTTTTGTTTTTTATCCATTGTTACCCAACCATGCTTTTGCAATATGCTGTCTAAACTAGCACTGACCATTTATTGTTATTAATATGCGTGGTTATGTAAGACAGCTAAATTAAATTTTGTCAAAAAACTGGAATTCTATTTCGATTTTTGTAATTTGCTGCAAATTTTGTCTTGTTGTAAGGTGGAAGGCCAATAAGTCTATATTTATGAAGAAAATTATATTTATACTCTCTGTTTTGTTTTTGTTTTGTGCAAAAGCTTTCTCGCAAGTAACCATTACCATACCAACAACCGGTGATACAGCATTTTGCTCGCCTACGATGGTTACAATGCATGCTACAACTGAGGCATTTGGTCCCCACCGCATAACCTTTTACCCTGATGACTCAGATGACGGAACATCTGTGATGGTAATACCAATTGGTTTTCCATTTAACTTTTATGGTACTGTTTACAATTCATGTGTCGTTTCATCCAACGGATTTATACAATTTGATACTACCCTGGTAGACAGTTATTCAGATTGGGATATTACTACCGACGGCGGTATTCCCGGAGATGCCGTTTGTGAAAATTCAGCCATGGGTCTATTCAGTGATATATTATTGGCCGCGGGTGGTGGTGTTTGGGTAGGAAATGCCGGCGTAGCTCCCAACAGGAAATTTGTAGTGGAGTTTTGTAATACCCATATGTTCAGCTGTACCGACCAAAGTTGTACGTTCCAAATGATCCTATATGAAGGGACAAATGTGTTTGAATCCCATATTCGGCATAAAGAAATTTGCACCAGTTGGGATGGAGGCGCCGGAATTGAAGGTGTGGAAAATGCAACTGCTACTGTCGCAACCGCTGCAATCGGCAGAAACTATCCCGACCCACCATGGTTCGTATCCGTACCGGACGCTCGGAGGTTTATTCCTAATGCTACTTTTACCAGTTACACAGTAGATACTATTCCATACAATCCCTTGCCGGATTCGGGTTCTATTATTAGTTGGCTGGCAGACTCTGTCTTGATTGGTACTGGTGACTCAATTACTGTGCTCCCGACATCCACAACAAGCTATATAGCTTTCGCCACTTCTTGCGATGATACTGACTATGCCTATGCCACAATTATTATAAACCCTCAACCGGCAATAGATACAGTAACTTATACCAATCCTACAGCATGTGGTACCTGCGACGGTACAATAACATTGCATGGCGTTCCTCCCGGTTATCCCGATACGCTAACGTATTATATTGATGGTGTGATAGTGCCGTATGTGGCCACTACGGCCGGAGTAGATAGCACCATTACAATTACCGGTTTATGTGGAGGAACCTACACTAATTTTACAATTAGAATAGGGCAGTGTAGCGTTACATGGCCTGGGCCAATAGTGCTAACGTCTCCGCACATGTCTTTTGGCGGATTTACAAGTACTAACCCAAGTATATGTGGTGCTTGTGATGCAACAATAACACTCAATGGGCTGGTGCCGGGTTCAACTGACACAGTTGTATTTTTGCTGAATGGTGTATTACAACCTCCGGTAGTTGTGTATCCGGGAACTTCAGGCTCCGCAACAATGACGGGACTTTGTGACGGCACCTATTCTGACTTTATTATTTCAATGGGTTACTGTAAAGACACAGCGCCTGGCCCGATTAATATTGTTGATCCGGCATTTTATATATCCGGCTTTACCAGCACCAATCCATCGGTTTGTGGCGCTTGTGATGGAACAATTACATTGGAGGGCTTGGTAGCAGGTATGTCTGATACAGTGAACTTCGATCTGAATGGTGTTGTACAACCACCGGTGGTACAGGTGGCAACTTCTGCGGGCTCCATTACACTTACCGGCCTTTGCGCGGGTGCTTATTCCAATATTACCGTAAAAATGAATGACTGTATTACACCTCCTGTTGGACCGGATACTTTAGTAAATCCTCCCTTCATTATCACAGGAGATGTTTCGAGCAATACTACGTGCGGCGAATGTAACGGTACGATTACATTAACTGGTATGACACCATTGCAAACAATCATTATTAATTTTGATTTGGGAGGTGTAGCACAACCTTCTGTATCCGCTACTACAGATGCTTATGGAACTACGGTTATTCATAATTTGTGCCCGGGTACTTACAGCAATATCACTGCTACACTCAATACTTGTGTTGCCGGTCCAGTGGGTCCGCTTACCATTGTGTCACCCCCTGTTATCCCTATTACTTTGGTAACAACTACAAACCCGACTGGGTGTGGGCTGTGTGACGGTACGATCACTGTCAGCGGGCTGCCGGTGACGCTGGTTGATACTGTGTTCTATAAACTTAACGATTCTGTACATACAGTACTATATGCAGCAGGGCTTGATAGCAACGTTACTATTTATGGATTGTGCGCCGGTACTTATGATACGCTGTGGATGAAAGTAGGAAATTGCCCTACGGATACTATTGGCAGTGTTACACTTACTGCTCCGGTCATTACTCCCGGATTTACCAATGCTATTCATTATGGCTGTATTGCCGATACAGTTTTGTTCACAGATACTGCATCATCGGTACCAACAGGTTATTTGTATTATGAGTGGGATTTTGGCGATAGTACTTCCGATACTTCATCAAATCCGGTACACGTATACAATGCATTGGGAACCTATACTGTAATTCAGACTGTGACTAATAATGTTTGTACCTATTTCGATACTACGGTGATTACATTGAGTAACAGTATGTCGGCTGCATTTAGTGCTGCGCCGGATACTTTGTGTCAGCTGTCTCCGACTACTTTCACCAATACAAGTGCCAGCGGACTGGGCGGACTAAGTTACCAATGGTATTTTGGTGATGGTGGATCATCTACTGTTGCAAATCCGGTTTATACCTATTCTAATTCAGGTACTTACATTGCTATGTTGATCTCAACGAATTTTGTACCATGCAATGATACAGCTATTGAGACCGTGCAGGTTGATACGTCCAGCAACATTACGGTGAATGTAACAGATACCTCAATTTGTCAAGGTACTTATATCACATATGCCGGTTATTTCGCTTCCCTCGGTAATATTGGTATTGTCTGGAATTTTGATGATGGTGATACAGTACATAATACCAATCCGTTGATCTATGCTTTCAATGGTGCGGGCGTATTTACCATTACCGCTTCAGCGCTGTATCGGGCTTGTGCCAATGTAAGTACTTCGTCTGTTATCAGGGTGTATCCACAACCATCAATTTATATAGGAGCAGATACTGCTATCTGCCCCGGCAGCGACCCATTAACGCTTGCCGATCAGATCAATGCAGGTAATCCATATGCTTCATGGATGTGGAGCAATGGGTCTACCGGTTCGTCTATTGCCGTTGTATCACCCGGTGTTTATTGGGCTACGGTAAGCATCAATAATTGTTGGGCTTCAGATAGCGTAACCGTTAGAAGCGGATGCTATATTGATATTCCAAATGTGTTTTCACCCAACTCAGATGGTATTAACGATTACTTCTTCCCTCGTCAGTTGTTAACACAAGGTTTGGTAAGCTTCAATATGAATATCTACAATCGTTGGGGACAATTGATCTTTACTTCAACATCAATTGACGGCAGAGGATGGGATGGTACTTTCAACAGTATTCAACAACCAGAAGATGTATATGTTTATATAATTGATGCCACCTTTATTGATGGCCAAAAAGAGCACCATCAGGGCAATGTTACATTGATAAGGTAATGATAAGAGACATGAACAATAATGGTCTGGGCTTTTCAGCCCGGATTTTTTTTGTTCCGTTTTAGCTGACTCTCTTTCCTCCATTTCCAAAATACCCTTTATTTTGCACCTATGTACACACCACAGGATGAACAGCACCTTTTTGAGCAGGCCAAGCACTTATTAAAAACGTTGCCTGATGCACCACAGACCGCGGCAGAGCAATTGCGGGAAGTGGTAGGCTATGCCGATTGGAAATACTATGTGCAAAGTGAGCCGGTGTTGGCGGACGCTGAATATGATGCCTTGTACAAAAAATTGATTCACATAGAGGCTCAATACCCTGAATGTGTTACAACTGATAGCCCTACGCAGCGTGTGGCCAAGGGTATTAGTGAGCGCTTTCCTACGGTGCCGCATCTGGTGCCAATGCTGAGTCTGGACAATACCTACAATGCAGACGACCTGAATGACTGGGATGCCCGCTGCCGGGAGCTGGCAAATGGCGCACACCTACAATATTGTGTAGAACCTAAGTATGACGGCGCCAGCATATCGCTGATATATGAAAATGGAAAATTGGTGCGTGGCGCTACCCGTGGTGATGGTATTATGGGCGAAGATGTGACAGCCAATATAAGGCAGATAAAAGCTATACCGCTTGCCGCAAAATTGACGGATAACGGCGTGCAACAGATCGAGCTAAGAGGTGAGATCGTAATACATAAAGACGTATTTACAGCATATAATAAACAGCGGGTTGCAGAGGGGTTGTCTCCTTTGGCCAATCCCCGGAACGCAGCTTCCGGCACGCTCAGGATATTGGATCCTGCTGAGGTGCGTAAGCGCGGACTTAATGCGATACTTTACCATTTAGCCGATGCAACTATTGGGCCCGGACATGACCGTCCATCGGCTTTATCCACCCATAAAGGAACGCTGGAATGGTTGTACAGCCTGGGGTTTCCTACACCGGCCAGAGAAATGCAGTTGTTCGAAAGCATAGATCAGGTAATAGAATTTTGTCACCAGTTTGAAAAACGGAGAGATGATCTGGCCTTTGAAGTAGATGGATTAGTAATAAAGGTGAATGACATAGCCTTGCAGGAACAAATGGGTATGACCAGCCATCACCCCAGATGGGCGGTAGCCTATAAATTTAAAGCGCGGCAGGGGACTTCGGTCTTGCGCAAGGTGGAATTTCAGGTGGGGCGAACCGGCGCAATTACTCCGGTGGCCAAGATAGACCCTGTGGGTATAGGCGGTGTCACCGTATCATCCATATCCTTGTTCAACGAAGATGTAGTACGGGAAAAAGACCTGCGTATAGGCGATACTGTGCTTGTGGAGCGTGCCGGAGACGTGATACCCTATATCGTGAAACCGTTGACAGAATTACGCAAGGGCGATGAAGTACCGATAATGTTTCCTGAAAAATGCCCGGTATGCAGCTCTGTTTTGGAAAAGCAACCCGGTGAGGCAGCATGGCGGTGTGTAAATTATTCCTGTCCGGTGCAGGTATCAGAGCGCATCATACACTACGCAAGCAAGGATGCTATGGACATACGTAATATGGGTGCTGCCAATGTGCAAAAATTTTGTGAGTTGGGGTGGGTAACTGACATACCATCACTTTATCATTTAGACTGGGATCGGGTACGCCAACTGGAAGGATTTGGCGAAAGATCGGTGACCAATTTGCAACAGGCATTACAACAGTCGAAAAATCAACCCTTGCACCGGTTGATATTCGGGATGGGCATACGATATGTAGGGGAAACTACTGCCAAGACGCTGGCCAATGCGGTGGCACATCTTACCGATTTTTATAACTGGACCGAAGAACAATATCTGGCGTTGGATGATGTAGGTCCGAAAGTGGCTCATGCTGTGTTCGAATTTTTTGCGAGCCCTGCTAATCGGGATATGATAGCGGCATTGGCTGCCGAAGGCTTGAACCTTGCCAATGAGCACAAAGAACAAGCAGGCGGAACAGGCTCACTTGCAGGCAAAACATTTTTGTTTACCGGCACACTTAGCCAAATGAAGCGAAGCGAGGCTGAGGCACTAGCCGAGCAGAAAGGCGGGGTGATACTGAACAGCGTTAGCACCAAGCTCAACTATCTGGTGGTAGGCGAGGATGCGGGGTCGAAGCTGGAGAAAGCTAAAAAGTTGGGCAGCGTAGCCATACTCAGTGAAGGTGAATTTTTGGAATTAGTAAAAGGGGAGTGAAAAAGTCGCCGGCGACATGATCGGACTGATGGATATATAAACTTGGTTTCTATTTAACATTTCTTTTTTACCTAATAGCAATAAATTTTATACCTGCGCGTTTTATTTGCTTAAAAAAGAGCGCGAATGGTTAAAACTGTACATCCTGAATTTACCAAAAAACTTACCGGCAAAATGTACCACACCGCAAATAACAGCGGCGAGGGAGCCATAATTATTTCCGGATTGGCCTATAGTATACGTCAGTTGCAAAAAGGCGCTGCTGACCTGTTGCAGCCAAGGCCCGAGGCAGTCAATAGTATATTGCGCATGGCGCGTGAGTTATAGTTATAGTTTTATTGGCTGATCTGTTGCTGCAAGAAAGCGGCCATTTTTGCTATGGCCTTGCCCCGGTGACTGATGCTGTTTTTTACTGATAATGGCAGCTCGGCAAAGGTTTTGCCAAAGCCATCAGGTACAAATATGGGGTCGTATCCAAAACCTTCGGTGCCGCGCTTTTCAGATAACAGTGTGCCATTGCAAATCCCCTCGAAATAGTACGTTTCGTCCTTCCAAATGAGGCAGATCACCGCTTTGTAGTAGGCGCTGCGGTCGGCAAAAGGGGAAATGTCTAATAGTAGTTTTAGCAAATTAGCTTCGTCATTGCGACTGCCACTGTAGTGAGCGCTGTCTACACCCGGTGCGCCGTTCAGCGCAGGTACGCAAATGCCGCTGTCGTCGGCAAAGGTGTGCTTACCGCAGTAGGCATGTATCGCTGCCGCCTTTGCCAGCGCATTTTCCTCAAACGTATGAAAGGGTTCGGGGATCTCCTGCGTGAAACCAATATCTTGTAATGACAACAAACTGATCTCTGGCGCTATCATTGCCCTGATCTCCCGAATTTTACCTTCGTTGGCCGAAGCCATTACCAATTGTTGCATGCCACAAATATAATACGGAAGGCGTCATACGGAAGCTTGGATAATTTTTTGATCTGAAGGGTATGTATCTGCGCTACGCCATCAAAGCATTTTTTTCCTTGTATTTACCCTACATCCCCCGGCTCGCTTTCAGCGATCCACCCCCTTCAAAGTGGGAATTGTGAGCAGTCCCGCTTCAGAGTGGGAATAGTGAGCAATCCCCCTTCAAAGTGTGATTCGTGGAAAGTCCCCCTTCGAAGGGGGCAGGGGGATGTTAGCGGCCAAAACATGTACCTACACTCCATTCTCACAGCATTTTTTTCCTCGTTTTAACCCTACATCCCCCGGCTCGCTTACAGCGATCCAACCCCTTAAAAGTGGGAATTGTGAACAGTCCCCCTTCAAAGTGTGATTCGTGGAGAGTCCCCTTTCGAAGGGGGCAGGGGGATGTTAGCGGCCAAAACATTGTCCTGCGCTGCGTCAGCACTGCATTTTTTTCCTTGTATTTACCCTACATCCCCCAGCTTACTTTCAGCGATCCACCTTCTTCAAAGTGGGAATCGTAAGTAGTCCGTTCCTCTTCAAAGTGTGATTCGTGGAAATTCCCCCTTCGAAGGGGGCAGGGGAATGTTAGCGACCAAAACATGGTCCTGCGCTGCGCCATCAAAACATTTTTTTCTGTATTTTAACCCTACATCCCCCGGCTCGCTCGCAGCGATCCACCCTCTTCAAAGTGGGAATTGTCACTTGGGTGCAACTACCGCTAACCATTTTACCACGCCGTTATTGTACATTTGCTTCAAATTTTAGGCATAATGAAATTTGAACAGGCGGTTTCCGTACAATGGCTGGCAGAGTTTACCGGCGCTACTTTGGTGGGTGACAAACACCAGCTGGCACATGGCATCAATGAGATTCATATGGTGACCCCTGGCGATATTTCCTTTGTGGATTTTGAAAAATACTACAATAAATGCCTCAACTCCGCGGCTACTATCATCATCATCAACAAAGATGTTCCTTGTCCGGAAGGCAAAACGCTACTGATACATAATGATCCTTTTTCGGCCTACAATGCTATAGTAAAGCAGTTCCGTCCATTCATACCTACCCATCAAATGATCAGCGCTAATGCAAAAATTGGAGCGGGGACAGAGGTAATGCCGGGTGTGTTCATCGGTGAGCATGTTGAGATAGGAGAAAATTGTCTGATCCACCCCAACGTTACGATCTATGATCACTGCATTATTGGCAATAATGTGGAGATACATTCAGGTTCGGTGATCGGCAGTCAGGCATTCTATTATAAGCGCAGAAAAGCGAATGCAGTACAATACGAGAAAATGGTGAGTTGTGGCAGGGTAGTGATTGAGGATTGGGTAGAGATAGGCGCTTGCTGCACTATAGACAAAGGTGTAAGCGGTGATACGCGTATTGGCGCTGGCAGCAAGTTCGACAAGCATGTGCATGTGGGGCATGATACCGTGATAGGCAAAAACTGTTTGTTTGCTGCACAGGTTGGTATTGCCGGAGTTACAACTATTGAAGATGATGTGATACTGTGGGGACAGGTGGGCGTGAACAAAGACCTTACCATAGGCAAGGGTGCTATAGTATATGCGCAAAGTGGCGTACCATCAAGCATTGAAGGCGGGAAAGTATACTTCGGTTCTCCGGTTGAAGATGCCAAATCAAAAATGAAAGAATTATCGTGGGTGAAGCGCATACCGGAAATGTGGCAAAAACTTTTTTCCGACGAAATGTCTGCCTAGCCCAATAAAAAGCTTATATAAAATGACGCTTGTACATAAGATCAGGTGCGCGGTTGTGGACGGTTTATCCAAACTTTATCCCGATGCAACGATCGTTCATGATACCATCAATATCAATTCCACTAAGCAAGAATTTGAAGGAGATTATACAGTGGTACTGTTCCCCTTCTTAAAACAGTTGAAGACCAAGCCGGATGTTCTGGGAAAGCAATTGGGCGACCATTTAGTGGATCAGTCCGGACTGATCAGTAAATACAATATTGTGGCAGGGTTCCTGAATCTGGTCGTGTCAGACAGCTATTGGACCGATTTTTTACTGAATCATTTTGATCAATCCAATTATGGCCAAAAGGCTGCGGTAGACCATAGGGTCATGGTGGAATATTCATCGCCCAATACCAATAAGCCATTGCACTTCGGGCACCTGAGAAATATTTTTTTAGGATCGGCGGTATCAGGCATTCTTAAGGCAAGTGGCAAGCAGGTGGTAAAGGCCAATCTGATCAACGACCGGGGCATACACATTTGTAAATCCATGATAGCCTGGATGCACTATGCCAATGGAGCTACGCCTGGCAATACAGGTATCAAGGGCGACCACTTGGTAGGAGACTACTACGTTAAGTTCAATGAAGTATTCAAAGCACAGGTAGCCGAATTAGTGGCCGGTGGCATGGAAGAAGCGCAGGCCGAAAAGGAAGCCGCCATTATGAAAGAAGCTCAGGACCTGCTGCGCAAATGGGAAGCCGGAGACCCTGCAGTGCGCCAGTTGTGGCAAACTATGAATAGTTGGGTTTATGAAGGATTTGAAGTGTCTTACAATAAAATGGGTGTCACTTTCGATAAGATGTATTACGAAAGTAATTCCTACTTATTAGGTAAAAAGATCGTTGAGCAGGGGCTGGAAAAAGGTGTATTGTTCACAAAGCCCGATGGCTCTGTGTGGATAGACCTTACTGCCGACGGGCTGGATCAGAAGCTGCTCTTGCGTGCCGACGGAACTTCAGTTTATATGACGCAAGATCTAGGTGCGGCAAAATTGAAGTATGATGATTTTAAGCTAGACCGATCGGTTTATGTAATAGGTGATGAGCAAAATTACCATATGCAGGTGTTGAAACTCATTATGCAAAAGCTGGGCGAACCCTGTGCCGATGGTATCTACCATTTGTCCTATGGTATGGTGGAACTACCTACCGGTAAAATGAAAAGCCGCGAAGGTACTGTGGTAGATGCTGATGATATGATGGCAGAAATGATCAGCCTTTCCCGCATACAGACCGAGCAAAGCGGAAAGACCGAAGGGTTTACATCCGAAGAATTGGAACAATTATATGAGACCATAGGATTAGGGGCACTGAAGTTTTACCTCCTGCGCGTAGAGCCCCGTAAAAAGATGATCTTCAATCCGCAAGAGTCGATAGATCTACATGGTTTCACCGCTACCTTTATACAGTATGCACATGCGCGCATCTGTTCTATACTAAGAAAGGAAGGTCTGCCATTGGTGCCTTCTCAAGCCCAGTTTCAGGCATTCAGGGCCACGCAACCATTAGCACAAGGTGAGAAAGAACTGATAGCCTGTTTGGAACAATACCCCATGGTACTTGAGGCCGCGGCAGAGGAGTTCAATCCATCAGAGCTTTGTAACTATGCGTTCAGACTGGCACAGTTATTCAACACATTTTATGATAAGCACAGCATAGCCAATGCAGAAAATGAAGAGAAGAAACAGTTGCGCTTAATGACCGTTGTAATGACAGCAATGATCTTCAGGCAATCTATGGGGCTGCTCGGCATACGGATGCCGGAAAAGATGTAGGGTGGAAATCAGCGCACGTTTCTTTGTCGTGATTCCTTTTTTAGATGTAGTGAGCCAATAATGGTCAAATAACAATACAAATATTTTTGTTAAGTTGTTTGCTAAATTTGATAAAACTTGTTTAAATTTGTAACTATGAGAAAAACGTTACTTCTTGCTTTATTGTGCACGATTTTGGTTATGAGCACGTCTATGGCTCAAACCCCCATACATGGCCGCGAAACATTGAAGGCCGTTGTTAATTTCACAGAACTTGCCAATTATTACAGGTTGCATCCCACACCGTTGGTCAGAAAACCAATGCTGGATGAGGATGACGAAGAAAGGCCGGCCAAAGGTCCTGTAGACCCGTCGAAGGTATTTTTATATCACCCCGAAGCGGAGACACGACGGGTAGGCAGTTCGCACAGCGCTTTTTTGCCTGTTTCTCCGGCGCCGGCAGACACTTTCTTATCTACAACCTCCGACAACACAGCGATACCACCCGATACACATGGAGCTGTCGACAGTAACTACTGTGTGACAATGATCAATACAGCCGTGACCATACAGACGCGCACCGGCGGTGCCGTTTCTTCGGTGTCGCTCGACAATTTCTGGACCAGCGTATTACCCGGAGGGCCTGGTTCATTTGATCCGCGGGTTCATTATGATCCCTATTCTCATCGTTGGATCATCGGTTGTTTGGCATATGGACAAACAGCAACTGCACAGTTGATGATCGGAGCATCAGCGACCAGTGATCCTACCGGTACTTGGTATTTGTATTCAGTTGTAATTGATCCTACAGGAACAAACTGGCTGGACTATGACAATATAGGGTTCAATAAAAACTATATAGTGCTTTGCGGTAATCCTTTTGGAGTTACGTCAGGTGCATCAAATGGAGCAGAGGTTTACGTATTCAATAAAGATAGTGTTCTAAGTGGCGTAGGCGCCCCATATACATCTTTTGTTGAAAGTTCTTCTTTTAGTATTGCACCCGCTATTACTTATGACTCCGCATCCAATGATCTCTTTATGCTGGAGGATTATGATAATACTACCGGAGAGCTGCAACTTTGGAAAGTTTCCGGTCCTGTTGCCTCACCAACCCTAACTTCTGTGGGTTTCCCAACTGCGCCTGCGCCGTGGCAATGGGAATCGAATGCAGTTACCGGTACTGCCGGAGCTGACTTTGCACCTCAAGTTGGTTCTACACGTAAACTACAGACCAATGACGCACGCGTATACAGTTGCGTTGAACGTAATGGTAAAATTTGGTGCGCACACAATGCATTCTACCCTTATAGTACTACAGCCAATCCAACCCGTTCTTCCATCATGTGGTGGCAAATAGATACGTCGGGAACGGTCAATCAAAATGGTTTGATTGACGATCCTACAAATACAAATTTTTATTTCTTCCCTTCAGTCGCAGTGAACAAGAACAATGATGCTTTGATAGGGTACAGTACCAGTTCTGCTGCTATTCATCCTTACTGTGTTTATTCTTTGCACATGAGTACCGATCCTGCCGATTCAGTAAGGCCTAGGGTTGTTTATAGACATGGTCAGGCAGCCTATTATCAAACTTTTGGCGGCGGCAAAAATCGTTGGGGTGATTATTCTAACACCTGTGTAGATCCCAAAAATGACACTGATTTCTTTACCATTCAGGAATGTGTACCGGCAACTCCGGCCAACTACTGGGACACCTGGTGGGCCTATGTAAAGATGTGTTATCCGGTATTAGCTCCTACAGCAGGTACAGAACCGTTGCCTTGCGCTGGTAGTACTGCCAGTTACAGTGTATCGTCTGTTTCAGGCGCTACCGGCTATACCTGGACAGTTTCAGGTACCGGCTGGAGTGGCAGCAGCACTACCAATACCATTAGTTTGACGGCAGGAGCCGGTGTGGGCACAATATCTGTTGTGGCAACCAATGCATGTAGCACTTCTCCTGCGCTTGTATTTACAGTAAATCCGTCACCTTTGCCTGGAAAACCGACTATTACATCCCCGACAATTCCGTGCGGTTCTACCGCAGCAAGTTATACAGCCTCGGCCACCAACGCAACTTCTTATAACTGGACAGTACTGGGTACCGGTTGGAGTGGTACCAGTTCCACCAGCATATTGAACGCAGTAGTGGCCACTGGCACAGGAACCATCATTGCTACCGGCGTTAACGCCTGCGGTGTGGGTACTAACGATACTATTACCAGTGTGGTGCCGGTGGGTTCTATTCCCGGCGCCCCTACAGCCGGTGTGGTGCCGACCGCACCCTGCTCAGGCACTACAAATATGTATACTGTTGGTGCAGCAACCGGCGCAACCTCTTATTCCTGGACTGTCTCAGGCGCAGGTTGGAGCGGCACGAGTACTACAGATACTATCGATCTGGTTACCGGAACTGCTACTGCCGTGGTCACAGTTACCGGTGTTAGTGCTTGTGGTGCAGGTCCCGCATATATTTTTACAGTAGTCCCCTCGTTGTTGCCGTCAGCTCCGGTTATTACGTCGCCATCCATTCCTTGTGGTACAACCAGTGGTATTTATACGGCAACTGCCTCTTCTGCTACAGGTTATAATTGGTCAGTTACAGGGTCAGGCTGGAGTGGGAGCAGTACTACCGGCACTATTAATGTTGTCTTAGGAACGGGAACGGGAACTATCACTTGTTCTGCATCGAATAGTTGCGGCACAAGTGCCCTTTCAACAATCACGAGTGCGGCACCTGATTCATTACCTGCACCGCCTACGGCGCCGGCAGCATTGCCAACTGCATGTATACTGAGTGTTACTTCATTTTCAGTGACGCCGTCTTTAAGTGCATCCTCTTATGTTTGGACCGTAGCTGGTACAGGTTGGAGCGGAACCAGCACCAGCAATACAATAAATCTGACAGTTGGCTCCGGTGTGGCTACGCTATCTGCAACGGCTGTCAACGGCTGTGGAAGTAGTGCAGCCTTTGTCTTTACGGTAGCGCCAACACCTTCATCGTTGCCCAAACCTACTATCACTGTGCCGTTGCTCCCCTGTGGCTCAGGAGTAGTGGCAACTGTTATTGGAAGTTCGTCGGGTGCTTCAAATTATATTTGGAATGTGCTCGGAATAAGTTGGTCAGGAGCTTCTACATCGAGCACAATTAATGTGACAGTTGGTACTGGTATCGGAACAGTGGTCTGCACTGCTGTTAATGCATGTGGTACCAGCTTACCGGATACTATTACTGTAACGCCGGCGCCCGCAATGCCGGGTTCGTCCACTGTGATCAATGTTCCGTCACCGGTATGCTCGGGTAATTATGAAGTATTCTCTACGCCAATTGTGCCTTATGCTTCTGAATACCAGTGGACTGTATCAGGCGCGGGTTGGAGCGGTTCTAGCACCACTAACACCATCACTTTGGCTATAGGGTCAGTACCTGCAACCATTTCCGTGACGGGGGTCAATGGTTGTGGTGCACCTGCACCTTATTCTATAACAGTTGTTCCGATCCTTACACCAATAAGTGCTTTTTCAATTCAAAACCATACCACAATAGTTTCGGCTATTGATACCATTAAATTTACCGGGACTGGTTATCTCGCAACCGCTTATGCATGGACATTCGGCACCTCAGGATTCGCATCGCCCGGCACAGGATCGGGTCCGCAAGCCGTGCATTGGATGAGTACAGGTCTAAAGACGATCACTTTGAACGTAAGTGATAGTGGCTGTTCTACTACATTTGAAGATACGGTATTGGTTTTAAGTAGCCTTAACGTACCTGAATTGAGTTCTAAAGATGCCGGATTTACTGTGGTGCCAAATCCTAATAACGGTACATTTGATGTTACCTTTAGCAAAGTGATTGATAAGCCATTTGAAATCAGGATTGTGGATATGAACGGGCGGATCACTTATCAAAATAAGTATGCCGCAACAACGAACAATAAAGTGTCAATAGTTACAGACGGCTTGCCTTCCGGTACTTACATTATTTCGCTCATTGTTGGTGATGATATCGGGGCCCGTACGCTTACTATTGTGAAGTAATACTAAGTATGTAATTTTTGGTTTAAAGGCCGATCCGTTTTTTCGGACGGCCTTTTCTCATGCTACAAGGACCTATTGCTATTTGATCCTCACTGTGCACAATGTGTAGTAGGTAGCGTTTTGCTCGTTCTGACTGCCATTATTGAACTCGGCGCGCTGATTGACGGCTAGCAAGACAGCACTTTTTCTTGAGTCTCCAGAAGTAAATTTGAAAGTAATTAGCGCTGTTGGATAGCAAAAAATCTTCTGGTAATACATAGAAATAGTACATAAAAAAACCGCCCTTTATTTTGAAAGCGCGGCAGGTAAAAAAACAATGTTGTTAGATTGATTATTTCTCTATTGCAGCTACTATACTTGGATCATTCGGCCGGATAGTTGGATCAAATATTTGCACCAATTCTCCTTTCTCATTAATCAGGTATTTTTGAAAATCCCATTTTACTTCGTTGTCTTCGTAGTTATTGTACTGCTTTTCTGTCAGCCATTTGAATATCGGCGCCATATCGTCAGTTCTTACCAACACATGCGCAGCTAAAGGAAACGTAACATTGTAGTGCTTTTCAACGTTGGCCGGTGATTTCTTGGAACCCGGGCGGATCTCAAAATCATCAGCCAAAAACCCGATCACAACCAATTTACCCTTGTATTTCTGATACAACGCATCCAGCTCGCGATATTGCGCTTTATAGTCGTTTTCGATCGGTGTATTTACGATCAATATCTTCTTTCCCCTATACTGAGAAAAATCAATGGTTGAGCCATCTCTTGCTGTCACTTTAAAATCATAAATACTTTTTGGTACAACATCATTAGATGGTATCCAGAAGAATAAAAAATTAATAAAAAGTAGGACGTTAAATGCCATGATGTAAGCTATTTGTGACTAAAATTACCCTATAATTTTGATACGACAAAAAAAACTATCAGCCCGTTAATGTGTAGTAATAATATCATTTTTTCATCTTAACTGATGCGCCTTTAATATTTTCAGGATTTTTATATCGCAAGAATGCTAGTGTTTGATTTAATTGTTCTGTAGACATTTTGTTGATCACAGCATGATTTTTTGGGTCGCGACCCAAAAATCGTGCGGAATAGTTGTCGATCTGGGTATTGGTAAAGTTAGGGATACTATCCTTGCCCGCCGTGAAAACTCCATGACACTCAGCGCAATTCGCTTTAAATAGGGCCTTACCCTTTGCTAATATGTCAACAAGTTTTTTTTTATTCTCTTCGGAAAGTTCGGCCGGGATATTATAAGTGACCTTGTCGGTGCTGCTGCACTGAAGAAAAAATAGAATACTTACCGCAGGCGTCAGCAACCATCGATGTTTTAAAAAGGGGAGATGTCTTCTCAAAATGTAAGATTTTTATTTTAGCACAGTTCAAATACCATTCACAAATTAATTAAAGTTGTAGCGTTTTATAAAATGCAGCAAAGCTAAAGGAAACGCGCCAATCATACTGAATTTACATAGTAGGGAAATTAACGTGAATGGTTTTTTTAAGCAAAGGGAAAAAAAACGGAAGTTTAAGAAATTCTAATTTATATTTGGGTTTCAAATCCTTATAGAAAAGTATATCAATTAAAAATACAAGTGTTTATGAATCAAAGGCTATCATTGTTTTCCCAAAGTTTTTGTTCCGGCTGCAAAATTGCCGGGAATAGAAAAACTAACAAAAATCATTTTCGGAACATTGCGGTATTGATGCTTTGTGCATTGTCGTTTGCAGATGTTTTTCAGACTGCGGCTCAAGGAACCTGGAGGGCATTAACGAATACCTCACCTGATCCAAATTCGGGTGTTATGATATTGATGACAGATGGTACTGTGCTTTGTAAGACTTCGAACGGTGGAAGCCGCACGGGATATGGTACAAAGTGGGATAAACTTACGCCTGATGCAACCGGAAGCTATGTGAATGGTACATGGTCGTCAATAGCGTTGATGAACTATGACCGATTGTATTTCTCGGCACAGGTAATGCAAGATGGACGTCTTTATATTGCGGGTGGTGAATATGGCGCAGGCGGAAACAGAAGCGAGATATATGATCCCGTTGCCAATACCTGGACCAATTTGCCACAGATAGTAGTAGCCAATAATATCTCTGATGCGAATTCAGAAATATTGCCTAGCGGAGAGGTATTACAGGCAGTGGTTGATACCGCAAATGCACAATTGAATTATTTCTGGAATCCCGTTACCGGTCTGTACACACATGCAGCCAGTTGCCTGCAATTGGACAATGAGGCAGAATGGGTGAAGTTACCGGATAGCAGCATAGTTTTTATTGATAATTACGGCCCTACATCTGAGCGTTATATACCGGCAACCAATACTTGGGTAGCCGACGGTACAGTTCCTGTAGCAATTTTTGATCCATATGGTGAAGAATCTGGTCCGGGCTTTTTGTTGCCAAATGGTCAAGGGTTTTTTATCGGATCTCCTTCAAATACTGCTTATTATACGCCATCAGGTACTACTGCGCCGGGTACATGGACTGCAGGTCCTACCATTCCGGGCGGGCAAGGTATTCCCGATGGTGCAGGGGCTATGATGCCAAACGGAATTATCATTGCAGCATTTTCGCCATCAGCAACTGCAGCTAATAATTTTCCTTCACCATCTACTTTCTACGAGTTTGATTATACAACCAATACGTTCACGCCTAGGCCTGCTCCGGGTGGTGGTACCTCGCTCAATATTTCTACTTATGTAACCAATATGCTTTTGCTGCCCGATGGTACTGTGTTATATGCGGCACAAGGTGATAACCAATATTACGAATATGTACCCGGGTCAGCGCCATTGGCAGCCGGACAACCAATTCTTGATAGCACATTCATGAAAAGCTGTGATACATTTATGCTGACCGGCAAAATGTTCAATGGTATTTGTGAGGGTGCTGAATATGGCGATGACTGGCAAAATGCTTCCAATTATCCCATAGTAAGGTTGATGAATGCAACCAACACATACTACGCAAAGACATATCATTGGAACAGGACAGGTGTGATGACAGGGTCGTTGCCGGATACTACCATGTTTGTAGTTCCCGCGGCTATGCCGGTTGGGTCATATTCTTTGCAAATGGTTGTGAACGGGAACCCTTCTGCGACAATGCCATTTAACTCTGCATTTACCATCAGCCCGTCCACGGTTACAATGTGTGCCAGTGTAGACACTACGCTTACGGCTACTTGGTCGGGCGGTACATGGTCCAGCAATGCTACCGGTGTTGCCACTGTTAATCCTACCACGGGTGTGGTGACGGGTATTGCAGCAGGTACTGCCACAATTTCGTATAAGATCGGTGAGTGTATCACAACAGCAACTATTACCATCAATACGTCTTTGTCAGCAATTTCTCCTACATCACCTTCGGTGTGTGTCGGGTCTACTACAACTCTGACTGATGCTACTTCAGGCGGTACATGGGCCAGCAATGCTACGGGCGTTGCAACTGTGAGCACAGGCGGCGTGGTAACGGGGGTAAATTCGGGATCTGCAATCATTTCTTATTCTATCGGTAGTTGCTTTGCTGCAGAATCTATTACTGTAAACCCACAACCGGCTGCACCGGCAATTGGAAGCTTACCTACTGCGCCTTGTTCCGGTGGCACAGCAACCTACTCGGTTGGCGCGGTGTCAGGAGCAACATCTTATGACTGGACAGTGACCGGCACGGGCTGGAGCGGCTCCAGCACTACCAATAGCATTGTTCTTACGGCCGGTTCTACAGCGGGAGTAATTTCTGTATCAGAGACTAATGGAACTTGTTACAGCGCTGCTACTTCGTTTACCGTAAATCCTTCGCCACTACCGGGTAGTCCTGTTGTTACAATACCGACGATACCCTGCGGCTCATCGAGTGGCGTATTTACTGCAACAGCTACTAATGCAACTTCCTTTGTATGGACAGTTACCGGTAGCGGATGGTCGGGCACTAGCACTACCGGCACTGTCAATGTTACTTTGGGTACGGGAACCGGTACTATTACATGTACGGCTGTCAATGCCTGTGGCTCCAGCAGCGTAACAACGATCACTACAACTGCACCTACTACAACTCCAGACGCACCTACAGCAGGTATTTCTGAGCCTTCGCCTTGTATTGGCGCAGTAGGTATATTTTCCGTAACGGCATCTACCGGTGCTTCGTCTTACAACTGGAGTATTTCCGGTACCGGTTGGGGTATTTCCGGTAGTTCAGGAAACAATGTTAATTTAACTGCAGGCGCCGGAGTCGGTACAGTGACAGTAACAGCAACCAACGGTTGCGGAACAAGCGCTGCTTTTGTATTCACTGTCAGTTCAACACCATCGTCTTTGCCAAAACCTACTTTAACTGTAGCATC
>Ga0164296_1000882_pt1 | contig 33838 bp, 33 predicted proteins | sample GEODES057metaG_FD_113533 | JGI IMG/M metagenome (GOLD analysis project Ga0164296, IMG submission 113533) | Dystrophic lake water microbial communities from Trout Bog Lake, Wisconsin, USA - GEODES057 metaG | ecosystem: Environmental > Aquatic > Freshwater > Lake | place: USA: Trout Bog Lake...
TAGAATCTATTTGGGACATGGGTATTACCTCTATTAAAAAAGTTCTTCGAAAAAACTAGTTTAATAAATACCTTTGTCCCCCGTTTATGATGAAGAGCCGATGTATAAGGCTTTAAGAGCGAAGTGCTTTTAAAGCCTTTTTTCTTTTGGATGTCATGTAAGCACTATGTAAGCAGCAGAGCGGAATTTACCCCTCTTTTACATCGTTTGCCAAACGAAAACAATCTATGCTAACTCTTCCTCCTTAGACACGACAATTGAAAACCCACTAGTTATATATGACTCCTCACAGCAATTCTTAAAGAAAAAGTGAACTATTCCGGCACTTGAGCAAAGTCAGGTCTGCTTGTACCACGCCACTGCCATGCATCACGAGCGGCTTGCAACCATGAAGGTAGCTCGGTCATTCGTCTAGTTTAAATAAAGTGTTCATTGAAAGTATCACTACTCTAAAATTAAAATAATATCGCACATTCATCAAGTGAGATAGAGTATGAGAAACTCAAATTAAAACAATACCCAATGAAGAGAAACTATGGTCACTAACTTAAATCGTCGTCGACTTGTACTTGGGGCTGGCGCCTTTACTGGAATGTCCCTTGTAGGATGCGCTATAGTAAAACCAAACTCCCAAATTTTTGATGCGCATTGTCATATCATTGATACGCGCTACCCCATTATTTCCAACCAAGGATATATCCCTCCATCTTTCACTCTTGAAGAATATAAGGCGCAAACGATGCCTTTAGGCATCACTTCAGGTGCGATAGTTTCTGGCTCTTTTCATGGCAATGACCAAAGTTATTTACGTGCCCTGCTGCCTCAACTTGGTCCTCGCTGGGTAGGTATAACGCAAGTTCCATCAGATATTTCAGACACAGAGATTGCCGACCTCACATTAATTAGAGTCAGAGGTCTTCGCTTTAATGTTTTTCGAGGACGTATTGATTCCGTGGACGATATCGTTGCTTTAGCCACACGCGTTCATAACATAGGGCGTTGGCACGCAGAGATCTATGCAGATGCTGCAGCACTAAGACCTCATGTTGCAAAACTGTCTAAACTCCCTCAAATTGTAATTGATCATATGGGAATGACTGAGAAGGGCCTACCGGTAATACTGGATTTAGTGGACTCAGGCGCAAAAATTAAAGTCACCGGATTTGGCCGAGTTAACATGAATGTTCCGAAAGCTCTAGAGCTTATCGCTGCCCGTAATCCAAATGCTTTAATGTTCGGCACCGACCTTCCCTCAACCCGCGCAAAACGCCCTTTTGAACCAGCGGATATTCAATTAGTTAAGGATGTATTAGGCCCGACAGTATCGGAAAAGGTTTTATGGAGTAACGCTGTTAGCCTTTACAGGCCTATGGTTTAAGTTATTAAAAATGGACTTTTGATTTATAAATAACCAATGCAAGGATGTATCTGAATAATCATTTAGAACCAAGTCAAGCGAATAATTTCCACAATGAAATTGCTCAGTTAATAGTGAACTCTTATCAAAAATTAACGAAGAAGAGTCTTATCTTCTCGAATGATCAGCTTAATTTAGGTAGACTTTTGTATGAAGCCCCTTTTGTGGTTCTTGCCCATGATAAGAGTAAAGATCCTATATTCTTTTATGGGAACCTTAAAGCTCAAGAAGTCTTTGAGATGACATGGGGAGAATTAATTTGCTTACCTTCAAGATATTCAGCAGAGTTCGCTGATCAGGCGGCGAGACAATATCTTCTTGATGAAGTTGCTTCAAAGGGTTTTATTGATAATTACTCAGGAACGCGAATATCAAAAACGGGTCGCAAGTTTCAAATCGCAAATGCTACTGTCTGGAACCTCTTCGATAAAGACTCCAATAACATCGGTCAGGCCGCTAGTTTTGCGAACTTTACCTAACATCCTTCAAGGATTGGTTTGATAGCTTAATGTCTTTACAAGCTTAATGAGGCTGGCGCACTAAAACCATGATTGAGCCAACTCTGTAAACATTATTAATTTCACAGCCGTAAGAGACGTGCTTAAACAGCCCTTGTGTCTTACGGTTACCTGTTCACGTAGAAGTTACCGATAATTTCTGCAAACAAACTTATTCAATTATTTTTTTGGTGACTTAGCAAAGCGCAAATAAGGCAATTTAATATCGAGCTCACCGTACTTGGCTGTAGCTTGCTCGTCATTTAAAGCCAGAGCAACAATCACGTCCTGACCAGGAACCCAGTTTGCTGGAGTTGCCAAAGGTAAGCCATCAGTTATTTGAATCGCATCCAAGGCTCTGAGGATTTCTGCAAAGTTACGTCCAACAGACATTGGGTAAGAGATGGTTAAGCGCACTTTTTTGTCAGGACCAATAATAAATACGGTACGAACAGTAGCACTATGCGCAGGAGTGCGACCATCGGGAAGATAAGCGTCGGCTGGTAACATGTCGTAGAGCTTTGCTACCTGCAAAGAGGTATCGTCGATAATCGGAAAGTCTGCAGGAGCGCCTGCAAATGCAGCGATATCTTTTTTCCACTTTTGATGATCATTTACGCTGTCAACTGAGACACCCATTACTTTGGTATTGCGCTTAGCAAATTCAGGTGCTAATTGAGCAACCGCACCGAACTCGGTGGTACAGACTGGCGTAAAATCTTTTGGGTGAGAAAATAAAATAGCATAGCTATCCCCGATCCAATCATGCAAGGTTAATTCTCCAGCAGTTGAATCAGTAGTAAAGTTTGGTGCAACATCATTAATTCGTAGGGACATTTTGGCTCCTTGTTTAAGTAATTTCTATATTTTAACCTTGAAACTGCCCCCTATTAAACTTTAAATAAGCCGATAATCGAACTTATACCAATAAGATAATTTAGCTCTGATTAATTAGTAACAAGAAAAGGTAGTCGCAATGATTATTAAATGCCCAAATTGTCAGAAATTGAATCGCTTGCCCTGTGACCGTGTAAATGAAAAGCCTATTTGTGGTGCTTGTCAATTTAGCTTACTTTTAGGGCCTATAGAGGTCGATCAAGCTAGTCTTAAAGAAATCATCAATCAAAATAAATTACCCATCATCATTGATTTTTGGGCGCCTTGGTGCGGGCCTTGCAAAATGTTTGCTCCAACCTTCCAAGTTAGCGCCAAAAAACATGGAGAAAAGATTTTGCACGTAAAAATAGATACAGAAGCCAATCCGAGTATTGGCCAACAATATATTATTCGCTCCATTCCTACTCTGGCAATCTTTAAAAATGGCTCTGAGATAGAAAGAATTTCTGGAGCGCTTTCTTCAATACAGCTAGAGCAGCTTGTCTCAAGATTTTATTAATTAATATAAAAAATAAGGCAGTTTATTTTTTATTTCCTATATTTAAAAGTTTCATATAAAATAAAATGGATAACTACAAAAGGAGAAAGAGATGAGTCAAGAACGTGCTATCGAAGCTAGAGATAAAGCCAAAAATCTTTATCGCAACGGGATCATTGCTTTTATTGGTATTTTCACTTTGATATCTGTATGCTTATGGTTTCTTACAAGTATTAACTTTTAAACACGGTAACTTGTTTTAAATAAGCTAGATTGATTTTAAATCTAGTTTAATAAAGGCTTAAAGATGAGTTCTTTATGCCTTTATTGTTTCATCAATTTGCTTTATAAATATTGTTGAATTTGAGTTACTTATTTTTAATAAAGTAAGCAAGTCCCCATGCAACCAAAACCAATAACCAAATAATTTTTGAGTTTTTAATCAAAAATAAGAGTCCCTTATCTTCAAACGATAAAAACTTTTTCTTCTTTGTAAGTGCTTTCTCATTCATCGTATTCTCCCGAGCCTCTAAATTTTTACCCCAGTTACTCATTAATTCATTCAAAAATGTGTCTTGCTTTAAAGCCGTTGGAATAACTTGATATTGGCTTTGTAGCTCGCTTAAGTTCTTTTTAGTTTGTTCTAACTCTCTCTCCAAAAAAATAGCTCTCTGCACTAAAAGATAACTTGCATTGGGCTGCGTAGAAAATGCTTCATTTATCTGTTTTTCTGCAAGAATATCTTTATAGATGATTCGAGTTTGAATCATCTGCCTTAAAAAACCCATTAGTTCGAATGACTCGTTCTCAGTCATAAAGTCCCCTTCAATGATGATTTAATAATTTACAAAAGTAATTCAAGACAACTCTTACTTTTAACTTGTTATTTACTATGGATTTTTTTGATTCATCTCTACTAATAACTATGAATAAAACCCATCAAACTAGTGAAACACAACCCCAATCACATGTTGAATAATTTTAGCATTTCAGACAAAAATATGTAATTAATTATTGACATCTTGAAATGTATAATTTAAATTACACATAGGAATGGGTAAATAATTTTTAATAAATACTGTTTATCCATGAATAGCCCACGTGCGGGTTTTGCACGAAAAGATCTTTCCAAAGGAGATTTCAACATGTCAGATCCAAATAAAGTATGGCCTACAGGTCTTACAGAGGCGGAGTCAGAAGAGATTCACAGACACTTAATTCAAGGAACTCAGTTCTTTGGCTTAATTGCTGCGTTAGCTCACTTACTGGCTTATATTTATTCACCTTGGCTCAAATAATCGAAGGGGCACAAAATGATCTACGGAAAATTATGGTGTGTAGTTAAGCCATCTGTTGGTATTCCACTTATTATTACTGCAGTAGCATTTGCATCATTCAATGTTCACCTGCAATTAGTAAACAATACCACTTGGGTTAAAGGCTTTTTACAAGGAAGCGCCCCAGTTGCAGCGGTGGCAAAAGAACCGGCCAAATAGTAGTAACTTGGTTAAAAGAATAAATCAGGATGAATTTCATCCTGATTTGTTCCTAAGTTTAAATAACTATAATTATATAAATGACATCAATGAGCCGAAAATTCATTAGTAATTGGTCTAGGCTTAGTACGCAGTTTTTGCCTTTCGCAGATGCTGCAACTCCAGATGTCCCATTATCGCGCTTACTCCGTTTGTCGCTCTTTCAGGTGTCAGTTGGTATGGCCTTAGTCATGCTAATTGGCACCTTAAATCGAGTTTTAATTGTGGAACTGAAGGTACCTGCATCATTAGTTTCCATCATGATTTCTATTCCCTTAATCTTTGCACCATTTAGAGCCGTTATCGGCTTTAAATCTGATACGCATCGTTCTGCATTAGGCTGGAAAAGGGTTCCCTATATTTGGATGGGAACCTTAGTACAATTTGGCGGTTTTGCCATGATGCCCTTTGGCTTATTGGTGCTATCAGGCGCAGGTCAAGCCAATAATGCTCCCCAATGGATAGGCCAATTAGGTGCGGGTATTGCATTTTTATTTGTTGGTGCTGGTCTGCACACAACCCAAACTGTTGGATTAGCTTTAGCAAATGATTTAGTCCCTCCGGAATCTCAACCTAAAGTAGTTGGGCTTATGTATGTCATGCTACTAATTGGCATGATTGTTAGTGCTATTATTTTTGGTCATCTTCTCAGTGATTTTAGTCCTGGAAGATTGATACAAGTCATTCAAGGCGCAGCAGTGATGACGCTTGTTTTGAATGTTATTGCACTTTGGAAACAAGAGGCAAGAAGACCTGCACATTTATATCCAGCTGAACCTCAAAGTAAAACTTTTAAAGAATCTTGGGATGCCTTTTTAGAAGGTAACTATGCAACGCGTCGTTTAATTGCTGTTGGCCTTGGGACTATTGCATTCTCAATGGAGGACATCCTTCTTGAGCCCTATGGAGGAGATATTTTAAAACTGAGCGTATCACAAACTACTAGCTTAACTGCTGCCTTAGCAGCAGGTGGACTGTTTGGTTTTGCATGGGCTTCGCATATTCTCAGCAAAGGAGCTGATCCATTTAAAATGTCAAGTATAGGGGCCTTAGTAGGTATCCCTGCCTTCTTGGCTGTGATCCTCTCTGGCAATATTGGTGAACCGATTCTCTTTGCCCTAGGTACTCTTTTTATTGGGTTTGGTGCGGGCTTATTTGGTCATGGTACCTTAACTGCAACCATGAATCTTGCTCCAGAAGGACAAAGTGGATTAGCTCTTGGGGCTTGGGGCGCTGTACAGGCCTCCGCTGCAGGTTTAGCAATTACATTGGGAGGCATTATTCGCGATGTTGTAGCAACGAATACCAACTCCTCATTGATGGGTTACAGTACGGTTTACGCAATTGAAATCTGTATGCTGATGATGACAATCCTAACAATGTTGCCCCTCATTAAAGTTCGTAGTGCAAGTAAAACGTAATAATTACGTTGTTTTTCAAGATATCACCGTTTTAAGTCCGTTTATTTTGATGTATGATTTATTGATACTTACCCACCAAGGAGAATAGAATTGAAAATTTACCACTTGTTTCTAATGTTATGGTTTCTAGTTGTGTTTTTTTGGCTTGCTAATTATTTCAATAAAGATAAAACACCAAAAAAATAATTCAATTTTTTACATTGATTTAGGAGATGAATATGGGATCTACTCACATCACAAAATATGTCGGTTTTGCAATTATTGCTGTTGTTGCAATGATCGTTTTTCGCTTATTAATGCCGCAAGGCTCTGTAGGATCTTTCGGTATTTGGGTCGCCGCAATCTTTTTTGGGGTAATCATTGCCGGAATCTTAAGGCTTAACTCGATGAAGAAGAAATAATCTTCCCTTAGACATTAAAGTTTGATAAAAAAAGCACGAATAGTTACTTAAAACTATTCGTGCTTTTTTAATATTTAAATTAAATGATGAATAATTCAGTCTCAAAAAAATCTTGTAATAATTGATCTTTCAATACCTGAGGCATCTAAGCCACAAGCCGCTAACAACACTTGACTATCTCCATGATCAATAAATCGATCTGGCAATCCTAGATGTAGGGTAGGTAAAGCTAATCCAATTTGATTTAGGTACTCTACACAGGCACTTCCTGCACCACCCTGAATAGATCCTTCTTCAATAGTAATAAGTCCGTCATGCGTATTAGCGATTTGTGTCAACATCTCTTCATCAATAGGCTTTACAAAACGCATATCGACAACTGTTAAGTCTAATTTCTCAGCAACCTCCAAACAAGGATGCAATAGAGTTCCGAATGCTAATACTGCAAGGCGCTTACCGGTAAGTTGTGTGGTCATTTTTCTAAGGTTTGCACGTCCCAACGGCAACCCATCTAAACTTGAGCTTACCTCAGCTCCAACACCACTACCTCTCGGATAGCGAACTGCACTTGGATGTTTCGCATAGTAAGCCGTCGATAATAACTGACGACATTCATTCTCATCACTCGGCGTCATGACCAGCATATTTGGTATGCAGCGCAGGTAAGGAATATCATAAACACCGGCATGGGTCGCGCCGTCAGCACCAACTATTCCAGCTCGGTCTAGGGCAAACATAACTGGCAGATCTTGCAATGCTACATCGTGTATGAGCTGATCGTAACCTCGCTGTAAAAAAGTTGAATAAATTGCTAAGACTGGTTTTAAACCTTCACATGCTAAACCAGCTGAAAAAGTAACTGCATGTTGTTCAGCGATACCGACATCAAAATATCTCTTCGGGAAATTTTTCTCAAATTCCACCAATCCTGACCCCTCACGCATCGCTGGCGTTATACCAACTAGCTTATCGTCCACCTTAGCCATATCACAAATCCATTCACCAAAAATTTGCGTAAATGTTTTTTTGCTTACCGTCTTTAAAGGCAAGATTCCAACTTTAGGATCAAACTTTCCTGGCCCATGATATTTGATTGGATCTGCCTCAGCGGGAGCATATCCATTGCCTTTTTTTGTCACGATATGCACAAATTGAGGACCATCTCCTTGTAAGGCTAGTTTTTGGATATTTTGTAGTGTTGGAATTAAGGAATTTAAATCATGACCATCAATTGGGCCAATATAATTGAAACCGAATTCTTCAAATATCGTATTAGGTACGACCATTCCTTTTGCTTGCTCTTCTAGTCGTTTTGCAAATTCGCGTAATTGAGGAACAATAGATAAGACATTACCGACTGCGTTTTTGGTTGTGTCATACAAAGGGCTGCTAATTAATCTTGCAAGGTAACGATTTAAAGCTCCAACCGCTGGTGAGATTGACATATCGTTATCATTTAAAATCACAATCAAGGGTAAATTTCTGGTGACTCCAGCGTGGTTCATCGCTTCAAAAGCCATTCCGCCAGTCATCGCTCCATCACCAATTACAGCTATGGCAACATTCGATTTCTCTTGGATTAAGGCAGCATGAGCCATTGCAGTTGCAGCAGAGATACTCGTTGAAGAATGTGCCGTACCAAAATCATCGTACTTACTCTCAGATCGTTTAGGAAATCCAGAAATTCCCCCCAATTGCCGTATACCAGACATTTGATCACGACGACCAGTCAAAATTTTATGAGGATAACTCTGGTGACCCACATCCCAGACTACTTTGTCTTCTGGGGTATTGAATACGTAATGTAATGCGACAGTTAGTTCGACCGTACCTAAATTTGAAGATAAGTGACCACCTGTTTGAGAAACAGAATCGAGTAAAAATTCTCGAAGTTCATTCGCAATTTGAGGAAGTTGAGTCCTCTTTAATTCTCTTAGATCCGAAGGAGACTGAATAGTTTTCAGTAAATTAGTCATTTTTAACATGTTCAGCCCTTTCGTCCAGTGCTTATAAATATTTTCGATACAATTTTTTGACACTCATCAATACTAAATTCCTCAGCATGATTCAGTGTATGTAAAGATCCGTGTAAAAACTTATTTGATAAAGCACGTGCCAACTCAGCCATTACTTCCATTGGGTCATCGCCACGTTGTATCTTTCTTTTTGCTTTTTCTAATTCAATGTTCTGTAACTCATCACTTCTTTGCTTAAGACTATTAATCAAGGGAACCGAAGAGCGTTGCATAAACCAATGCATAAAGTTTTTAACCTGCAAATCGATGATCATTTCAGCATTTTTTACAGCACCTAACCTTAAATCATTACCCTCTTTGACTACCTGACCTAAATCATCTACCGTATATAGATAGACATCTCTTAAATTACTGATTTCAGGCTCAATATCTCTTGGGACAGCAAGATCAATCATCACCATTGGGGCATAGCGACGTTTCTTGAGGGCGGTATTGACCATACCTAAGCCAATAATAGGCAAGGAACTAGCGGTACAGGAAATCACAATATCAAAATCTGCCATTTTTTCTGGCACTTCAGATAATGGAATAGAGTCGCAAGAATAACCTTGTTCAGAAATATATTTAGCTAAGTCTTCACCCCGCTCAATAGTGCGATTAGCAATAGTGATTGAACGTGGCTTTTTACCTAAAAAGTAAACAGCACATAACTGAATCATTTCACCAGCACCAATAAATAAGATCCTTTGCTTTGCAATATCGCCCAACACACCTTGTGATAAGCGTAAGGCCGCACTAGCCATTGAAACAGCATGAGAGCTGATTTCGGTATTCGTTCGGACATCCTTAGCAACGGCAAAAGTGCGATTAAATAATTGATTGAGATGCAATCCTATCGATCCAGCTTGCTGAGCTGTATAAGCCGCTTTTTTGATTTGACCAAGTATTTGAGTCTCCCCAAGAACCATCGAATCTAAACCACACCCAACTCGAAACACATGCCTAACCGCCTCAGAAGCAACAGAAGTTTTAACGTAATCAAGAATCTCACTTTTTGCAATACCTTGCTGGGATGATAACCAGTCGATTGTTCTAGCCTGAAGTAACCCTGGTGAAATCTGCTGGTCATTTGCAGCACAATAGATTTCTGTTCGATTGCAGGTAGATAAAATTGCTACCTCAGAATTCGTTTCATTATTAAATTGATTCAAATACTGCCTTAGATCAAGGAGCGCATCTGGTAAATTTTCCTCTGAAAATGCCACCTTTTCTCTCACACTAACTGGAGCAATTTGATGTTGGATACCGATAGTTAATAGATTTAACATAATTGAGTTTTATTGAAAAGGTCCATTTAAACGAATTGTTTCTAGATTAAGTAAGATTGCGACGCTAACCCAAACAATGTAGGGCAACATAAACAAACTAGCTTGCCTACTTAATCCCCACGAATACACAATAATTCCCAAAACAGAAGCCCATAAAAATAGCGCCTCAAACAAAGACCAATCAGGACGATGTAATTTAAAGTACAAAACACTCCAGAACAAATTTAAAAACCCATTACTTAAAAACAATATCGAAAGGATTTTTTTTTGAATTTTTGTAGATGATTTACTCCAAGCCAATATCCACGCAAAAAAAGCACATAAAAAAATACTAGTCCAAATGATACCAAAAGCCCAATCAGGTGGTTTCCAGTCTGGATGCTTCAAACTAAAATACCATGGGCTTAAATCAGTTAATAAACCGCCCAACATAATAACCACGAGCAGCCAGGCTCCAGCAGCAATAATATGGGGTTGACGGTAAAAAGAACTGTTCATGAAGTCTTTGCAATTCCTAATAAGTGCCCCATATCTTTAATAAAGATTTTGATGTGAGCCATCGGTTTTTTACGTACTAATTTTTTATTCATGTACGCTTCAAATGTGAGCTTTTGTACGTCTTTGTCTTCACACATTTTCACAAAACTCTCACGCCTTTTATTACTCGTATACCAAAAATGTTGCATGACTCCTAATACAATAAATGGTAAGCGATGTTCTTTCATAAAGCGCTTTCTGGCTAAACGTAATTTACTAACTTCATTGGTAACGAGAAACTCTTCAATCGCTTCACCTGCAAGTTGACCACCTAACATTGCATAATAAATTCCTTCTCCTGAAGCTGGGGCTACAACTCCAGCTGCATCACCAGCCAGGATGACGTTTTTACCGTTATCCCATTTTTTTAGAGGCTTCATGGGCAATGGCGCACCTTCATGACGAACTAATTCTGCATCGGCTAGTCCAATATCTGCACGTAATTTACCAACTGCGTTTCTGAGTGAAAATCCTTTATCAGCACTTCCCGTTCCAATACTTAAAGTATCACCATGAGGAAATACCCATCCATAAAAATCTGGAGAAATATCTTTTTGATATAAAACATCACAACGCGAATCATCATAATCACTATTCGTGACGGCTGGTCTACGAATTATTTCATGGTACGCAAAAACATAATTTGCCTCGGAGCATCCAGGCACTCCAGCAGCTCTTCCTACCCCTGATTTTGCGCCATCTGCGCCAACTACTGCACGTGCATAAACTTCTGATAAAACACCACTACCAATTTCCGCTTTTTCACGAACACGGTAAGTGATTTTTACTAAATCACCCTCTTCCTCAAGGTTAGTAAAATTTCCAACACGCCTTACAGCACCAAATTTTCTTGCTCGTTCACGTAACCATTCGTCAAATTCGCTACGATTAACCATGCCTACAAAGCCATCTTCAATCGGAATATCTACTCTATTGTTTTTTGGTGAAACCATTCTTGCAGAGGTTGCTTTTGCAACTAATAGAGAATCAGGTATTTCATAATCTTTGATCAACCTCGGTGGAATCGCTCCACCACACGGCTTGATTCTGCCATCTCGATCCAACAACAATACTTTCTTCCCTTTTTTCGCTAAGGTTTCAGCAGCTGTTGCTCCTGCGGGTCCACCACCAACCACAACAACGTCAAAAATTTCTTTATTCATATCATCCACCTAATATTTATCGTTGAATATTTTTTGCAAATTTTGCTGAAACCACAAATAACAATGCTTCTAAACTAAATACAAATGAATAAGCACTTGCTGAATCTGTAATTAACCATCTTGCTGCATCACTTGCAACAGCTCCTAGTAAGCCTCCTAAGCCGAAAGCTATGGCCTGTGCTCCACCCCATAAACCAATTCTTACGCCTTCTTTACCTGCACCATCAGCTACGGCTAAGCGCATCATCGAAGCAATCGCTGCAATCGAAAATGCACCATTTGCAACACCTAATAAAAAAACATTGAGCTTGAGTGGCCAACTCGGACCAACTAAACCACCGACACATAAACCTGCCATTGCAATCGCAGAAGCAATACAACCATAAACTGTCCAAAAACTGAGTGAACCAAAATACTTCCTTAAAAAACTACTGCCACAAATAGCGACCATTAACATCCCAACTAATACCCCTGAATGCTGTAATCCAGATAGGCTAGTGGTTTGACCAACTGTGTAATTGAAAACAATGCCTGCAAAAGGCTCAAGGATTAAATCTTGGGAGCTAAAAGCTAACATCGATATAAAAATAAATTGAGTAAAGTGACGTATGTCACGATCCTTCCACATTTCAGCAATTACTTGTTTAAAAGATAGTTGATCTTTTTTAGCCTCTGGCAAACTTTGGGCATATTTGCTGACTGTCTCTTCTAATCGAAATAAAGAAAGTGTCGTCAATAGAAAAGCAATCATCGAGACAACTCCAGCTATCGTTACCACTTTCAGTGGTGTATAGGGATCAATAAATTTTCCAATCAAAATACTGGTGATGGCAAATCCAAAAATCATCATCAACCATACAATCGTTGCAGCTGCCGCTCGACGTTGGTCATTTACACTTTTTGCTAATAGCGCTAGTAAGGAGGTCCCACTAATACTTACGCCCACTCCAATCATCACAAATGCGAAAAATGATACGATTAATCCAATTACTAAATTTATACCTAAGAGAGCAGTCCCTATTGATGCGGCTACACCGCCCAAAGCTAGTACACCCATTCCTCCAATAATCCATGGAGTTTTTCGCTTACCTTGGTCTGATATGAAGCCCATCTTAGGACGAATAACCTGCACAAAATAATGTAGTGCCACCAGAATTCCGGGGATTAAGGCTGGCAAGCTCAACTCCACTACGATAATTCGATTGAGTGTTGATGTAGTCATTACTACTATTGCGCCAATACAAGTTTGCACTAAGCCTAGTCGAATAATTCCAAACCAACCCAAAGATCCATCCGCCTTTGTTTGCTGATTAATAAGAGTTGTTGTAGGATTTGCGCTGAGCATTTCACACTCCCAATTGACGAATACCGAAAGCAGCAACCATCATGCCACTAACAAATAATGGGACTCCAAAACCGCTATAGAAAATCGCTCTTTCTATTGGTTTGGAAATAAAAAATTTCATGAGTATTATTTGGATCATGATCAACATGAAGACCCCAAGACTATGCCAAGCTTGATCAATCAAATATAAATAAATACAAACGATGACTTGCGGAACCAACATGATGAGGCAAGCAACTTTAGCTGCAGAATCGGCACCTAATTGAACTGGAAGAGATCGAACTCCCATTTTTTTATCGCCCTCAATCGCTTTAAAGTCATTTAAAGTCATGATGCCATGGGCACCAATACTATAAAGTCCAGCAAATAATAAGGATGGATTACTTGGTGTAAGGCTGATAGATAACAGTGCAGCTCCAGTAATCCAAGCCAAGCCCTCATAACTAATCGAGCAAGCTAGATTTCCATACCAGCCATTTTGTTTTAATCGTATGGGCGGCATACTGTAAGCCCACGAAAACGCGAGTGCTAATAAAGTCGCATAAAATCCCCAAGTTCCTAAAAAAGAGCTTACAGCCAATGATAGTAACGACCAAATGATTCCTAAATAAAGTCCCCACCTGCCAGGAATGCGCCCTGAAGGAATTGGTCGATTCGGCTCGTTTATAGCATCAACATGCCTATCAAACCAATCGTTTACGGCTTGGCTTGATGCACAGACTAAAGGACCTGTCAAAAGGATACCGAGCAGAATAACTTGCCAATTCTGACTAAAAGCTTGACCTGAACTGATTGCGCCGCAAGTGAATGCCCACATGGGTGGAAACCATGTGATAGGTTTAAGTAACTCTATAAACGCTGGCAATTTCATGTTTGTATTTTTTTATTTACGACAATTGTGTAAATTAAATTTTACACTTAATCTTAAAAAATACCATGAAAATAACTAAGGATTTTCCCTAGTAGTCCTAAAAATTCCTAAAGGAGATTCCTCTTATAAGGATGCAGTTTTTTGCAAACCTTTTGGCATTGAAAAAACTGTATTTTCGACAATACCTGGCAGTGTCTTTACAACTCGCAACCCATAATGGCGAACAACGTCGATAATCTCTTGGGTTAAGTTTTCAGGTGCAGAGGCTCCTGCAGATATGCCTACGCGCTTTTTATCGAAGAACCATTCAGGCTTCACCTGTAGGGGATCATCGACTAAATAAGCTGGAACGCCCATCTTGGTTGCTAGCTCTCTGAGTCGATTTGAATTTGAGCTATTGGCACTTCCAACAACTACCATCACATCCACTAGGGGAATGAGCTCTTTTACTGCATCTTGACGATTTTGAGTAGCGTAACAAATATCTTGTTTTTTAGGCTCTACAATATTGTTAAAACTTGCTTTTAATGCAGTAATAATCTCTTTAGTCTCATCAATGGATAAAGTGGTTTGAGTCACATAAGCAATTTGCTGATCTTGCCCTAAGGGCAACTTGGCAATATCAGCCACTTTTTCAACTAAATAAATATTGTCTTTCACCTGACCCATCGTGCCGTCCACCTCTGGATGGCCATGATGACCGATCATCACAATCGGAATTTTAGCAGCGTGTAATTTTTGAACTTCAACGTGCACTTTATTCACCAAAGGACAGGTTGCATCAAAAATACGCAAGTCTCGTAAGCTGGCTAAATACTTAATTTCTGCTGAGACACCATGTGCGCTAAAAATAAGCGTCGAACCGTCCGGTACCTCAGATAATTCTTCAATGAAGATTGCACCTTCACTACTTAATTCTGCAATCACTCTAGCATTATGGATAATTTGATGACGCACATAAATTGGCGTTCCAAATTGGCGAATCGCCTCTTTCACAATTTGAATCGCTCGGTCCACCCCAGCACAAAATCCCCTAGGTTGAGCAAGCAAAATATCAGCGTCTAAATGTCCCATAATTTACCTTTCTTCGCGAAAGCCCCACTTCCATAAAAATTCAAGTTGAAACGGTATAACCAAAAATAGATGCTCAACAATCGCAAGCGTTAATAGGGTTGCAAGAATGCCGTTAGAAGCCATCTCAAAAGAGGCAGTCCCCTCAGTTAGTACTCCACTCCATAGGGGCACTACAAACAAGCAAGATGCCACTATAGAAATAGGCATCAAGTAATTCATAGAACGACGACGAAAATAGCTTTGTAAATACTTTAAGTGCTTCGGAAGAAAGTTTTCATTCAGGTTCAGTACACCTAAGAAAATATTTAACTTCGCACTTTGTCGCATGAGCCAAAGAATGACAAAAGTCCAAAAGCCAGTTAAGTTATCTGCATTCCAACTACATGCTGCCACACCAATAAACAGTAACAACAAAGCTAACTCATGATGATTTAACGCCTCAAAAGCATATCTTGCACGTGCCCATCCTTTGGCACCATCAGGACAGGCCGTTCTCCTTGAACCCGTAACATAACCTAATAAAAAAGCAATTTCTTGCCAAGCCCAAATTAATAGGGCACAACAAAAAGCACAATACGCATCTGCAACCGAGGAAGATTGGCTACTAACATTCAAGCCCCAAAATGCCGCAATGAGAATTGCTGTGTTAACCACCATAATCCATTTAAAGCACTTTGGGGATAGACGGTCCAGCCATAAAATAAAGCCCGTACTAAACCACCATACAAAGATGGTAAATAAAAAAGGAAACACAGCACCTTTCATTTAGGGTACTTTCTACCAAACAGGCTTTAAGCGGAAATCTGCTTTTAATTCATTCGGCACAACAGGAATTAAATACAAACTAACGAATGTTGCTCCAGCTTGAATACCTGTTCCCAAACGCTTCACTTTTGAGAGGAGGCCAGGCTGTTCTTTATATTCTTCCATCCGATCAGATAACACTCTTAATTTGTCAAACTTATCCCAAACTTTTTGATTATCTAAATCAATTGTGAATGGAAATACCTGCTTGGAAATTTCAGAAGTTAAATGCAATACTTCTTTGTCATATTGCGTTGGCGACACTCCCAAAGCTTTATGAAACTCCACCCGTGAATGATCTCTAACGTACATAGTTGCATATACGGCAAGTAAAAAGAATCGAATCCAAAGTTTATTTACACCCGATAATAATTTCGGGTCAGAGCGCATCAATACAGCAAACGCTTCGCCATGACGAAATTCATCATTACACCATTTCTCAAACCACAAAAATATCGGGTGAAAGCGAATCTCTGGATTCTGATCCACGATACGGAATATCTTGATATACCTCGCATAACCAATCTTCTCAGATAAGTAGGTTGCATAAAAAATAAACTTTGGCTTAAAAAATGTATATTTTTTAGTTCTGGCTAAAAATCCTAAATCAATACCAACTCCAAAATCTTTTAACCATTGGTTGATAAAACCAGCATGACGACTCTCGTCACGTGCCATATATCCAAAGAGTTCCTTTAGATCAGGGTTTTTAACTTTCTTTTTAATTTCTGCATAAAGTACACAACCAGAGAATTCTGAAGTAATTGAACTAATCATAAAATCCAAAAACTCTTGATAAAGACCATCAGGTAATTTTGAGTAGTCTTTGAGCATATCCTCAGGACGTTGAAAGTGTGACTGGTTAGGATCAGATTCAAATTCTCTCATCAATTTATTCCACTCACCCCGCATACTCTCAATATTCATACCATCCATTTCTTCGAAATCAGTGGTATAAAAACGTGGGCTTAAAACCGTATTTTCTAAGGCTTTATCAGTAGAAAGGTTGATTGGAAAATCATTTTTAAATTCCGGAGCTAAGGTATTCATAAGTTATCCTTTTTTTATATAGACTTCTTTTGCAAGTTCAACTCTCTTGCGCGCTGTTGTGAAAATCGTGTCGATGAAAAACTGACTTCGTAAAGCATTGTTATTTCAAAGCGAGAGAATGTCCGAATGAACCATCTCTTCAAACTACTCGCTTTAAAATAAGATGCCTTGCCAGTAACTCTTCTTTTTTGACCATAAGGCAAGTCAACTGGAACTTGATGCAATTGAATCGCGTCGCCAGGTCCGATATCAACACCCTCTAGTTCAACATGGGCGTATAAGTCCTCCCAAGTATTTGACATATCTAATGAATAATTAACTTGTTTGGACATGTTGATTCCTATGAATTATTATTTTTCAAAAATACTTTAAAGCTTTCAACATTGTGCGAACCAAAAGACTCTAATTCAATTTGAGTATTCGTTAATGGGTCTAACAAAACTAGTCTGCCATCATTAAAAGCCATCAAATTGACTGGGTCCTCTTTCCCTAGTCCACGGATCCTTCTTTCACGTGCAACTGTCCTTAAGATTCCTCTAACAAACCCTGCCTCGCCCTGCACTACATCGATAATTTGATTCGTTGTAGCATCAATAACAGTAACCCCACCATCTTCTCTATCCTCAAATTTCAATACTTTTACCTGAACTGGCTGCGCTTTTTGTATTTGATTTTTTTCATCTAAAAATAATGTACTTATAAAATAACCAAACAAGCTGAGCGCGATACAGATCACGAATGCCTTGATCGAAGGTGAGATTTTGATCGAAGGTGAGATTTTGGATTGAAGTTGGTTATTGGACATTAGATTTCTTTAAGTTAGGCTTAAATCGTTTGTAAGTCCAACATTTAAACCCTGTCGCGAACGATTAGGTTGAATTATTGGTGTGTTGGTTGCAACTTGGTTGATTACAATCTGATTTTCAGTTGCCCAGGCCTGTTTGATTAATTCCGCGACTTCTTTAACATTGGCAATATTTCTAAGCATCGGCTCAGGATGATTAAAATTCATTGGTCTAACATGAGGCCATAAATGAAAGTAGGCTATTTTGGTGTCCTGATTAACCTTTAAGGGGATATTTCCATAACCATCTTTTTGGGCTTTAAAGTCTGCACTTACAATTTCTTTAAATGGCAAGTTGAACGATAAAGTTAAAGCCATACCAATTCGCATTACGATGCGGCGGTTTGTAATCGTATAAACTGCAGATTTAGCGGTAAAGAAGGCAAGTGTACCTAGTAATCCGATACTTACGATACTCAGAAAAATCATCCAAGCAGTGGAAATAATCACTGCTTGCAAACTATGCTCTAAAACAACTCCATCATAAATTCGATAAAAAACAAGAAATAAAAAATAAACAATGACGGGGCGAATATAAAATATATCTTTAGCAGTTCTCCAAACATTTGGAGAACCCTGCCAAATTACTTTTTCAGTTTCTGGAAGTTTTTCAGGTAAGCCGTACTCTGCTTCTAGTTCATATTCACGACCATTATTGAGATTTTTTCTCATGCTAATGGCTCCTGACGATCAGGCGTTGCATACAAAGTACCTGCACCATAATAAGCCATCACTTTTTCTTCCTCTAGTAAGGTAATTTGTGAATTACTTTTCGTTTTTGGTACATCGCTAAATTGATGGCTTAATATTGAATTTACTCTAACACCACCCTCTTTAATCAAAGCGAAATTCAAAGGAATCAATACATTGTTACCTGGTGTTAATTCCACTTCAAAATATCGGATCATTGACTCCATATGATCAACCCACAGATTGGTAACCTTGCCAGCCGGTTTCTGATCAGCACCATAAACAGTCATGCCAATCGGATTTTTATCATTTTTATTAACCGAAAAACTTGGTAGTTGTGAGATTGGCATAATTCTTGGTTCACCATGCAAGCCTACATCTGGTACATCAGCACGATTAGCATAAGAACCCGGGCCGACACCTGCAAGTAATGGATTACCTGTCGGAACTAATGGCGCGCCATTCATATGATGCGCGGGAACAGCGTTCAGTACCTCTGGTGCTGGAGCATTTTTTAATGGAGCCAAATATTCTTGGCCTGATTCCGTCAAAAATGACTTAGATTTAGGCATCATAATCAGGCCCGCTTCATTGCTTATTTTTCCAAAGCGCTCTGACTCAAGAGGAAACCCCTCTCGTTTACTTTCTAAAGTCAAATGAATCACCAATCCAAGAAAAAATACAATAAATATTGTAAAAATGAGTGATGCTACATCCCAACCAGCGGTAATTGCTCCAAATCCTGTCATAACTTTCTCCTATAAAAAATTAGCCTGGTAATTCTGCCAATCCAAACTTCTTGGTTGATACCCTTTGATTGGATTGATAGATTACCAAAGGACCCAATGCGATCAATGTTGCAAAAATTAAATATATTTCTATGTGATATACAAATTGATAACCTGTGGCGGGGTTATTTAAGGCATCTCCTAAAAGTCCCTGCTTTGCTAGATCTGAAATCAAATCGCGAATTAAGCCACCTAATGAAATTGCTATGCCAGAGGCAGTAGTATTTACTGCACCCCAAGCCCCAATAGCCATTCCTGTCATACCAATATTGTCCATTTTCATGGCAATAATTAAAGTACTAATTGAGAATAGACCTGCCCCAAAGCCAATGAAGGTTGCTCCAACTCTAAACATGATGGTTGAATTCATCGGCTCTGCAAAAATGACTGCAGAAAAAGCCAATAAACCAACTAATAAAGCAAAGGCGGCAATCCTGTAGGGTTCCATCCCTTTTGATAACCAACGTGCAGCTAACGCAAAAGCAAACAAAGCGCCACCGGACATTAACGCTGTTAGTAAACTGGTTTGAGATACGCTTAAGTGAAGAATCTCGCCACCATAAGGTTCTAAAATAATATCTTGCATACTAAATGCCGCAGTACCCAAACCAAGCATCACTAAATAACGCTTTAGTTTTCCTTTGGTAGCAAATTGATTCCAACTTTCTCTAAATTCAGGTCGCTTGATTGCAGGATTTGTTTTATGAGGTTGTCTAGCTTCTTGTTTCCACAAGGCAATAAGATTGAGAAATAAAGTTACTGCAGCAGCAGTTTGAACAACCTGTATTAATTGAATTTGTGTAAAAGGATTTAAGAAAAAACTAAATACGATGCCACTGATGACCATACCAACTAGTAGCATGACATACATCAAAGCAACTACTCTGGGACGAGACTCTTCAGTTGCAATATCTGTGGCGAGTGCAAGTCCTGCAGTTTGTGTGGTCTGCATACCAGCACCAACGAGTAAAAATGCTAGACCACTGGCAATATGACTAAACCAAATCGGCCACTGCGTATCCCCTGATAATAGGATCAAAGCAAAAGGCATAATCGATAAGCCGCCAAATTGTAATAAGGTACCAATCCAAATATAAGGTACTCGTTTCCAACCTAAAACAGAGCGATGTTGATCGGATTTAAAACCAATTAATGCTCTAAAGGGGGCAAACAGTAAAGGTAGGGCAACCATTAATGCAACTAACCAAGCGCTTACACCCATCTCAAGAATCAATACGCGATTTAAGGTGCCGATCAATAGCGTTGCAGCCATTCCAACGGTAACTTGGAATAAAGACAATCGTAAAAGCCGAGACAAAGGTAAGTCATCACTCACCACATCTGCAAATGGGAGTAACTTAGGACTTACGGCAGTCCAGGTTTTTCTATTGACTAAAAATGGAACTTTCATTTTTTAGTGATTTCCATCGTTTGTGATTTATAAAACATACTTGATACTTTTTGGGTAAAAGTGACATCCCAATCTTTTAAATCTTCGGCTTGTTTGATTTCATCTCGAATCCGATCTTCAGCAATTGGCACAATAAATGGTGAACGGTCTTTTTTAGGGAAAAGCTTGCCAGAGCGAATCATCAGTTCAAGAGCAAACGTACTCGGCGCAAAAGTGAAGATGATTTTATGTTGTGTGTTTTTTGCGAGTTGACCGAGAACAGAGACCTTATCGTTACCTTGATAATGAATCACTGAGTCCATACAAACTACATAATCAAAATAACCAAATTTGGGATCTAACATGTCACCTGCATGAAACTCAACTAAATGCTCTAACCTAGGATCTAGTCTCTCTTTAGCTAAATCAATTAAGGTAGCAGATAGATCAACGGCAATCACGTGTGCACCACGTTTGGCTAACTCAACCGCGAGAGCTCCAGTGCCACAACCCGCATCTAAAATTCTTGTACCAGCAAGATTCTCTGGTAAACGACTCAAAAGAATATCTCGGGTTTGATCACGACCAGCCCTTACGGTTGCTCGAATCCCACTGACAGGTGCATCAGAAGTTAACTTTGCCCATGCTTGCGAAGCTGTCCGATCAAAATATTCTTCAAGCTCACTACGTTTTTTTTCGTATCGTATTGTTGTCATCAATCAAATCCTAAAAGATCAAAAATTTCACGGTCTTTCAAACTTTCTGCTTCAATCGGTGGAAGTTCCTCTAGTAAGGAAGCTGCTAATCGTAAATATTCGTTTTGTACTGCTAGGATTTCAGGGGTCTCTTCCATTTCAAAAATTGTGCATTTTTTCAATCTGCTACGACGAATTGCATCGAGATCAGGGAAGTGAGCCATCGTCTTTAAACCAACACGTTTATTAAACTTATCAATCTGATCGGTTCCTGCGCTACGGTTAGCAATCACACCACCTAAACGTACGTCGTAATTTTTAGCTTTGGCAGCAATCGCTTGGACAATTCGGTTCATAGCAAAGATAGAATCAAAATCATTTGCAGTAACAATTAAGGCACGATCTGCATGCTGTAAAGGTGCAGCAAAGCCGCCGCAAACTACGTCGCCTAGAACGTCAAATATCACAACATCTGTATCTTCTAATAAATGATGTTCTTTTAAGAGTTTGACAGTTTGACCAACCACATAACCACCACAACCAGTACCTGCAGGAGGGCCACCTGCTTCAACGCACATCACGCCGTTATAACCCTCATAAACAAAATCCTCAATCTTAAGTTCTTCTGCATGAAAATCCACAGTCTCTAAAATATCGATGACCGTTGGTACTAATTTACCGGTGAGAGTAAAGGTTGAGTCATGCTTTGGGTCACAACCAATCTGTAAGACACGTTTACCGAGCTTTGAAAAAGCAGCCGATAAGTTTGAGGAAGTGGTACTTTTCCCAATGCCACCTTTACCATAAATGGCAAATACTTTTGCATTACCAATTTTGATATTAGGGTCAAGGTGCACTTGAACACTACCATCACCATCAGGTGGTTTTGCTGCATTCAATACTGAGATAGGGACTGAAACTGTGTTCATGAAATTGCTACTCCTTGGTAGACGCCTTCGAGTCGATCTTCTAACTCTTCAGCAAATTGTCGCAATTTAGCGAGATCTTGTGCGGATGGATTCCAATATTTCCTTTCGCTTGCTTCAAGCAAACGATTTGCTACTTTGGCCGTGGCGCTTGGATTTAAATCTGCTAAGCGTTCACGCATTACATCATCTAAGACAAAAGTCTCTGTAATTTGTTGATAAACCCATGGCTGAACTTGACCGGTAGTTGCTGACCAACCAAAAGTATTGGTCAAATGGGTTTCAATCTGATGCACACCCTCAAAGCCATGTTGTAAGATGCCCTCATACCATTTTGGATTGAGCATACGTGTTCTAGTTTCTAAGGTTACTTGCTCGTTGAGCGTTCTGACCACTCCCTTACCCGAAGTTTGATCACCGATATAAACTGGCGAATCAACGCCACCCTTTGCATGTTTTACAGCTTGACTGATCCCACCTAAAGTATCAAAGTAGGTATCAATCGTTGTTACACCAAGTTCTACGGAGTCTAAATTCTGGTAAGTGAGTGACACATCAGCAAAAATACCTTCTAGTAACTCAGCCTTCTGTAATTGAGGTTTTCCGCTAACCCCATATGCAAAACCTTTACGCTTCTTATAGGTATTCGATAACTCTTCTTCATCATCCCATTTGCTGTTATCGATCAATAAATTTACGTTTGCACCATAGGTACCGTCTGCATTACCGAAGACGCGTAGTGCAGCTGTCTCCATATCGCAACCCATCCTCGCCATATAATCAAGGGCATGTTTACGCACAAAATTTTGATCAGCAGGTTCGTCAGCTTTAGCTGCTAATAAAGCAGCTTCGGCTAACAACTTAATCTGTAATGGCATGAGATCTCTGAAAATACCAGAGATAGATACAACCACATCAATGCGAGGACGACCTAAAATTTCTAAAGGAATTAATGTAGCGCCAGCTAAACGTCCATAACTATCGAAACGTGGTTGAGCACCCATTAATGCCAGAACTTGACCAATTGGTGCACCTTCTGTTTTGAGATTATCTGTACCCCATAAGACGATAGCAATTGACTCAGGTAAGATATTTGCTTCAGCCATATGGCGATCCAAAATACGCTGAGCCTGTTGCGCACCATCTTTCACTGCATACTGACTAGGTATTCTGAAAGGATCAAAACCATGTAAGTTACGCCCCGTTGGCAGTACGTCTAAGTTATGTAATACATCCCCGCCAGGTGCTGGGGGAATATATTTTCCATCCAGCGCATTCATCAGTCCATCTAATTCACTATCCATTTGCATGAACTTATATGCAGTCTGTAAATCCGTAATAATTTTTTCGATATTTTCGATTTTGCCAAGTTTATGCGCAAGAATAATTTCTTGAGGTAAAGATCCTTTAACAATATCCAGGAAGACATCATCTTCCAGGGTTACTTCGACGCTAAACTTTGCCATACTCTTTAGCATCTCTAAGTTTGCACTTAATGTTTTTTTCTTACCAATAACGTGTAAGCCCTCAGGAATCAAGGCATATTCATATGCTAATAACTCTTCACTCAACTTTACTACTTCAGCGCTGATTTGCTTTTGTGTAAGAGCTTCCCATGAATTTGTGGCTGGGATAATTTCAATACTAGTCGCTTGGGTAAAAATTAACTCGCTGAGTTGTTCACGCTCCAAAACATTGGCAAGGTCATGGTCATTTTCAGGTAATAAGCGATAACGTTCTACTGAGGCCTTTAAATCTGCAAGTCCCTTATAAAGACCTGCTTGAGCAATCGGCGGAGTCAAATAACTGATTAATGTTGCACCTGAACGTCTCTTCGCAATGGCACCCTCTGATGGGTTGTTAGACGCATATAAGTAAATATTAGGTAAATCTTTAATCAGACGATCTGGCCAACAATTGCCAGACAAGCCTGTTTGCTTACCAGGCATAAACTCTAAAGCGCCATGAGTCCCAAAATGAAGCGCTGCATGGGCTCCAAAATCTTCTCTTAAATAACGATAGAAAGCTGAGAAAGCGTGTGTAGGCGTAAAACCTTTTTCATATAACAAACGCATTGGATCACCTTCGTATCCAAAGCCCGGTTGAACGGTAAGAAGTACATTACCAAACTGTTTACCTAATACAAAAATTCCAGAACCATCACTTAATTGTTTACCTGGTGCAGGACCCCATTGTTTTTCAATGTCCTTCAACCAGGTCTCACGTTTGACATGGTCATTTGTTGAAATCTTAAAGTGAACATTTGCATCGGTATTAAATTGCTGTGCATTACCGTGCAAGATAGATTCTCTTAATTCGTCGACGCTTGCAGGCATATCCACTTGATAACCATCTTGCTTCATGCGTGCCATGGTTTCATAAATGGACTCAAAGACACCTAAATACGCTGCGGTTCCCACTCTTCCCGCATTTGGTGGGAAGTTAAAAATAACAATCGCAACTTTACGATCATGGTGAGATGATTTCTTCAGTGAAATCATCTTATCCATTCTGGCTGCGAGCATATCTACCCGTTCAACACAGGTGAACATATCATTCACATTATTTTTTTCAGTGAAGGTGCATTGACGATGGCAACCTGTACACGTTGTGCCAGGTGCTCCGGAACGACCGCCATAAACCATTGGATTAGTGGCACCATCTAATTCAGGAATAGCCACCATGAGGGTACTTTCCACAGGAAGTAAGCCACGATCAGAACTACCCCAATCGGAAAGATTTTGGAACTCTACTGGATGGGCTGCCATGTAAGGAACATCTAGTTTACCTAACACCTCTTCAGCAGCTTTGGCATCATTGTAAGCAGGACCACCAACAAGTGAAAAGCCTGTGAGAGAAATCATGGCATCTACGGTACATTTGCCATTTTTTATTAAGAACTGATCAATCGCAGGGCGAGCATCAAGGCTTGCAGCAAAAATAGGAACGACCTGATATCCTCGCGCTTCAAGTGCCGCAAAGACAGCATCATAGTGCTGTGTATTACCAGCTAAAACATAAGATCTAAGTAGCAAAATACCAATCTTACCTTTTGCCTTGTGATCAGGCACAAGTTTAGGAACTTGATTTAGTTCTTCACTAATACGTCCCTTGAGGCGCGGATGGTAAACTCCAGAATCGGGATACATGACCGGTTCAACGATCTTACCCTTGGCATTTTTAAGTGATGCTCTTGGACCCGCCGCATATTTATGAATGAGAAAACGGACCATATGGTACATATTCTCTTCTGAACCACCCAACCAGTACTGTAGGGTCAAGAAATAATTACGCACATCCTGAGCGGTTCCAGGAATATATTTTAGAATTTTTGGCAAACGACGTAGCATCTTCATTTGCGCAGCACCACCCGTTGTATTCTTCTCTTTAGAGCCACGCATTTTTTTGAGCAATGCAAGTGGTCCACTTGCTGGCTTACTCATATCAAAATCACCGATTTTGGTAAGGGGTACCACTTCTGCCGCAGACATTGCACAGACCATGGCATCACAATGATTGCGACGCGCTTTTAAATCATCAAGAATAGGTAAAAAGTGGTCTTCCAAAAATAACATCGTAGTGACAACGATATCAGCCTCAGCAATATCTTTTTTACACTCAGCAAGCTTCTCAGGTGCTGTAGCCCAACCAGCTGCCGCATGAATTTTAAAATCCAGATTCGGCATTTCACGTTTTAATGCAAAACTCGCCTTTTCACTTGCACTTAGGAGATGGGTATCCATCGTCACTAAGACAAATTTAAGAGGAGTTTTATTAACGACTGTAATAGGCTTTTGCATCGTAAAGTGTCTCCAAGGTGATCTGCTGCATACCATGCTCAATTGCATACTTTTCTGTATTTCGCCGAGCTTTTCCTCGTACAAAAAATGGAATCTTGCCTAATTCCTTTAAGGCATCTGCAGACCACACCGCTTGATCTACAGAAGATTGTTGAGTTGTAGACTGCTGTTGCGTATCAAACTCTTCTTTTTTATCAGGTTGCTCTTGATCAACTACGGGAACTTCTAATTCAAAATATGGAGCTGCTTCAGTGACCTGATGGGAGGATGCAGACGCCGCTCCAACATGTCCCAAATGTGAGGCAGGGACATTACTATTAAATTCAAAATCTTCTCTAAACATCATGATGAGATGCTCTTCTAGACCCATCATCAGCGGATGAATCCAAGTATCAAAAATAACATTGGCACCTTCGAAGCCCATTTGCGGAGCATATCTAGCTGGGAAATCTTGCACATGCACTGGCGCAGAAATGACGGCACAAGGAACCCCTAAACGCTTGGCAATATGACGTTCCATTTGCGTGCCAAGAACCAGTTCTGGGGAAAGCTCTGCAACTTTTTCTTCAACTTCTAAATAATCATCTGTAATGATGGCTTCTAAACCATATGATTTCGCTGCTTCACGTACATCTTTCGCAAACTCTCTCGAGTAAGTCCCCATCCCAACGACTTGGAAACCCATTTCATCACGAGAAATTCTAGCTGCTGCAATCACATGGGTAGCATCGCCAAAAATAAAGACGCGTTTACCGGTCAAGTAGGTAGAATCAACTGAACGGGCGTACCAGGAAGAATTTGACTTAATTTCTTTTAATACTTTTTCTTCAGAAATGCCCGCTAACTGCGCTACTTCTTTCATGAAATCAATACTTGCATTGACACCAATTGGAACTACTTTAGTAAATGGTTGGCCATACATTCTTGAAAGCCATGAAGCTGTTGTCTGAGCAATTTCTGGGTAAAGAACAACATTAAAATCAGCTTGTGGAATTCGAGTGATGTCACTTGGACTAGCACTTTGAGGAGCAACTACATTAATTTCAATACCTAACATCGTGAGCATTTTGCTCACTTCCTTTATATCGTCACGGTGCCTAAATCCAAGTGCTGTGGGACCTAAAATATTACAACTTGGCTTTTTACCTGCTGCCAATTTTTCTTGACGTTGGCTGATATGAGTAGCTGCTGCTATTTTTGTATCCTGCACGGTTAAGTGGCGGACAATTTGATAAAAAGTCTCAGAAGCACCCCAATTTTCTTTCTTTTGATAAGACGGTAATTCCAAGGGAATGACTGGGATTGGTAAATTTAATGCCTTACTTAAACCACCTGGATCGTCTTGAATCAGCTCGGCAGTGCAAGAAGCACCAACAATCATAGCTTGTGGTTTAAAACGCTCAAAAGATTCTTTAGCAGCGTTTTTAAATAGTTGAGCAGTATCTCCTCCCAAGTCACGCGCTTGAAAGGTTGTATACGTTACAGGAGGTCTTTTGGGGAGACGCTCAATCATTGTGAAAAGTAAATCGGCGTAAGTGTCGCCCTGTGGCGCATGCAATACATAATGCAAATCTGTCATCGCTGTAGCAATCCGCATCGCTCCAACGTGAGGCGGTCCTTCATAGGTCCAAAGAGTTAATTGCATAGGGCCTCCGTATCAAACTGTAGTTTTGCTTTACGACGCAGAGGTCTTGCGAATAACTCGGCCAGATCGGCTGCTTGATCGTAACCATGAATTGGGCTAAACACGAGTTCAATCGCCCATTTTGTTGTGTATCCTTCAGACTCTAGTGGGTTAGCTAAGCCTAAACCACAAACGACCATGTCTGGCTTTGCCAACTTGAGTCGATCTAATTGTTTCTCTACATCTTGCCCCTCAGATAACTGGACATTTTGTGGTAACAAAGCTAATTCTTTTTCTAAAATTTGCTTATGCAAATAAGGTGTGCCTACTTCTGTAAGCTCCATGCCTAACTCACGATTTAAATACCTAGCAAGAGGAATTTCTAACTGCGAGTCTGGGAAGAAGAAAATCTTTTTATTTTGTAAAGTTTCTTTGAGTGGTGCCAAAGCCATTTCAGCTCTTGCTTTTTTCGGCGCTGTCACTTTATCAAATATCTCTTGTGAGACTCCCATCGCAGTTGCAATTGCAGCTAACCATTCAGTTGTTCCCTCGATCCCAAATGGAAATGGGGCACTTAGATGACTAGCTCCACGAGACTCTAGTGCGCGGACTGTATCCCCTAAAAATGGTTGAGCTAAGATAAATTGCGTATTGCTTCCGACCGCTGGAAGTGTTCTTGAGTTGCGTGGTGGGAAAAAGCTAACATTTGTCACACCCATCTCAGTAAAGAGCCTTGCAAACTGATCTTCAACGATATCAGGTAAGCAACCCACAATCATGATGGCTTTTTCTTCAGTTACCGGTAACTGTGGGACAAGCGCATTTAAGCAAGCATCTTCACCTTGGGTAAAGGTTGTTTCGATTCCGCTTCCTGAATAATTCAGAATTCTTACTTGAGGACCAAATTGTTTATCTAAACGACCGGCTGCACGGTGTAAGTCTAATTTAATGACTTCAGATGGGCATGAACCGACAAGGAATAGAAGTTTAATATCTGGACGTCTTGCCAATAATCTTTGAACGACTTTATCTAATTCAGCATTTGCATCGGCAAGCCCTGCAAGATCACGATCATCAATAATTGCTGTTGCAAATCTAGGCTCGGCAAAAATCATCACCCCTGCAGCTGACTGAATGAGATGTGCACAAGTACGTGAACCAACCACCAGAAAAAATGCATCCTGAATCTTACGATGCATCCAAATAATGCCAGTTAATCCACAAAATACTTCACGTTGTCCACGTTCACGGATGACTTCTGGAGGTGTTCCACAACCGGATTGAACTACTGCCTGGATTGGAATAACTGCATTCATGAGGCATAACCTTGTTGAAATATTTCGTTAGTCATTGAGGCTTTGTTTTGCAAAGCCTCATATTCTTTTCGTGCAACTCTTAATTTCCAAATGAATTGAGCAGCATTAATGAAGTAGGCACCATAAGCACACAGGGCTAAAATCATTAAGGCGTTAGGACTCAATATTTGATTCAATAGACAGTAGACGTAACTCAAGTGAAGGAAAATCACGAGCATACTAAAGACGTCTTCCCAAAAAAACGCCTCTGCAAATAAGTACTTATCAAAGACAACCTTTTCCCAGATACAACCAGTAACCATGATTAAAAGGAGCAGAAAGGTCTTTAGCATGATGGAATAGTTGGCATAGTCATAATCTTTTCCGGTCATTAGAAACCTGATAACTAAGGTTATACTTACTAAGAAGACTAAAAATTGCACGGGAGCCAAAACACCTTGAACAAGTGTCCAAACAGATTGATCTCTTTTGATCCTCTGTTCTGGGGTGTAAAGTAACTTACTCTTCTCGTTCATTTCTCTGCCTAATGAATAATATTCAACATCTGTAAACAAAAGTTTACGCCTTATTTATGTTACACAATATAGGGATTTCCCTTATTTGTGTAAAATAAATTAGACATATGTTTAAAAAGCGTGTAAATTTAAATTTACGGTATATCCCCTACTATTTTTTAACACGGAGCAGAGTATGGTTAAGTCTTTTAACGATGTAAAAACCACTCTCCCGGAGAAGGTAATGAGACACACTCAAGATTCAAGCTTTAATCAAGAAGATAGTTGTCTTGAAGATGATCAAAATGAAACTTCAAATATTAAACAACCCATTGATATTTTGATCAAGATGCTAGATCAAGAAATCATTCCAAGACTTCTAGTTAGTCATCAAGCAAACTCACCTCTCGAGGAGTTGGCGACCCCTGGGCTTAGAAAAATTCACACTCCCGAGATTGATTTATTAAGTGGTCTCGCAATGAATGGCTCCCAAGAGTCTTGCATTGAATATATTAAGAAACTCATCTCGAAACAAGTTTCGATAGAGTCTATTTACTTAGACCTTATTCCGATGACAGCAAGAAAGTTGGGAGTTCTATGGGAAGAAGACATTGTTAGCTTTACAGAGGTGACCATTGGCTTGTGGCGCCTGCAACATATTCTTTACGAGCTGACCAAAGATTTTCAGATGAAAAACAGTATGCCCATTGAAAATCTTAACGCCCTATTAATTCCAGCTCCAAAATCTCAGCATACTTTAGGGTTATTTATCGTGGCTGAATTCTTTAGAAAAGCGGGATGGCGGGTTTGGGGAGAACCAAACTTATCTTCAGAAGAAATCAATACTTTAATTTTTTCACAATGGTTTGATGTCATTGGTGTTTCAATTGGCTACGTTGAACAGCTTAAAGATTTAAATGAGATGATTGCTTCTCTTCGCGCCCGATCAATGAATCCAAATGTTTCTTTCATGGTTGGCGGACCACTTTATAATAGTCACCCAGAACTTTTTGATGAAATTGATGCCGATATTAAGTCTGCAGATGCAAACGAAGCAATTAGAATGGCGGAAATTATTGTGGGTAACAAAAAGAATATAGGGTTAAATTAATGAGATCATTGTCTATAAAATATTACAATGATTGTTTACGATTGTTTACACTTTAGATTGAATAAATGAATCCATCCATACCAAACCTTACTAACAATATTGAGTCGATCGATGCCAATGCAGCTGCCGAATTGGTGAGTTATGTCACAGATACTGTTCTAGTGATGGACCAAGATGGAATCATTGAAAATGTCTTAAACACCCAAACTCCTGGATTTAGTCATTTAAAGCATTTGATTGGAAAATCATGGCTTGAATGTAGCACTTTAGAAAGCCGTAAAAAAGTAGAGTCTCTTTTGTCACCCACAGTCAGTGAAAATGCGCAAAAGTGGCGCCAAATTAACTTAAGTGTGCCCAATAATCCAGATCTGCCCTTAATGGTATCTGTCCTTCATCTTAAAAAAGACAATAAGATTTTAGGTATTGGACGAGATTTACGTAGCCTAGCAAACCTTCAACAACGATTGGTTGAAGCCCAACAAGCGATCGAAACGGATTATCTGCGACTTCGATTCGCAGAGGCGCGGTATCGTCAACTGTTTGACCTGAGCGTGAATGCACACATCATTATTGATGGTAGTACTTTCAAAATTATTGAGGCTAATTCTGTTGCCCAAAGCCTTATGACGGATAAGGCTCGGAGGATGGTTGGACGATCTCTCGCAGAATTTATTGATATGAATGACTTTAGTCAATTACAAGAGTTGTTAAATAACTCTAGAAATATCAATACTCCTAAAAAAGCAAATGTGAAATTAGTTAAAAACACAGTCCAAGCTGAAATAACTGTGAACTTCTTAAGAGAAGAAAATCAAACTGTATTTTTAATTAATGTCACTCCATTATCAGAAATCATTCAGGACTTTAAGCTCAATCCAAATAATGAACGCCTAATTAGTGCGATTCAGTTTTCTTCAGATGCGTTTGTAATTACCGATCTGAATGGCAAAATTTATAGTGCTAATCAAACTTTTGCTGAGATGACGCAAGTTGAAAAATCAAGTGATTTGGTTGATGAACCGATTGATAATTGGCTTGGACGCGCAAGCATTGATTTAAGGGTGATTCTTAATAATCTAAAAGATAAAAACTCGATTAAACACTACATTACTAATATTGTGCCTAGCGGTAATGCAACTGGTATTGAGGTAGAAGTCTCAGCTGTCAAAGTTGTCACTGAACAAGAGTCTTATATTGGGTTTAACATTAGGCAAATCAGCCAACGCCTTTCACAGCGTGGACAGGCAACGAGCGATCTTAAACAAACTGCTACAAAGCTAACAGAACTCGTAGGACGAGTTCCGTTGAAAGATATTGTGAGTGAGACTACTGACATGATTGAAAAAATGTGCATTATGTCTGCGCTTGAACTCACCATGAATAATCGTGTTTCTGCATCAGAAATGTTAGGCTTATCCCGTCAAAGTCTTTACATTAAAATGCGCCGTTTTGGTATTACCGATCCAAACGGAACCGAAGATTTGTAACGAAGGCAATGATGCAAGAAACATCATTGTTGTGCCTTGTAAATTACCCCTCAAGCTCAATACCCTGGGGAATCTCTCGCCTAGTCATCGGTAAATATCCATTCAAAAATATTCCAGGTATCAAGTTTGTCAAGGTCCTTGGATGTGGCAAGCATGGTGGCTTTGATTTAAATCCAAGTTTCAACAAGCAAGGTTTACTTTGCGTTTTCGACTCAATGGAACGAGCTAAAGACTTTTTGAATACTTCAAATATTATTGAGAATTATAAAAAACACTCAAGTGAGTTTTTTTCTGTAATGCTCCAAGCATATTCGTCTAAAGGTTCTTGGTCTAAAAACACGCTTCAAATAACGCAAGAAGCTCCGTTAACAGGACCCATCGCAGGAATTACACGTGCCTCGATCAAGTTTTCAAAAGCCCCCGAATTCTGGAGTAAAGCGCCACCTGCGCAAGCGTCTTTAGAACGCGACCCAGGTTGCATTCTTGCCGCAGGTATCGGCGAAGCTCCTTATTTGCGACAAGCCACATTTACGATGTGGGAATCAACTGCAGCAATGGATCAATACGCCCGCAGTGGAGCCCATTTACAAGCTATTCAAACCGCTTATAAAGGTGAGTTCTTTACTGAATCTATGTTTACGAGATTCGTACCAATCGATGCCAAAGGGGTTTGGCGAGGCAAGCACTATGGCTAAGCAAAAAATTATTATTATTGGCGGTGGTATCGCTGGGCTTTCTGCCTGCTTACGTTTGTCTCATCAAGGGTATGACGTTACTCTGCTAGAAAAAGAGCATCATCCTGGAGGGAAAATTCGTACTCTTCAAGCTGGTAATCTGAACATTGATTCTGGCCCAACCGTATTCACGATGCGCTGGGTTTTTGAAGAATTATTTAAAGAATGTGGTGAAGACTTTAGCAGTTTAATTGCCACAACGAAGCTTCCTGTGTTAGCAAGGCATTTTTGGGGTAAAGATCAACTCGATTTATTTGCTGATCAACAATTAAGTGCCCAAGCGATTCGAGATTTCTCTGGAAAAAAACAAGCCGATTTATTTTTAGACTTTTGCCGAGTCAGTCAAAAAGTCTATGACTCACTAGAAAAACCTTATATTCGGGCACGTCGCCCAAGTCTTCCCAGCATGATGAGTCAACTCGGCCTATCTGGCACCAAAACATTGATGGGTATTGGTCCTTTTAAAAATCTTTGGCAATCACTTGAATCGTTTTTTCCAGACCCTCGGCTACAACAACTCTTTGGACGGTACGCCACTTATTGCGGATCATCTCCTTTTTTAGCCCCAGCAACCTTAATGCTCATTGCTCATGTAGAGACGGCTGGCGTTTGGTCAATCAACGGTGGTATGACAGAACTACCAAAAACCATCGCTCAATTAGCCTTGGCTAGGGGAGCTAAAATCCGATACGGAACCCTTGTAAAAAAAATAAAATGTTTAAACCAAAAAGTGTCTCAAGTAGAACTCGACACCGGTGAAATCATCCCTGCGGATGCCATTATTTTCAATGGTGATATTGCTGCACTTTCTAGTGGCCTATTGGGAGGTGAGGTAAGTACGGCAACACCGCCTATCCCCACGGTATCCTCTTTATCTGCAGTGACTTGGTCCGCGAGTATCCCCGCAAATCAATTACCAATCAGTCATCACAATGTTTTCTTTGATGATGACTATCAGAGTGAATTTACAAATATTTTTACTGAAAATAGACTTCCTCAAAAACCAACTGTATATCTATGCGCTCAAAGTCGAACTCATACAGAAAACTTATCATCTCCAACAGAAAAAGTTTTGCTGCTAGTCAATGCGCCAGCAAATGGGGATTCCTCTACCTCTCAAAAGGAAATTGAGTTATGTCAAAACA
>Ga0164296_1000883_pt1 | contig 33834 bp, 35 predicted proteins | sample GEODES057metaG_FD_113533 | JGI IMG/M metagenome (GOLD analysis project Ga0164296, IMG submission 113533) | Dystrophic lake water microbial communities from Trout Bog Lake, Wisconsin, USA - GEODES057 metaG | ecosystem: Environmental > Aquatic > Freshwater > Lake | place: USA: Trout Bog Lake...
GACGCCAGCGGACAGGCGCGAGCACGCATGGTCTTGTTGCGCGGTAGAGACGAGCGAGGGTTCTGCTTCTTTACGAACTACGAAAGCCGCAAAGGTCGAGACCTTGAGGAGAATCCGCGCGCCGCATTGCTCTGGTACGTCGAACCCTTGGGCCGACAGGTCCGCATTGAGGGAAGCGTGGTGCAGCTCAGCGCCGAAGAATCAGACACGTATTTTGCAACTCGACCCCGTGGCCACCAAGTGGGGGCGCATGCCTCTCAGCAGAGCCAGGCCATTGCGTCGAGAGACGCCCTTGAGTCTCGAGTTGCAGAACTCGACCAAGCGTTCGAAGGACACGAGATTCCTCGGCCTGCACACTGGGGTGGCTATCGGCTCATTCCACAGCACTTCGAATTTTGGCAACATCGCTCGGATCGACTTCACGATCGTGTCTTCTATGAACTCCTCCCAGATGGGAGTTGGTCGAGGACTCGACATCAGCCCTGAGATGGAACAACTGCAGTCCTGCGCTGGCCTAGTCTCGGGTGAAGCAGAACCGCCGAGGAGCATCGACAATGGCCAATGATTGGGACGCACCAGATGAAAACCGCAAACCCATTCCTTTCGCGCCACCACTGAACGATGCCGCCGACCAGAGTCTGAACTTTGGCGCACACCAAGCCACCTTGGCCTCGTATTGGCGACGTCTTGTGGGCTACCTGATTGATGGCGTCTTGCTGGCCGCTGTAGATGTCTTGCTGAATTTCTTGTTTTCGTCCCTGCACGTTGGCCTCTTGGGGACCTTGATTGGCCTCGCGCTCAGTTTCTTCTATGCCTTCTTGATGATCTCGAAGGTCGACGGACAAACGGTTGGCATGAAGGTCATGAAAATTCGATGCGTGGACATGGTCACCGGCGAGATCCCCACTTCGGGAAAAGCAGCAGCGCGCTCTGCAGCTGCGGTCGCCATTGCGCTGGTCAGCGCCATCGTGCTGTTCATTCCAGAGGCCTTGGACTTGTTGTGGCCTGCATGGGACAAAAAGAACCAAACGCTGCATGACAAAGTGGGCGGCACTGTGGTGGTCAATGTGGTCGAGCCTCACCCCGACACCATCACCTTTGGCTGAGCAGGCCATGTAGCCCGAGGCGCTGACTGTCCTAGGCTGCATGACCGTGGACAACTTCAGTGACAGCGCCGGCGAAGAACCAGAGGCACAGGTCGCGCTTGCTTCTTTTGGAAGTCGAACCGGAGCCTTTCTTGCTGACTTTCTTCTCGTCTTTGTCGTGGTCTCAATCCCGGCCAATCTGATCCATTTGAAAGCCCAGCCGGAACTGTCAATTTTCTTTGTCATCTGGGGTTTCTATGGCGCAGCCTTCATGTACTGGGGGGAGGGGCAGACCCTGGGCATGCGGCGTTTCCGATTGCACTGCATTGATCAAGCCTCTGGGGAAAGCCCCACGCTGACCCAAGCCTTTGTGCGGAGTTTTTCTGCGGCGTTGATGCTGGCAGCGGCCATGATCCAGTACTTCGGTCTCATCGGACCTGCCGCTGATCTTTTGTGGGCCAACTTCGACCCCAAGGCCCAAACCCTGCACGACAAATTCGCCAAAACTGTGGTGGTTCGCTGACCGAGAGAAAAATTTCTTTCTGGCGCGTTGGCACTCTCTGGTCGAGTCTGCTAGATTGGCACTCGCAACGTTAGAGTGCTAATACGCCCAGGAGGCTGTCAGATGAAGCTCAACCCTCTCGACGACCGGATTGTCGTCCGTCCCAGCGAGTCCGAGGCGACCACTGCGTCAGGCCTCGTGATCCCAGACACCGCCAAGGAGAAGCCCCAGCAGGGTGAAGTCTTGGCTGTGGGCCCAGGCCGTCGCTCGGACCAGACCGGCGAACTGATCGCTCTGGACATCAAGGCAGGCGACACCGTCGTCTACTCGAAGTACGGCGGCACCGAGATCACCGTCGACGGCGAGGACCTTTTGATCCTCACCAGCCGTGACGTTCTCGCCACCCTGTCGAAGTAAGGAACCCCTCGACGGAGTCTGCGCAAGCCCCCGGACAACTTCGGGGGCTTGCGTGGTCTTCGCCCACCAACCAAGGAGCGCACTATGCCCAAGATTTTGAAGTTTGATGATGCCGCACGACGTGGCCTCGAAGCGGGTGTCGACAAGTTGGCCGACACCGTCAAGGTCACCCTCGGTCCAAAGGGCCGCAACGTTGTGATCGAAAAGAAGTTCGGAGCACCGACCATTACCAACGACGGTGTGTCGATCGCTCGCGAAATCGAGCTTGACGACCCATTTGAAAACATGGGTGCACAGCTGGTGAAGGAAGTCGCCACCAAGACCAATGACGTCGCTGGTGACGGAACGACGACGGCCACCGTGCTGGCACAGGCTCTGATCCGGGAAGGACTGCGCAACGTCGCAGCAGGAGCCAGTCCAACGGGCTTGAAGCGGGGTATCGAGAAGGCCGTGAAGACGGCTGTCGATGACATCGCCAAGCAAGCCAAGGACGTCGGCGGCAAGCAGGAGATTGCTCAGGTGGCCTCTATTTCCGCAGCTGACACCGCAATTGGTGATGCTCTTGCCGACGCCATTGACAAGGTCGGAAAAGACGGCACCGTCACAGTTGAGGAATCAAACACCTTCGGCCTCGAGCTTGAGCTCACCGAAGGTATGCAGTTCGACAAGGGCTACCTCTCGCCCTACTTCGTCACTGACGCCGAGCGTCAAGAGGCTGTCCTTGACGACGCACTCGTGCTCTTCGTGAACTCGAAGATCACCGCCGTGAGCGACCTTGTTCCTGTCCTCGAGAAGGTCATGCAGACCGGCAAGCCACTGTTGATCATTGCCGAGGACGTTGAAGGCGAAGCGCTGGCCACCCTCGTGGTCAACAAGATCCGTGGCACCTTCAACTCAGTTGCCGTCAAGGCCCCTGGCTTCGGAGAGCGCCGCAAGGCCATGCTCCAGGACATGGCGATCTTGACTGGTGGTCAGATCATTTCTGAAGAGGTCGGCCTCAAGCTTGAGACCACCACGTTGGATCTGCTTGGCACTGCTCGCCGCATTGTCGTGACCAAGGACGCCACGACCATCGTTGATGGTGGCGGCAGCTCAAGTGACGTCGCTGGTCGCGTCAACCAGATCAAGGCAGAAATCGAGAACACCGATTCTGACTGGGACCGCGAGAAGCTCCAAGAGCGTCTGGCCAAGCTGGCCGGTGGCGTTGCCATCTTGAAGGTCGGCGCAGCCACTGAAGTTGAGCTCAAGGAAAAGAAGCACCGCATCGAAGATGCACTGAGCGCAACTCGTGCAGCGATCGACGAAGGCATTGTGGCCGGTGGCGGTACTGCACTGGTGCGCAGCCGTGCGTCAGTCCTTGCCCTCATCGACACGCTCGAAGGCGACGAAGCCACCGGTGCTCGCATTGTGGCCCACGCCCTCGAAGCCCCGCTCCGTCAGATCGCGCAAAACGCTGGTCTCGAAGGAGCAGTGCAGGTCAAGGAAGTTGAGAATGCGAAGGGCTCGAAGGGCCTCAACGCAGCGACTGGTGAAATCGTCGACATGATCAAGGCGGGCATCATTGACCCTGCCAAGGTCACCCGCTCGGCACTGCAGAACGCTGCATCCATCGCTGCGCTGCTCTTGACCACCGAAGCACTTGTTGCTGACAAGCCTGACGCAGGTGGCGACGCTGCTGCCGCCGCTGCCGCAATGGCAGGCATGGGCGGTATGGGCGGCATGATGTAAGCACACCGCTCTGAAGCGGTTGTGTGTTTTTTGATCGCTGGCCGGGACTCTCCATTCATTGGGAGGGACTCGGCCAGCGTCGCGTTGCGCAACGTGGCGCCTAGCCTGACGTCGATGTCCGGCACCTATCCCCAAATCATTCCTCGTCCTGAACGATGGGAATTTGGCGATCCTGCGCCGTGGGCGCACCTTGATGCCCGCGTCCTGGAGGGACTCAATATCGCACGCGTCAAAGCAGCGCTCCACTCGCGAGGTTTGACGCAGGTACCTGAACTGCCGTTCGCCGCACACGAGCGGACCATCAAGGTGGCTGATGGCATCCCTCCTGAAGGGCCCCTGCGCGATTCGGCAGTTCTCATTGCGCTCTTTGAAGAAGAGGGCGAGGCGCGCGTTATTTTGACCCGTCGCTCCTCGCGATTGCGAACACACAAGGGAGAAGTGTCGTTTCCCGGAGGACGTCGAGACGAAGGAGAAGACTTCATTGAGACTGCCCTACGTGAAGCACACGAGGAAATTGGCCTGCCTCCTTCTGCCGTCGACGTCATCGGCGCACTTGCGCCAATTGTCACCTTGGTCTCAGGTGCACTAATCCAACCCATTGTGGGTGTGCTTCCCCAACGGCCTGCCTACGTGCGTTCGCCTCATGAGGTCGAGCGAGTTTTTGACGTGTCGCTCTCTGAGCTCCTCGCTGAAGATGTTTTCCACGAAGAGAGATGGTTTCGACCCGAACTCAGCGTGCCGGGCCGAGATCATTTCCCCCTCTGGTTCTTTGAGGTCTCTGGCGAAATGATTTGGGGAGCGACCGGCCGGCTCTTGGTGGATCTCCTCGCCCTTGCCCTCGGCGTCGAGCATGTGTCGGGCTACGAGGCCTGAGCCGCGCCAGCACTCTGTGCCCCAAAAGCCTGGCGGCGGGGGTCGCCGGGGCGAGTAGCATGAGGTATCGCCGGAGGGTCGGCCCGGCGACTTGCGAAGTTCGGTGCGAGGCGCGAAGGAGCCCCCATGGCAGAGGTCGAGATCGGAATCTACAAGTCAGGGCGTAAGGCCTACGGCTTTGACGACATCGCAATCGTCCCCTCAAGGAGAACTCGCGACCCCGAAGACGTCGACATTTCGTGGCAACTTGACGCCTTCCGTTTTGAACTGCCGATGCTTGGATCCGCCATGGACGGCGTCGTCAGCCCGGCGACTGCGATTGAGATTGGCCGACTCGGTGGCCTTGGCGTTTTGAACCTCGAAGGCTTGTGGACTCGCTACGAAGACCCCATGCCTCTGTTCGACGAGATTCGTGAGCTGCCCGACGAAAAGGCATCTGCTCGGATGCAGGAAATGTATCTCGAGCCCATCAAACTCGAACTTGTCACTGAACGCATCCGCGAGATGAAGGCGGCAGGTATTACGACCGCTGCATCAGTCACGCCACAACGCACTGAGTTCATGGCCAAGCAGATCGCCGAGGCCGAACTCGACATTTTGGTCATTCAAGGCACCGTCGTCTCTGCAGAGCACGTCTCGAAGACCGTTGAGCCACTGAACTTGAAGCGCTTCATCCGAGAGTTTGATATCCCCACCATCGTTGGTGGCTGCGCTTCCTACCAAGCGGGCTTGCACCTGATGCGCACTGGCGCCATCGGCATCTTGGTTGGCGTGGGCCCAGGCAATGCCTGCACGACACGTGGTGTCCTTGGCCTTGGGGTGCCGCAAGCCACTGCGATTGCAGACGTTGCAGGAGCACGCATGCGCCACCTCGATGAGACGGGCGTCTACGTGCACGTCATCGCTGACGGCGGCATGTCCAAGGGCGGCGACATCGCCAAGGCCATTGCCTGTGGTGCCGACGCCGTCATGCTCGGTTCCCCGCTGTCCTCTGCGACCGAAGCTCCGGCTCCTGGCAACCACTGGGGCATGGCGACGTTCCACCCCACGCTCCCTCGAGGCACTCGAGTGAAGACACAGATTCGTGGCACCTTGGAAGAAATCCTGCTCGGGCCTGCGCACCAGAACGACGGCCGCATGAACCTCTTTGGCGCCCTGCGCACCTCAATGGCGACCTGTGGTTTCGAGACCGCCAAGGAATTCCAGAAGGCTGAGGTCATGGTGGCCCCCGCGCTGCAGACTGAGGGTAAGGACCTCCAGCGCTCTCAGCGCGTCGGCATGGGCCATTGAGCTCAGAAGGCCCCGTCCTCGTCATTGACCTTGGTGCGCAGTATGCGCAGCTGATCGCGCGGCGCGCTCGTGAGGCACACGTGTTCTCAGAAATCGTGCAGCACACCATCAGCGCGGAAGAGATCGCGGCGAAAAAGCCAGGCGCCATCATTTTGTCTGGTGGTCCAAAGTCGGTCTACGAAGAAAACTCACCGAAGATCGACCCAAACATTTATGAGTTGGGCATTCCCATGCTCGGCATTTGTTACGGCGCACAGCTCATGGCGCAAGACCTTGGTGGCACCGTCACCGCCACGGGCCGTGGTGAATATGGGCGCACGACCCTGACGATTGCGGGGAGTTCGCAACTCTTTGAGGCATGGCCTGAAACCTCGACCGTGTGGATGAGCCATGGTGACTCGATCACGCAAGCTCCCGCTGGTGCCGTCGCTTTGGCGTCAACGCCAGAGGCACCTGTGGCCGCGTTCGCCGACGACGACAAGCGTCGCTACGGCGTGCAGTTCCACCCCGAAGTGCTGCATTCGGAGCGAGGCCAAGAACTCATTGTTCACTTCCTCCATGAGTTGGCGGGTCTTGCACCGACGTGGACCAATGTCTCCATTATCGAAACCGAAGTGGCAAAGATCCGTGCCCAAGTCGGAACCGAACGCGTGCTCTGTGCGCTGTCTGGAGGTGTTGATTCTGCTGTAGCGGCAGCGCTCGTCTACAAAGCAGTCGGCCAGCAGCTCGTGTGCGTCTTTGTCGACACTGGTCTCATGCGCGCCAATGAGGGCGAGCAAATTGAAGAGGTGTTTCGGGACCAATTCCACGTCGAACTCATTCACGTCAAGGCTGCGGATCGCTTCTTCGATGCGTTAGCTGGCGTCACGGATCCAGAGCGCAAGCGAAAGATCATTGGCGAACTCTTTATTCGCATTTTTGAAGAGACTGCTCGTGATCTTGCCGGCGCCGAGCATGCGCCGCGCTTTTTGGTGCAAGGTACCTTGTATCCCGACGTCATTGAGTCGGGCTCGGGGCATGCTGCAAATATCAAGAGCCACCACAATGTTGGCGGCTTACCCGAGGATCTTGACTTTGAGCTCTGTGAACCACTCCGTGCACTCTTTAAAGATGAGGTGCGCGCCGTTGGGGAAGAACTCGGCCTTTCCGAAAATCTGGTGTGGCGCCAACCCTTCCCGGGACCAGGTCTCGCCGTGCGAATCGTTGGCGAAGTCACCCGAGAACGAGCTGAGATTTTGCGCAATGCCGATGCCGTCGTCATTGAGGAAATCAAAAAGGCTGGCCTCTATCGATCGCTCTGGCAGTCCTTTGCCGTACTCCCGGCGGTCCGCACCGTCGGTGTGATGGGTGACGGCCGAACCTACGCCTATCCGATCGTGATTCGCGCCGTGACCTCAGACGACGCCATGACTGCTGACTGGGCTCGACTTCCGTACGACCTCGTCGAGACCATTGCCAATCGCTTGATCAATGAAGTCGACGGTGTCAACCGCGTGGCCTTGGACGTGACGTCCAAGCCGCCTGGCACGATTGAGTGGGAGTGACCAGCTCCGAACCGGTTGCTTTCGATCTGCCCGGGATGGGTTCGAATCTCACCTCAGATCGAGCGCCGCGTCGTCTAGACGAAACTGCTCTGGTTGAAGGTCTCACCGACGCGCAACGCGCAGCGGTGCTGCATCGAGGCTCGCCGCTGCTTATCATCGCCGGGGCTGGTTCAGGAAAGACTCGGGTGCTCACCCGTCGTATCGCGCACCTTTTAGCCACAGGCGACGCTCGCCCCTCTGAAATCTTGGCCATCACCTTCACCAACAAGGCGGCGGGCGAGATGCGCGAGCGCGTTGCCGATCTTGTGGGGCCGGCGGCCCGTTCCATGTGGGTCTCAACCTTTCACTCGGCCTGTTTGCGCATGCTGCGATCCTCTGCAGATCGTTTGGGCTACGCCTCGAATTTCACGGTCTATGACGATTCAGATTCGAAGCGACTTTTTGAACTCGTCCTTGGTGAGTTAAACATTGACGCCAAGAAATTGCCTGCACGAAATGTGGCGAGCGCGGTCTCAAGTGCCAAGGCAGAACTTCAGACGCCGGCACAGTTCGCCGAGCACGTCTCACCCTTCGACCTCTACGCCGACCAGAAGGTCGCCGTCTATGAGCGCTATCAGGTACGCCTCAAAGCAGCGAACGCGATGGACTTTGATGATCTCTTGATGCAGACCGTTACGTTGTTTCAACAGCACCCCGAGGTCCTTCTGGGCTACCAAGAACGCTTCGCTCACATTTTGGTGGACGAATACCAAGACACCAACCGCGCCCAAAACGAGATGGTCTTGCTCTTGGGCAGCGCCCGGCGCAACGTCTGTGTGGTCGGAGATTCAGACCAGTCGATTTACAAATTCCGCTCGGCTGATATTCGCAACATTCTTGACTTTGAGCGCACCTTCCCCGATGCCGCGACCATCGTCTTAGAAGAAAACTTTCGCTCAACGCAAAACATCCTTTCCGCAGCGAATGCGGTGATCGCACACAACGCCGGACGTCTTGAGAAGAACCTTCGAGCAGCCAGTCATGAAGAAGGACCCAAGATCAAGCGCTACCGAGCCGAAGATGAGCGCGATGAAGCTGCCTGGGTAGCTGGCCAAATTCAAAAGCAGCAGGTCACTGGGCGGCGCTTAAGTGAAATGGCTGTCTTCTATCGCACCAACGCCCAAAGTCGCGCACTGGAATGGGCGCTGCGCGATGCAGGAATCAATCGAAGAGTTATTGGTGGCCAAAGTTTCTTTGATCGCAAAGAAGTCAAAGACGCTCTGGCCTATCTCCGAGTGGTGGTCAATCCGGCCGATGAAATTTCCGCACGGCGCATCTGGAATACACCCAAGCGAGGCATCGGGGCGACCTCGGCGGCGAAGATAGGTGCCTTGGCGGCACGTCTGTCCCTGAGCTACTCCCAGGTCTTCCAAGCACAAGAACTCGAGTCGACGTTGACGGGAAAGGCTCTGAAAGGTGCGAAGCAACTAGGTGCGCTCTTAGAAGAACTGCGCACTGATATGGCCTCGATGACGCCGGCAGAACTCGTCGAGGCAATTGTTGAACGCTCAGGACTGAGAGCCGAACTCGAAGCCGAACAAACACATGAGGCCCAAGGTCGTCTCGAGAACCTGGCCGAACTGGTTGGCGCGGCAGGAGAGTATGACGTCCTCGATGACTTCCTTGAGACGGTGTCGCTCGTTGCGGCGGCTGATGATCTCGATCCTGACGCCGAATTCGTCTCTCTAATGACGATCCATACGGCGAAGGGGCTCGAGTATCCGGTGGTGTTCGTCGTTGGTATGGAAGACGGCATTTTCCCGCACTTCAGTTCTCTTGATGACCCAGAAGACCTTGAAGAAGAACGCCGGCTGGCCTATGTCGGCATCACGCGAGCGCGCGAACATCTTGCGCTGACTCATGCATGGGTGCGTAATCTCTGGGGCCGGACAAGCTACAACGTTCCAAGTCGATTTCTCAATGAAATCCCTGCTGAGCTCGTTGATGATGTCGGCCAGCAATTGGCCCCTCGCCGACGAGACGACGCCACCTGGACGCGAGGCGATCGGAGCTACGAGAGCCCCTGGGAGTTTTCGCAGGAGAGCGGTGAATCTGACGTGGCGAGCGCACCGATTGGGGCTGGGGCCTCGCGACCGAGTGCGCCGGCTGCGACGAACGCGCACTTGCTTGAACTCGTTGCTGGCGAAACTGTTGTTCACGAGCGCTGGGGGAGTGGCACCGTGCTGTCTGTTCGGGGCGGCGGTGATCGTTCGACGGCAGTGGTCCGCTTCGCCAGTGTGGGCGAAAAGACGCTGATGTTGTCAATGGCGCCGATTTCTCGGCCTTCCGAGGACTCGTGAGCGTGGCCCCAATTGGGTCGATGGAAATGAAACAATAGAGGCCTCATGACTTCCCCTCCCGGGCCCTGGCCTACTCCGCCGCGTCGCAGCGCGAGTCGTGGCAGCGCGCAAAGCTCTCCTCGTTCTGTTGCCTCCACGCGTGCTGCCGCCCCTGCGGGAGGTGGCGGAGGCGGAGGGTCCAAGCCGCCGTCTCGAGCACGTCGAGGAGGAAGTCACTCTCGCCGACCAAGTCGACGCACCATTCGCCGCCGCCGAATCTTGGCCGTCGTGCTTGCCGTGTTTGTGTTGTTCTTTGGATGGCTCTCCATCTCGCTGGGTTCTGCATTGACCAACCCCTCACTTGGCACCTCGGCTTCTGCACGATTTGCCGAATGGGGCCGTGCGCATCACATGGGCGGACTGGTGACCTGGCTTGAAAATGAATGGCTTGCCCTGAACCCTCCGAAGAAGGGCGGGAAACCGCCCGCGGGTGCCTTCAAAACCACAACATCGACCACCTTGCTACCGGCGAGTTGTGCTGGTGCACTTCCTGTGCCTGCTGCGGTGATTTCACCAGCCACGCCGGCCCTGCCTGGTGAAGGGTCGTGGTCGCCCATTGGACGGGACTCGGCCGGGTGTCCTGCGGCTTATTCGGCCTTTGTTCGGCCAGACAACGTGCACACCAGTTATGTCGCCGGCATCGTGTGGATGGATCCAAAATTGCTCTCCTTTACCTTGTATTCAGGGAGCCAAATTCCAGGCGGCGGTCCCTACACAAACACCGCGCCGATTAAACCGTCTGCGGCCCAAACGCTTGTGACGGCCTTTAACGCTGGCTTCCGTATGCAAGATGCCCAAGGTGGCTACTACACCGATGGAAAGACCGTCCTGCCCTTGGTGCCTGGAGCGGCAAGTGCCGTGATCTATAAGGACGGCACGATGAATATTGGTGCGTGGGGCAGTGACGTCACGATGAACTCAAATGTGGTGTCGGTGCGCCAAAACCTTGCCCTGATTGTGGCCAACGGCAAAGCGGTTCCCGGTCTCAATAGTTCCGATAACTCGAAGTGGGGCCTCACGCTCGGAGGAGCGGCAACGGTGTGGCGCTCGGGAATGGGTGTGACGGCGAACGGCGCCGAGGTCTACGTCGCCGGCCCTGCCATGTCCATCACGGCACTGGCCGATCTCTTAGTGCGCGCTGGATGCGTACGCGCCATGGAGCTTGATATCAATACCGACTGGGTGCAGTACTCCTACTACGACCCACCGCTTGGCCAACTGGCCTCACCAGCCAATGGCAAGCCACTTCTCGCCGACATGGCGGCGGGCAGTGCAGGGCCGTCGCGATATTTCGCTACCTGGTGGACGAGAGACTTCTTTACGACGTCAGCTCGCTATGCGGCAAATGGCACGATGTCGACGCCAAAGACAACGACGACGAAGCCGGCCAAGAAGTAGCACGCGCAACACGTGCTCGTTGTTGCCGAGTGGCGTCGCCGGCTCTGTCGGTGTCTCTTAGCCGGGCATTCTGCGCCACACCATGGCAGGCAGGTGGCGCAGGACCAAAAAGACCCACTGCAATGGTGGTGGTGACCAGATCACTGCGGCAGTTCCGCCGAGACCTTTGACGATGGTGTCGGCGGCCGCATCAACGTCAGTGGTGAAGGGGGCTTCGCTCAAGCCTTCCGTCATCTTGGTGCGAACGAAACCGGGTCGGATGATCTGAACCTTGATTCCCTGAGCACGAACTGATTCGGCGTACCCCTGTGAGAAGGCGTCGAGACCGGCCTTTGTTGCGCCATAGGTGAAGTTCGCACGACGCACTCGAACGCCAGCAACCGAAGAGAAAATCGCTACGTGGCCCGTCCCTTGGGAGAGGAGGCGGGGTCGCAGCGCCGCCAAGGCTGCGGCCGGCCACGTGAGGTTGACTGAAAACATCTTTGCGGTTTCCACTGCGCTGTCGTCATTGGTGTCCTGATCGCCGAGGATGCCAACTGCGACGAGGACGAGGTCAATGGGACCTTGTGCGACGCTAAAGGCTTCGTCGATGGCACGCTCAGCAGATCCTGGATCGGTGGCATCAAACAGCACAGTGTCGACTTGTGTCGCTCCGTGAGCTCGAAGCTCTTCGGCCGAACGAGTGAGTGCGGCGTCATCGCGGCCGGCGAGAATGACCTGTGACGTGCGAGCATCGATGAGTCGACGCACCACAGCGAGGGCAATATCTGAGGTCCCGCCAAGAACGAGAACGCTTTGCGGTTGACCAAATGCATTACGCATGTTGTCTACTTCCTTCTTTGTTCGAACTTCTGTTTAGGACAAGTCGAGGCGCCGAGAAAGGTCAGACGCCAAGATGCCCTTGGGATCGATGCGCTCGCGGACCTCGCGCAATTTGTGAATTTCTGGGTACATGACTCGAAGCAGCTCCGCTGAGACTCGGCTGTCTTTGGCTAAGTACAAGCGACCGCCAGCTTCTGCCACCACGGTGTCGAGACGGTCCAAGATGGCAGGCAGTTGTGGCGGGCCCACCGGGACGTCAAGAGCCAAGGTCCAACCTTCAATGGGAAACGACAGGGGACCCGGATCATGGGGTCCAAAGCGCTTCAAGACCGCCAAGAATGAGGGCACGGCGGCGTCTGAGAGGATTTCGATGGCCGTGCGAACGACATCGCCGTGGGCATCAGAGACGGCAAATTGATACTGCAAAAAACCCTTGGTCCCATGAAGGCGGTTCCATAAGGCGACGCCGTCTAGGGGGTGAAAGAAGGTGCCCACCGATTGGATCTCGCCGTCGCGCTTCTTTGGTGCCTTGCGGTACCACAGCTCATTGAATGCACTAATGGAGAGTCGATTGAGCAATCCCGAGGGCGGCGTGAAGGGAATGGCAAGTTTCGGTCCCGTGGGGACGCTGAAGGCGTCTGCCTGCTGGCGGACCGAGAGTTCTGCGCGAGGCGTGTGATCGCCTCGAGTGAGCACGCCTCGACCAAGCCGTGCACCCTTGGTCATGCAGTCGACCCATGCCACGGAGTAGCGGTAGTTGGCGTCGCCGGTTTGCATAGCCTCCATGGTCGAATCGAGATCGTTGAAGCGCTCAGTGTCAACCGTGACGTAGCCAGACTCTACGGGGAGCAATCTGATGGTTGCCTGCGTGACTACGCCGGTGAGACCCATGCCTCCGGCTGTTGCCCAAAAGAGTGCAGGGTCGTGTTCGGGAGACACCGTCACGACACCCGTTGGCGTGGCCAAGGTCATCGAGGTGACATGATTCATGAAACTGCCCTCGACGTGATGGTTTTTGCCATGAATGTCGGCTGCGATGGCGCCTCCAACGGTCACTTGGCGTGTTCCTGGGGTGACGGGAACAAAGAAACCGGCAGGGAGGGCTACCGAGATCAACTCGTCGATGCTGACGCCCGCGCCGGCCGTGACCAGACCAGACACTGGATCAATAGGGGAGAGATGCCGCAGCGCTCGGTTTGAGACCACCGTGCCACCAGCGCACTGTGCAGCATCGCCGTAGCTTCGCCCGAGACCTCGCGCGATCAAAGGCCCGCGCGAGCTCGCGAGGAGCTCTGCAACCTCGACGTCGCTGCGTGGTGTGGTCACGGTGGCCAGCGAAGGAGCGGTGTTGCCCCAGCCGCTTAAGAGTTGTTCGTTGTTACTCGTCATCCGTAAATTCCAATCGCAAGAAATGCCGCCCACAACACGCCGAGTACTTGCAAGGTTCTATCCCGGTAGACCAACTCTTCTGGAGCCCCGCCTTCCCCTGCATCAAGGAGGCGCAGCACGTGCAAGGTCCCAAGGACCACTGGCAGCAAGGTGAGGTGGATCCAGACTTCACGGCCGTGGGCGCGGTGAATGATGCCTGAGCCTTCAAAGGCCCAGAGACAGTAGGCAGTCACCGACACGGTGGCTGTCAAGGTCAGTGCGGATTCGAGAAAAGTCTTTGAGTAGTGCTTGAGCACGGCACGACGCTCACTGTCGTCGCCGGCATGAGCGGGCAACTCCGCAAGTCGCTTTCCGATGACGATAAAGAGCGCACCAAAAGAAATCACGACGATGAACCACACGCTGAGCGGGGTGTGAGAGGCAGCGCCACCACCGAGGGCTCGCAGAACAAAGCCTGCTGCCACGCACGCGAGTTCAATGACTGGCTCTCGCTTGAGCCAGGCCGTATAGGCAGCGGTCACGAGCACGTAGACGCCAAGGGTGACGCCCAACTGCCACGATGCTGCGAAAGTCCCCAGCGCAACGCCGCCAAGGAGAAGAATGACGCCGCAAGTCGCGGCGATGGGGACGGGGAGCTCGCCGCTTGCAATGGGACGAAATCGCTTCTTGGGATGGTGGCGATCGACGTCGACGTCTCGAATGTCATTGAAGAGATAGGTCCCAGAAGAGACGAGGCAGAAGGCGACAAATGCCACCAGCGTTGGGCCGAAAATCCCACGATGAAAGAGCGTGCCAGCAGCAATCGGCGCCACAAAGACGAGAACGTTTTTGACCCATTGCCGTGGTCGGACGGCTCGAAGGAGTGCCCCAGGGAGTCCAAAGCGGTGCTGTGGCACCACTTTTGCTGCTGCAGCAGGTGAGCGCTCCCCCGAGGGGATGGGTGCAACGGGGTCCACGGACCCCCAAACTACCAGTCGATTTCGGCCCGATTGGGTCTCCTCCCCCCCAACCGGCCTATCATCGGTGCTGTGAAGCGCCCTTATCGAGTCGTTGTTGCAAAGCCAGGCCTTGACGGACACGATCGCGGAGCGAAAGTTATCGCCCGTGCTCTTCGAGATGATGGTTTTGAAGTTGTCTACACAGGCCTGCACCAGACCCCAGAACAAGTGGTCCAGGCTGTGATCCAAGAAGATGCCGACGCGGTTGGTCTCTCCCTGCTCTCAGGTGCACACCTCACCTTGGTTCCCCGTGTCATTGAATTGCTCAGTGAGGCTGGTCGAGCCGACGTGCTGGTGCTTGTTGGTGGCATCGTTCCTGATGCAGACATTCCTGCGCTTGAAGCGGCAGGTGTCGGCAGAGTGTTCACACCCGGGTCGCCACTGCCTGAAATTGGAGCGTGGCTCGGTGCTGCCCTTGATGCGCGCGAGGAGGCGCTCGGGGTCTAAGTGCGGCTCAGGTGAGTCCAAGGTGTGAAACGTGAGTTCTCGGCGCGTCCGCGTCGGTGAAAGAAATCGATCGAATAGCAAGGGAAGGGAAATCAGGTGGACCTGTTCGAGTACCAGGGCAAGCAATACTTCGCCCGGTTCGGCATCCCGGTGTCGCCAGGTGGCGAAGCCGAGACGGTTGACGAAGCGGTAGCGGTTGCAGACAAGATCGGTTATCCGGTTGTTGTTAAGGCACAAGTCAAAGTTGGTGGCCGAGGCAAGGCTGGCGGCATCAAACTTGCCGAAAACGCCGACGAAGTGCGCCTCCACGCCGGCAACATTCTTGGCATGGACATCAAGGGCCACGTCGTGCACCGGCTGTGGATTGAGTTGTCGTCCGACATCGCTAAGGAGTACTACGCCAGTTTCACGCTGGACCGCCCAAACAAGGTGTACCTGGGCATGCTCTCTGCAGAAGGTGGCGTCGAGATCGAAGAGGTCGCCGCGACCAACCCTGACGCCATTGTGAAGTTGTCAATCGACCCTACGGTGGGTCTCGATCTTGCGACGGCGAAGCAGTGGGTGGCTGACGCCAAGCTCGATGCAGAAGCCCAAGAGCAAGCTGCGGAACTGCTGGTCAAGTTGTTTGACTGCTACGTCCAGGGCGACTGCGACCTTGCGGAAATCAACCCTTTGATCCTCACCACTGACGGTGTGGTTCGTGCGCTTGACGCCAAGGTGACCTTGGACGCGAACGCTGAATACCGTCACCCCGAGTGGGAAGTCTGGGCTGGCACTGACACGGAAGATCCTCGCGAAGCAATGGCGAAGGAGAAGGGCCTCAACTACATCGGCCTCGAGGGGTCAGTTGGCATCATTGCTAACGGTGCAGGTCTGGCGATGTCGACGCTTGACGTCGTCAACCAGGTTGGCGGGTCTGCGGCAAACTTCCTCGACATCGGTGGCGGTGCCAATGCAGACGTCATGACTGCAGCCCTTGAGGTGATTAACGCTGACCCCAGCGTGAAGTCGATTTTCGTTAACATCTTTGGAGGTATCACGCGAGTTGATGAAGTTGCCAAGGGTGTTATCGAAGCTCTGAAGCGAGTCAACATTTCTTCGCCCATCGTGCTGCGACTCGATGGAACCAACGCAGTTGAAGGGCGTGCATTGCTCGCAGACCACCTCAACGACCGTCTTATCGCCGAGCCCACAATGCTCGACGCCGCACGTACTGCCGTGGCTTTGGCTGCGAACTCAGGAGGAGCACAGTGAGCATCTTTGTTGATGAGAACACGAAGGTCATCGTTCAAGGCTTGACTGGTGGCCAAGGCCGCTTCCACGGCGTGCGCAACCGTGACTACGGCACGAAGGTTGTCGGTGGCGTCAGCCCAAACAAGGCAGGCACGGACGTTGAGGGCATTCCTGTTTTTGCTTCCGTCAACGAAGCAGTAAAAGAGACCGGGGCTACTGCCTCCTTCGTCGTGGTCCCTCCCGCCGGGGCGAGCGCAGCGATTCTTGAAGCCGCAGAAGCAGGCATTGAGTTCATCGTGTGCATTACCGAAGGCATCCCAGCACACGACGAGGCCAAGACCTTCAACATCTTGAAGCGAGACTTTCCAGCAACACGCCTTCTTGGTCCAAACTGCCCGGGAATTATCAGCCCCGGAAAGTGCAACATCGGCATTACTTCTGGTGACATCGCTCTTCCTGGCGGTCCCGTTGGCATCGTGAGCCGCTCAGGAACCTTGACCTATCAGGCGCTGCACGAATTGAGTCAGCAGGGCATTGGGCAAACCACCTGCGTCGGTATTGGTGGCGACCCTGTTCCAGGTACCAACTTCATTGACTGCCTTGAGGCATTTGAAGCTGACCCCGAGACCAAAGCCGTCATGATGATTGGTGAAATCGGTGGCTCCGAAGAAGAGCGGGCTGCTGACTACATCAAGACTCACATGACCAAGCCAGTGGTCTCCTACGTGGCTGGCGTCACCGCGCCTCCTGGACGAAAGATGGGCCACGCCGGTGCCATCATTTCGGGTTCGCAGGGGACAGCACAGGCCAAGATGGAAGCTCTCGAAGCTGCCGGCGTCTCTGTGGCATTGAACCCCACTGAGGCTGGCGACAAGATGGTGGCCATCGTTCGTAGTCTCGGTCTCTAAGAGACCGGGCGTCGAGCCCTCTCAGGACGTTGGATGGAATGAAGATCGCAGTACTCGTCTCTGGAAGTGGGACGATTCTTGAAGCGATCTTGGCCGAGGGCATCGCCGTAGCGGCGGTGCTCTCGGACCGGTCCTGTCGTGGTCTTGTTATTGCTGAAGAGGCAGATATTGAGGCTGTTCTCGTCGACCGACGCGACTTTGGAGGCTTTGGCCCTTCCTTTGATCGTGTGGCGTACAGCGAGGCAGTGTGCGATGCATTGGTGGAGAGAGACATTGACCTCGTGGCAATGGCCGGCTTCGGCACAGTGTTCGCCGAACCTCTCTACGAGCGTTTCGCAGGTCGAGTTCTCAACACTCATCCTGCACTTTTGCCGGCCTTCCCTGGGTGGCACGGCGTGGCAGACGCGTTAGCGGCCAAGGCAACGGTGTCAGGCTGCACGGTGCATCTGGCCACTGTAGAAATGGATGCCGGTCCCATTCTCGCCCAAGGCGAGGTGCCGGTCTTCGCTGATGACACTGTAGAGACCTTGCATGAACGGATTAAATCGGTGGAGCGACGCCTCTACCCAGAAACCATTGCTCGGGCAGTTGAAGCGCTTCGTGATGGCCAAGAGATCGAATCAATCGCAATTCAAATGAAGGAGACACGCTCGTGAGGGCACTACTTAGTGTGTATGACAAGGAAGGCCTGCTCCCATTCGCTCGAGGTCTCGAAGAACTCGGCGTTGAGCTCCTCGCTTCGGGGAACACGTCGGCAGCCTTGACCGAAGCCAAGATTGCCCACCGCGACGTGGCATCGGTGACGGGGAGCCCCGAAATGTTGGGCGGCCGAGTCAAGACCTTGCACCCCAAGATTCACGGTGGCATCTTGGCCGATCGAGCAAAGCCTGAACATCTCGCCGATCTCGAAGCGAACGACATCGGGGCGATTGACCTCGTGGTGTGCAATCTCTATCCGTTTTCGTCGAATCCCTCTATCGAATTGATTGACGTCGGTGGCCCCACCATGGTCCGTGCTGCTGCCAAGAACTTTGCTCACGTAGGCATCGTTGTCTCCCCCGAGGACTACGACACCGTCCTTGGAGAGCTCAAGTCGTCGGGTTCCTTGTCGAGCGCAACACGCGGTGCCTTGGCCCGGAAGGCATTTGCGCACACCGCTGCCTATGACGCAGCCATCGTGGCCTGGCTCAATGCCGGTGGACCCGATGGCTCCACCGCCGACGCCGACCCCACCTTGCCTGAGACGGTACCGCTCGTTCTCGAGCGAGCCGAGGTCCTTCGCTACGGTGAAAACCCCCATCAGCGAGGCGCTCGCTACCGAGTCGCTGGTCAGGCGTCGTGGTGGGACGAGGTCACGCAGTACTCGGGTACCGCGCTGAGTTATCTCAACCTTTTTGACACCGATGCGGCGTGGCGATTGGTCCATGAACTGTCCGCTGATGCTGGCGGCCTACCCGCTGCGGCCATCATCAAGCACGCCAACGCATGTGGCGCAGCAGTGGCTGAGACCCTGGGCTCCGCGCACGCACAAGCGCTTGCTGCCGACCCGCTCTCAGCATTTGGTGGCATTGTGGCCCTCTCGGGACCCATCGACGACGAACTTGCCACTGCAATAGCCGAAGGTCCACAGGCCGACGTCATTGTTGCTCCTTCGATGAGTGAAGGAGCAATTGAAATTCTCCGCACTCGCCGCAAGGCCACTCGGCTTCTGGCGGCTCCATCGCCTGAGCGGGCCACGTTGCAGATTCGCACGCTAGGCACGTCGATGCTGGTGCAGGGATGGGATGAAATTGAGAACCTCCCATCCACGTGGAACGTCGTCACGAAGCGTCAGCCAACGACACAGGAGTGGGAAGACCTCACTATCGCCTGGCGTGTGTGCGCTCGCACCACGTCGAACGCCATTGCTCTGGCTCGAGGCGGCAAATCAGTGGGAATTGGAGCTGGGCAGCAGTCTCGGGTGGTTGCGGCTGAAATTGCAGTCGCCAAGGCAGCGGCCGAAGCAGTCGGTTCTGCAGGCGCTTCAGACGCCTTCTTTCCCTTCCCTGATGGTCTCGAAGTCCTGATAAATGCCGGTGTCACAGCCATCGCACAACCTGGCGGCTCAGTGAAGGACGATGTAGTGACCGCGGTGGCTGATGCGGCGGGAATCACTATGGTTCACACTGGTGAGCGTCACTTCCGCCACTAGAAACGACAAAGGACGAGAGACGACACGATGACAGCAGAACTCCTCGACGGCGAGAGAGTCGCAAGCCGAATCAAGATGGAAGTCGGCGATCGGGTAGCGCGCCTGGTTGCGTCGGGGCATCGAGTAGCACTTGGGACCATTTTGGTCGGCGACGACGGTCCTTCTGCGAAGTACGTGGCGATGAAGCACGCCGACTGTGAGCAAGTCGGCATTGAATCAGCGCACGTCGGCCTCGGCGTTGACGCCACTCAAGCTGACGTGCTGGCTGCGGTGCGTGCCATGAATGAGGATCCAGCCGTGGCTTCGATTCTTGTGCAGCTTCCCCTGCCCCAAGGCATGAACGAAGAAGAGGTGTTACTGGCAGTCGATCCAGCAAAAGACGTTGATGGCTTGCATCCAGTGAATCTGGGCAAACTCGTGATGAGTGCGCCAGGACCATTGCCCTGCACGCCGGCTGGCATTGTCGAGTTGCTCGCGTCGTACAAAGTTCCCGTAGAGGGGAAACACGTGGTCGTCATTGGCCGAGGCCTGACGATCGGCAGACCCCTTGCCTTGTTGTTAGCGATGCGTCGCCCGGGTTGCAATGCAGCGGTAACCGTGGTGCACACTGGCGTTGACGACATGGCAGGCCTCGTGCGTCAAGCCGATGTCGTGGTCGCTGCCGCCGGCGTGGCCGGACTCGTGACCAAAGACATGATCAAACCAGGCGCTGCGGTTGTCGGCGCAGGGACGAGCTGGGAAGGCAGCCGGCTCATGAGCGATGTCGCAGAAGACGTCGCCGACGTGGCTGGATGGATCACGCCTCGTATTGGCGGCGTCGGACCGATGACGCGAGCGATGTTGCTGCGCAACGCCGTCATTGCAGCAGAACGGATGGCCTAATGGCATCGTTTGACGATCTTGGCAGGGAATTTGATGAGCGCCCCTGGGGAACCTACCTCGTGCTCGATGACACCCAAAGTGATCACAAGGTCAAACGCATTAAGGTCGATGCAGGAAAACGACTCAGTTATCAGAGCCACACCAAGCGCTCAGAGCACTGGGTCGTGATTTCTGGCGTGGCCAAGGTCACCTTGGACGGTGTCGAGCATCTGGTGACCGCAGGGCACTCAATCGATGTCGCCTCTGGGGTGAAGCACCGTTGTGAAAACCCAGGACCGGATCCTCTTGTGTTTATTGAGGTGCAATTTGGGAGCTACTTCGGCGAGGACGACATCTTCCGCTACGACGACGACTTCGGCCGCGCTGAAGGTTAAGCAGGAAGTCCGGTATGACGGCGATCTCTGAGATGCTCGCGCACGCTCAAACAGTGAGCTTTGAGTTCTTCCCTCCGAAATCCGACGCAGAGGCTGCCACCCTCGAAGCCACACTCCATGAATTGGAGCCGCTCAATCCCTCCTTCGTTTCCGTGACCTATCGAGGCGGAGCAGAATCTCGAGCCCGCACCTACAACCTTGTGGCGACGATGAAGCAGCAGACGACGCTTGAACCCATGGCGCACTTGATTTGTGTGGCACATTCCAAGGCAGAGCTCTCTGAAATTCTCGAGGGCTACCAACACATTGGCGTCGTGAACCTGATGGCCCTCGGAGGAGACCCGCCAACAGAACCTGATGCAATCCGAGGTGAACTCACCTATGCGATCGAATTAGTCCGTCTGGCGAAATCCATCGGCGGGTTTTCGATCGGGGTCGCAGCCCACCCGGCAGGACACCCTCGCTCAGCCTCACTGCCAGAGGATCGTGATCGTTTGGCTGAAAAACTTGAACTTGCTGATTTCGCCGTGACGCAATTCTTCTTCTCCGTCGAGGAGTACACGGGACTTGTTGCCGACCTCGCCGATCGAGGAATCACAAAGCCAATTCTTCCTGGCATCATGCCCGTCACGTCACTGACCAGCGTGCCGCGCATGGCCAGCATGGGTGCGCCGGTGCCTGAGTGGGCAATTGCGCGGCTTGAGGCAGCACACGAACTCGGTGGCAAGGAGGCCGTTCGCTCCGAAGGAATCGCCTTGGCCACGGAATTGTGCGCCGAACTGCTCAGGGTTGGCGCTCCTGGTCTTCACTTCTATACGCTCAATTACTCGTCGGCAACAAAAGAAATAGCTACGACACTGCGGCTCTGACGACGAAGGCTCCGATGACCGGCCCCGTGTCTGACGTCGAGCCGCAGTTTCTTCAATGGGCAGAGCGTGCAGAGTTCTCGGGCATTCCTCTGAATGACAGGCTCGTCACGCAGGTCCTCGCCGGAGAGGCAGTGGCCGCTTCCACGGTCCCTTCGGAGCGGTTCTCTGAGGTGGCCTAGGATTGAGGCCTATGGCTACTTCCCCTGTACACGTCACTGTCACCGGTGCTGCGGGCCAAATTGGCTACCAGCTCCTCTTCCGCATCGCCTCTGGTCAGCTGCTTGGACCCGACACCCCTGTCGTCCTGCGTCTCCTGGAGATTGAACCTGGCATGAAGGCTCTCGAGGGCGTTGCCATGGAACTCGACGATTGCGCATTTCCTTTGTTGAGCGATATCGAAATGACGACGGATCTTGACCATGCCTTTAACGGCACCTCGTGGGCCCTGCTCGTTGGTTCCATTCCTCGCAAGGCGGGCATGGAACGCGGAGACCTGCTCAGCGTCAACGGTGGCATCTTTAAGCCCCAAGGCCAAGCGATCGCAAAGAATGCAGCATCTGACATCCGCACACTCGTTGTTGGAAACCCCTGCAACACCAACTGCCTTATCGCCAAGGAAAACGCAAAGGACGTGCCATCGGATCGGTGGTTTGCGATGACGCGCCTCGATCAAAATCGAGCTGAGACGCAATTGGCCAAGAAGGCTGGTGCGCCTGTCGCCGAGGTAAAGAACCTCGCTATTTGGGGCAACCACTCTGCAACACAGTTCCCAGACTTCGCCAACGCCACCATCGGAGGCACGGCCGTGCCCGAGGTGATCACCGACAGCGCGTGGCTTGAGGGCACCTTCATTGAGACCGTCCAGAAGCGTGGGGCGGCCATCATCGAAGCTCGCGGTGCCTCCTCTGCCGCTTCTGCCGCGAACGCCGCTATCGACACCGTGGTGAGCCTGTTGGCTTCGACGCCAGCCGACGACGCCACCTCAGTTGCAGTGAGCTCACATGGCGAATATGGCGTTCCTGAAGGCCTTGTCTTTGGTTACCCCGTTCTGTCCGACGGCAAGGGGAACTGGAAGGTCGCAGAAGGCGTCGAGCATGACGACTTTGCCAAGGCTCGTATTGCCACCACCTTGAACGAACTGATCGAAGAACGCGACGCGGTCAAGGAGCTCGGTCTGATCTAAGGAACGAGGACAAAGCGCCCCCACTGGTCGTGTTCTCACGGTCAGTGGGGGCGCTTTGTCGCGTCTCCAGCCGAGTCGATGGTGGAGGAGGGCAGCCGTGCGCTCCAAGAAAGCGAACGGTTCTTGAGCGTCTGTGCTGCTTACTCACTAGCCGGGCGCGGCGTGCCCGGGAGAAAGCGTCGAGGACCTGGACCCTCTTCAGCCAGCATGTCTGCAGGGTTTACCAAGCGGCAGCGTTTGAAGGAGAGGCAACCGCAGCCAATGCATTGGGAGAGATCTTCACTGAGTCGGGTGAGCTGGTCGATCTGGTCATCGAGGGTTTCTTTCCATAATGCCGAGAGCCTTGCCCAATCTTTCTCTCGGGGCGTGCGCTGCTTGGGAAGCGCGTCAAGGGCGTCGCGTATTGACGCAAGAGGAATGCCAACCCGCTGCGATGCTCGGATAAACGCCAACCGACGGAGCGTGTCCCGGGCGTAACGCCGCTGGTTCCCCTCATTTCTCGTGCTGACGATCAGCCCCTCTCTCTCGTAAAAGTGGAGGGTGGACACGGAAAGACCGCTCCGCTCGGCCATTTGGCCGACCGACCACTCATGAAAGCTGGTGCTGCTTGGTGACATTTCTCAAGTGTAGAACTTGACCTCAACCTTTGTTGAGGTACGAAGATGGTCACGATTAGAACGCCGGAGGTTGGCATGGAACGAAATGCATACATGGTTCTCGCATCATTTAAAGAGGGAACCGACATGAGTGAAGTACTCAGTGTCGTGGCTGAGGAACAACAGCGAGTGGCGCAACTTCAAAATGAAGGCCGTCTTGGGGCTGTGTACCTGGCGACCGCGACTCGAAAGACTGTGTTCCTTGAAGTCTTTGCAACAGACCTGGCCGACGCTGCGTCGACGGTACGCACGCTTCCGATGGCGCAATGGTGGAACATCGATGTCTTTGAATTGAATGCTCCAGCCAAGGCAGCTGCGGCATCATGAGCACGTTCACTGACGCAGAACGGGCCTATCTCACTGCGCAGCCTTTGCTCAGATTTGCCACGGCATCACCTTCAGGCAAGCCTGACGTCGCACCAGTCGTCTTTGACCTTGACGGTGATGACATTGTCACTGCCGGGTTCGACATCACGCACACGGTTCGTTACCGCAACATCCTCGTGAACCCACAAGCCACACTGGTCATTGACGATCTGGCATCCCTCGATCCGTGGTCGCCACGAGGCATCAAAATCATTGGCTCGGCGCTTGTCGAGAACCATGAGGGTGCACCACGTTTTCGAATTTCGGCAGACGTTGTGATTAGTTGGGGAATCAACGACACAACTCCGGGCATCCCGAAGATGGAACGACGCGTTTTCGACGGTCGCTAAGCGGACGCTGCAGTAAGCAGTTGCCGGATTTCCGGATGTGCTCAGGAAGTTGCCAACACAGCGACTACGGTTTTGCTTCGAAACCCGTCACTGATGGCTGTGGTTTCTTGACCCACGAAAGGACTTGTATGTTGCGTCGTCGTTTTCGGACTCTTGGAGTCGTTGCAGTCGCAGGCTTGTTGCTTGCGAGTTGCTCAAGTTCGTCGAGTTCTTCGTCCTCGACGAGCACGACGCTCAAGGTCACGATCGGTACGATCCCTGTCGCCGATCGCTCCCCGGCAGGCACAGCTGGCGTGCAGCCAACGGTAGTGGTGCCAAGTTCTCCTGCGCCGAGTCAACTTGAGGTTGCTGACCTCATTACGGGCACGGGACCTGCAGCAAAGGCTGGGAACAACGTCACCGTGCAATATGTCCTCGCCACGTACTCCTCAAAGGGCGTGGTGCAGTCATCATGGACCTCGCAACCATTCACCTTCACCCTTGGCGCGGGTCAAGTCATTCCAGGATGGGACTATGGCGTGGCTGGTATGCAGGCTGGTGGACGACGAGAACTCATCATCCCAGCCTCGCTCGGTTATGGTGATCAATCTCCTGGTGCAGGCATCTCGGCCAATGACACCTTGGTCTTCGTCGTTGACCTTCTGAAGATCAATAACTAATCACAAACGACATGGCGCGAGAACTCGTGCCTGAAAAGCAAAAACCCCCTGGCTCGACAAGGTGCGTCGAGACCCGGGGGTTTTTGCGTGATCTTTACAGCGGCGGCTGAACCGCAGCTTCTGCCGGCGTGCGCTTGGTGCGACGCAGAATCTTTCGGCCCAACCATGCAACAGGGTCAAAGTCGGCATCCACGACACGTTCCTTCAACGGGATAATCGCGTTGTCGGTGATCTTGATGTGCTCAGGGCACACCTCGGTGCAGCACTTGGTGATGTTGCACATGCCGAGACCCATTTCGTCACGAACGTATTCACGACGGTCGTTGGTGTCTAAGGGGTGCATTTCAAGTTCCGCGTAACGAATGAAGAAACGAGGACCCGCATACTTGGGCTTGTTTTCTTCGTGGTCACGAATCACGTGGCAGACGTCTTGGCACATGAAGCATTCGATGCATTTGCGGAACTCTTGGCCTCGCTCAACATCAATCTGCTGCATGCGGAAACCTCCTTCAGGAACTGGAGGAGGCAGGAATGCAGGAACCTTCCGAGCCATTTCGTAGTTGAAACTCACGTCACTCACGAGGTCGCGAATGATGGGGAAGGCCCGGAGAGGAGTCACCGTAATGGGCTCATCTTCTGGGAAGTCCACCATGCGACTCATGCACATCAGTGCGGGCTTGCCGTTGATTTCTGCAGAGCACGAGCCACATTTACCGGCCTTGCAATTCCAGCGACACGCGAGGTCGCCAGCCTGCGTGGCCTGAATGCGGTGGATGACGTCGAGGACGACTTCACCTTCGACTCGAGGCAGCGTGTACTCCTCGAATTGTCCGCCGCTGGCGTCGCCACGCCAAACCTTCATGGTCACGTCACTCATTTACTTGACCTCCTCGAGAAGAGCCTTGAGTTCATCGGGCATGACGGATAGTGGCTGAGGAGCGATGTTGATCTCCCCGGCGAAGCTGTCTCCTGAAACCAGCGAACTAGTGAAGTTGACCTTGCCCAGCTCTGGATCGGCGGCCGGGAAGTCTTCACGAGTCTGTCCACCACGTGACTCCTTGCGCAGGAGTGCGCCCATCGCCGTACAGGTGGACACCGTCAGCATGGAGGGCAAGTCTGTTGCCAAGTTCCAGCCAGGGTTGTAGGCCCGTCCACCCTTGACGGACAGATTCTTGACGCGCTCTTTGAACTCGCCGAGCTTGTCAATAGCCGTCTCGAGTTCACTTTGGGTCCGAATGATGCCGACGTTCGCTTGCATCATTTCTTGGAGCTCGTGCTGGATGTCATAGGGGTTCTCACCCTCGTCACGGCTGAAGGGCTCGAGAGCATCTTTGATGTACTCGGTGACCTTGGCCTCTTCCATCACCTTGGTGCCAGTCGCTTCGGCGTAGTCAGAGGCTCCCATGCCGGCGCGACGGCCGAACACGAGGAGGTCGGACAGAGAGTTGCCGCCCAAGCGGTTTGAACCGTGCATGCCACCGGCCACTTCGCCTGCGGCGAAGAGACCAGGGACAGAGGTAGCGGCCGTGTCGGGGTCTACCTTGACGCCACCCATGATGTAGTGACAGGTCGGGCCGACTTCCATCGGTTCACGAGTGATGTCCACACCAGCAAGTTCCATGAACTGGTGGTACATGCTCGGGAGACGACGTCGAATGAACTCGGCGCTGCGACGAGAGGCGATGTCCAAGAACACACCACCGTGGGGTGAGCCTCGTCCGGCCTTCACTTCCGAGTTGATGGATCGTGCCACTTCGTCTCGAGGCAGCAGTTCTGGGGGTCGACGACCTGCGGTGTGGTCGTCGTACCAACGGTCTGCCTCATCTTCGGATTCGGCAGTTTCTGCTCGGAACATGTCGGCAACATATTCGAACATGAAGCGCTTGCCCTCTGAGTTGCGCAACACGCCGCCGTCGCCTCGTACGCCTTCAGTCACGAGGATGCCTCGGACCGAGAGAGGCCAGACCATGCCGGTGGGGTGGAACTGGATGCACTCCATGTCGATCAGTTCGGCCCCGGCCCAGAGCGCCAAGGCGTGACCGTCACCCGTGGACTCCCATGAGTTCGAGGTGAACTTCCACGACTTGCCGACACCACCGGTTGCCATGACGACAGCCTTTGCGCCAAAGGTGACGAATTCTCCGGTGGGGCGCCAGTAGGCGACGAGACCAGCGATCGCTCCGTCGACATCCTTGACCAAACGAGTGACCTTGCACTCCATGTAGACGTCAATGTCCATGCTGACAGCCTTCTGCTGCAGCGTGCGAATCAACTCAAGTCCGGTGCGGTCACCGACGTGGGCCAAGCGGGCGTAGCGGTGGCCACCAAAGTCACGCTGGAGAATTTTCCCGTCCTTGGTCCGGTCGAAAAGAGCTCCCCAGCTTTCGAGCTCGTAGATGCGATCTGGCGATTCCTTGGCGTGCAGTTCAGCCATGCGCCAGTTGTTCAGCATCTTGCCGCCGCGCATGGTGTCGCGGAAGTGGACCTTCCAGTTGTCTTCTTCGTAGACGTTGCCCATTGCCGCTGCAGCACCACCTTCGGCCATCACTGTGTGTGCTTTGCCGAGGAGTGACTTACAGATAATGGCTACCTTCAGGCCGCGCTGGCGAGCTTCAATAGCTGCTCGGAGTCCGGCGCCACCAGCGCCGACGATGATGACGTCATAGTCGTGATGTTCACGTTCGCTCATAATGTCTCTTGGCTCCTAGAACAGTTTGAAGTCGGTGATGGTGCCGGAGGCAACCAGGCGGACGTAGAGGTCCGTGAAGGCCACGAAGAACAGGCTGACCCATGCAAACTGCATGTGCTTGGCGTTCAGAGGGGTCACAAACTTCCAGAACTTGTGCCGAATGGGGTGCTGCGAGAAGGACTTGACCTGGCCGCCGCAGAGGTGGCGACAGGCGTGGCACGAGAGGCTGTAGAGCCAGAGCAAGACGGCATTCACGCAGAGGACCAAGGTGCCCACCGAGACGCCGATGCCGAGACCGCGACCTGGTTCACGGAACGCCATCACTGCGTCATAGGTCAACAGCACGTTGAAAATGATGCCGAAGTAGAAGAAGTAGCGGTGTACGTTCTGGAAAATCAGGGGGAAGCGAGATTCGCCTGAGTAGCTCTTGTGTGCGTCGGAGACCGAGCATGCAGGAGGTGCCCACCAGAACGAGCGGTAGTACGCACGACGGTAGTAGTAGCAAGTGAGGCGGAATCCCAGCGGGAAAATCAGAATCAAGAGCGCAGGGCTGATTGTCCACCAGGAAATCACCGCATGGCTGGCGGCACCGGTCGAGACGCAGCCACTCGTCAAGCAAGGTGAATAGAAGGGGCTAATGAGGTCACGGTTCATTGGCGCGCCGACGTAGTAGTTCTTGTTTACGAATGCAGCCCAAGTGGCATAGACCACGAAGGACGTCAGAATACTGACGGTCACTACGGGTGCTACCCACCAGCGATCTTCGCGAAGTGTGGGCTTGTCTGGTCCACCTCGGGTGCCACCGAGCACCACTGGTGTGGCTGAATTGTCCACCCGAGTGGCGGAGCTCTCCACCGTCGTCACACTGCCTCCTCATCTGTCCGGCACGCGTCCGGAACACTGATTGTTGTCAGATCGTCACCTTGCGACGTTAGCGAGAAGAGGGTTCTCTTCAGACCTTTCGTCGTATCGGCCTCAGACATTCTCCCCATCGGGGGAGCAAATCGCAACTTGACCACATAGGCTCGCACCCATGACGACTTCTTCGAATTCCCCGGCCGCTCCGACTCCACCAAGTGACCTGCCGGTCACTTTGGGGGACCTTCGCGCCTCCGGCTGGGAGTCGCGCAGTGTGGGCGAGGAAATGGCTCTCAATTTGGAACGTCGAATTGCGGAGGGGACCGCTCTTTCGCCCGGAGTCCAAGGCTTTGAAGACACCGTGCTCCCGCAGTTAGAAACTGCGGTTCTGGCAGGCCATGACGTCATTTTGCTTGGAGAGCGAGGTCAGGCCAAGACACGTTTGATCCGCTCCCTTGTGGACTTGCTCGACGAGTGGTTGCCCGTGATCGCCGGCTCTGAAATCAACGACGATCCCTTTCACCCCGTGTCAGCCATGGCACGAGCCCTCGTTGCGGAAGAAGGCGACGCCACTCCCATTGCGTGGATTCACCGCTCACAGCGCTACGGCGAGAAGCTAGCGACGCCAGACACCACCATCGCTGACTTGATTGGTGAGGTCGACCCCATCAAGGTCGCCGAAGGCCGGTACCTCTCAGATGAGTTGACGATTCACTACGGCCTCGTCCCTCGTGTGAACCGCGGCATCTTTGCCGTCAACGAGCTTCCGGACCTTGCCGAGCGCATTCAAGTCGGCTTGTTGAACGTGCTCGAAGAGCGTGACATCCAAATTCGAGGCCATCGAATTCGCTTGCCCCTCGACATTGTGTTGGTGGCGACGGCGAACCCCGAGGACTACACGAACAGAGGCCGCATCATTACGCCGTTGAAGGACCGCTTCGGCGCACAAATCCGCACCCACTACCCACGTGACGTGGCCACTGAAGTTGAGATCGTCCGCGCTGAAGCACGAATCGCTCGCACGGAGCTCCCCATCAGCGTCCCGTGGTTCGTTGAAGACATCGTGGTGCAGGCAAGCCACCTTGCTCGCCGCAGCCCCATGCTGAATCAGCGAAGCGGCGTCTCAGTACGACTGACGATTGCAAACTACGAATCAGTGGTTGCCAATGCGCTCCGGCGAGCGCTGCGCACTCACGAAGAAGAAGTCGTTCCCCGCATCAGTGACCTCTCCGCAGCGTTGGCGTCGACGCAAGGGAAAATTGAGATCGAAGCCATGGAAGAAGGTCGCGAAGCAGAAGTGATCGCCCAGCTCTTTGCAGCGGCGACGCTCCTCACCTTCCGAGAATCCGTTGCGCTGCCCGAAGCCGGCGAGATCGTTGCTGCCTTTGACGATGAAGTCATCGCCCACACCGGCGACGACTTGGCCTCGGCAAGTTATCTCGAGCTCCTCGCCCAGATTCCGGCTCTTGAGCCGCCGACTCGCCGCATCGCAGGGGACGATGCCGGACCGGGCGAGATGGCCTCTGCCCTTGAGTTCTTGTTGGAAGGTCTTCATCTCACCAAGCGTCTCAATAAGGATGCCTCTGGTGCCCGAGCACTGTATCGATCGAGGGGCTGATGGCTGGCGTTCGCTACGACTATTCGGGCTGGGACGGGAGCCAAGAATTTTCTGCCCTCGACCCTGATGATTTGCTGGCCGCGCTGACCGACAATCTGCTCGAAACGGGTGATCTCTCCGATGCCCTAGAGCGCCTATTACGGGGCGGTCTCGATCTACCTGACGGCGAGCGCATTGAAGGCCTCAGAGACTTGCTTGAGCAAGCACGTCAACGTCGAGAGGAATTGTTGAACCAAGGCGATCCTGACGGGGAGCTAGCTCGCTATCGCGAGGCGCTCGACGACATTGAGCGCTTAGAGCGTGCAGGCCTCGACGAACTGGCCGAAGAGGCCGCTGCTTCGGGCGACGAACGTCGCAAGCAAGTCACCGATGACGTGGTGGCTGAACGCTCCATTGCCCTTGATCTCATGCCTGATGACATCGCGAGCAAGGTCCAGTCGATGAAGTCCTACGACTTCGTCTCGACTGAAGCCCGAGAAGCCTTTGAAGCGCTTGAGCAACAACTTCGTCAAGAAGTGATTGATACCTACTTCCAAGGTGTCTCAGAAGCGATGCAGAATCCCGATCCCGAAGCATTGGCGCGGATGCGAGCGGCAATGGACGCCTTGAGCCAAATGCTCGAGCAGCGGCAGCGAGGCGAAGAACTCGATCCGAGTTTTGAAGAGTTCATGGAGCAATTTGGCGATCTCTTCCCTGGTGCAGAGTCGCTTGATGATCTCTTAAAGCAATTGGCTGCACAGATGGCAGCGGCAGAAGCCATGTGGCGTTCGATGTCGGCGGAACAACGAGCCCAATTGCAGGGACTTGCAGAATCCATGCTCGAAGATATGGATCTGCGCTGGTCCATGGATCGCTTGGGGGCCAATTTGCGTGCAGCGTTTCCCGAGATGGACTGGGGCCAGGGCTACCGCTTCGAAGGAGAAGGGTCTCTCTCGATGTCGGAGGCGGCAAATGCCGCTCGACAGATTCAAGAACTCGAACGCATGGAAGACCTCTTGTCGACGGGCTCATCAGCGTCGGCGCTCAATGAGATTGACATTGACGAACTCCGTCGCAATTTAGGAGAGGATGCCGCTCGCCAACTCGAACGCCTCAAGGAAGTCGCCAAATCTCTTGAACGCTCAGGGCTGATTAATAACAACGGCGGCAAAATGGAGCTGACGGCGAATGGCACGCGCCGTTTGGGCAAGAAGGCGCTGCAAGATCTCTTCAGCCAGATCAACAAGGACCGCGTTGGCCAACATCAAGCGAATTTCACCGGCTTTGGGCACGATAGGGAAGAGACCACGAGAGCCTATGAACCAGGCGACCCGCTGAACCTCCACTTGTCCAAGACCGTGTCCAATGCGGTGGCACGTAACGGGAGAGGGGTTCCCGTTCAGCTCAGCCCTGAAGACTTTGAGGTCGTCGAAACAGAAGCGCTGGCACGATCGGCCACCGTTCTGTGCATTGACCTGTCGATGTCAATGCCGATGCGAGACAATTTTGTCCCGGCAAAGAAAATGGCACTGGCGCTGCAGACACTGATTCAGACGCGCTATCCGCGTGACTATCTGGGACTCGTGGTCTTTTCTGACGTCGCGCGTGAAGTCACGCCCACCGAGTTGCCCACTGTGATGTGGGACTACATCTATGGGACCAACTTGCAACATGCTCTTGCGCTGAGTCGGACGATGTTGTCCAAGCAACATGGCACCAAGCAGATCATCGTGGTGACCGATGGTGAGCCAACGGCCCACATCAACCGCTGGGGAGAACCTGAATTTCACTATCCACCTCTCCCCGAAACCTTGCGACTGACGATGGCTGAAGTGATCCGCTGCACCAAGGCCAATATCAAGATCAATACCTTTGCCCTGGACCTTGAGCGGACTCACTATCCCTTCGTCGAGCAGATTGCCAAGGTAAATGGGGGAAGAACCTTCTATCCCTCCAATGACGACCTCGGTGGTTACGTCTTGGTGGACTTCATCAAAAACCGCCGGGTCATGCGACCGGCTGGATAGAAAAAACGCTCTGACCTGCACTTTTAGTAATCCGAGTTGCAATCTGTCCCGTTTTCCTCCAAGATGACATCCGTGTAACTACATCGGTGCCATCACGAGATGGCCCTGGAGGAGGACCGATGGACGTCATTTCCCTTTTAAGCGGACAAGAAGAACGCAGTTGGCAGGCGCAGGCAAACTGCATGGGCGTCGATCCCGACTTGTTCTTCCCCGAGCGCGGCGCATCAACGAGGGAGGCCAAAGAGGTCTGCCGCGGCTGTGTCGTGCGTGAAGATTGCTTGGAGTTTGCTCTCGCCAACGGAGAGAAATTCGGCATTTGGGGCGGGATGAGTGAACGGGAGCGGCGACGCCTTCGCCGAGCTCGTGCCCTCGAGCGCCGCCAAGCAATGGGCGCCTAGGACCACGCTGCCTGGGGCTCGCCAGGCCTAGAGAATTCGAAGACCTCGTCGCTCTGCGGCCGCCTCGATTGTTGCCTCCTCGGATACATCGAGTTCGGCGTAGCGACGGGGCGCGATTGACTCAAGCACGACGCGAGGCAGGAGGCCAACAAGTTCAGAGCGCAGAATCTGCTCTGAACCTTCAAGTTGTGCTGCGACGGCGTCATAGACCTTGTCAGGACCAACAACATTCGGTGCAATCAGGTTGCATGAGACTTGCACGGCAGTGCCGACGTCGAGGCCAAGGGAACGTACGCTCTCCGAGCGAACCGAGGCGGCCAAGGATTTGGCTCGAGAGAGCGACGTCTGTGCGAGCCACATATTCCATGCAACGAGCACTTCTCGTGCGCCGAAGGCGCTCGCTCCCATGCGAGGATTTGAAAGCGCAGGTCCACGGTCCGGAACGAGGCCAGTAAAGGCTTGTTTGCGCAGTTCGGGCAATGTTCGCTGCGAGCCATCGGCTAGTGGGCCGTAGAAGAACACAGGGACGCCAAAGTCTTCTGCCAGACGTGACCCCGTGCGATCGCGAAGACCACAGGCATCTTCCAATGTGGCACTTCCGAGCGGCACAAAGGGCACCACGTCAAGAACGCCGATGCGCGGGTGAACCCCAACATGGCGTCGTACATCCAGATCGTTGAAACAGCGCCGAGCAAAATCAAGCACTGCATCTTCCAAGGCATCCGCCGTGCCAAGGAGTGTGAAGACGCTCCGATGATGGGCAGCGTCCACGTGCACATCGACGACTTCGGGCGTTTCTGCAGCCAGGGCGTCAAGCCACGAGAGGTTGCGCCCCTCCGAGACGTTGATTACGCATTCAAAGACCGCCTCAGAGGGCGTCTCAGGACTCAGCGCGCTGCGATGCCCACCGACTGACGGCGAGCCCGGAGGATACGACGGCGCTCACGTTCTGAACGACCGCCCCAGACGCCATGATCAATATGGTTCTCAAGCGCGTACTCGAGACAGGCATCTGCCACTGGGCAGTTGGCGCACACGCGCTGTGCCTTGATCACGCCGAGACCGTCACTAGGAAAGAAGGTCTCAGCTGCAACGGTCCGGCACTTACCTTCTGCCATCCACTCTGCGTCCATTTTGGATCCCCTTCTTTGGTCTTGGTATCCACTGTACGGGATATGCAGTCAATTTTTTAGGGTATTTAGATAGTTCTTAGGCTTTCGATTCCTGAGAAGTACCCGAAGAGAAGCCGAGTAGGATGGGAGTGTTCACGCATATGGAGGATTCATGAGCCAGGTGGTTATGGAAAACAGCGACGGCGAGCAGATCGAGCCCGTCGGCCACGTCCGCATTGTCTACCTTGGCCCCGTTGAGCCCCATTGGGACGTACAGGCCGTGTGGGGCGATGAAGCCGTGATTGAAGCCTTCCGTGAGCGTGTGAACGCTCGCCTGGTGCTGCTTCCTCCGCATGATCCACAGTTCCGCAGAAACCGTGAGCGCGTGAATCGTGACGCAGAGCGCGAAGCGTTAGTTCTTGAGTGGGATCTCGGCATCCCCGAAGATGACGGCGCTGATGAGGAAAACGCCTAGTCCTCGTCGTCCATGAGCCGCGTAAGCGGCGGAGCCTGAGTTAGGGAGTTTCGAGTTCAGGTAGTGCGAGACGCTCCAGCCACAGGCCCGGCGCATCAATTTCAGCCGGCGTCGGCAGTGACTTCGCATCGCGCAA
>Ga0164296_1000884_pt1 | contig 33825 bp, 34 predicted proteins | sample GEODES057metaG_FD_113533 | JGI IMG/M metagenome (GOLD analysis project Ga0164296, IMG submission 113533) | Dystrophic lake water microbial communities from Trout Bog Lake, Wisconsin, USA - GEODES057 metaG | ecosystem: Environmental > Aquatic > Freshwater > Lake | place: USA: Trout Bog Lake...
AACGCGAACTGGCTGCGTAAGCGCCTCGAGAAGACGCTTCCTTCGGCCTACGACCGCGTGTGCATGCACGAGTGTGTCTTGACCGCCACACCGCTCAAACAGCAGTACGGCGTTCGTGGCTTGGACGTAGCAAAAGCACTGCTGGAGGAAGGTTTCCACTCACCAACGGTGTACTTCCCACTCATCGTGGAAGAGGCGCTGATGTTCGAGCCCACAGAGACCGAAAGCGTCCAGACGCTCGAGGCACTCGCTCAGGCTATTGAGCGCATTGCCCAGCGGGCAGTCGATGACGCCGAGGCCTTGCACCACGCACCGCAGACCACGCCAGTGTCACGTGTCGACGAAGCACGGGCTGCTCGAAACCTGATCGCGACTGAGGACGCCGCTCAACGTTGAGTGGCTTCGGAGGCTGAGCGGGCGACGAGTTCGTCGTTGAAGAAGCGCAAGGTAGTAGCGAGCGCTTCGGCGGCAATGACTGAGTCGTACACGGCGGGTCGGTCATTGCAGTTAAAGCCGTGCTTCGCTTCGGGGTAGAACTCAAGCTCGTTCTTGACCGGCGCCGTGGCGAGTGCGGTGCGCAAGAGTTCTACTTCTTCGACGGGAATACCGTGGTCATCGCCACCGTAGTGACCGAGCCACGGGGCCTTCAGTTCAGGCACCATTTCGAGAACTGGCTTGAAACCGAAGCGTCCGTTGGAGAAGGGACCACCGTAGTAGCTCACGGCGGCACCAACCTTGCCAGTGGTGGCGGCGTAGAACGAAACCACGCCACCCATGCAGTAGCCAACGATGCCAATGTTTTCAGGCTGGTACCCAAGGCTCGCGAGAAATGCGAACGTCGCATCAAGGTCGTTCGAAATGCCTTCGGCCGTCAAACGCTGCATGTAGGGCATTACCTGGGTGAAGTCGTCGTAGCCCAGTACCACGTGTCCCTCACGGTGGTAGAGGTGGGGAGCGACAGCAAAGAAGCCGGCATCAGCGAAGCCATCGGCAACGTCTTGAATGTGCGTCGTAACGCCGAACGCCTCCTGGACCACGACGATTGCCTTAGGGGCGTCGGTGGTTCCAGTGACGTACAGGGGAAATCGTGGGGTCAGTGCTTCGGTCATTCGAACGATGGTCCTTCCGTGCGAGTGCGCTTCAGCTCATAAAAACCTGGTGTGGCGGCCACGGCAACGACACCATCAAACAGACGACCAGCCGCTTCGCCCTTTGGTGCGGGTGTCACCACGGGGCCAAAGAATGCCACATCGCCAACGTGAATGACCGGGGTTCCTACTTCGAAGCCCACGGCGTCCATGCCTGCGTGGTGCGACGCACGTAGTGCAACGTCGTAGTCGGTTGACGTTGCGGCGTCAGCCAAAGCGGGGTCGAGGTCGAGGGCAGCGAGTGCCGCGGGCACGACTGACGACCAGTCCTTGTCGCCACCGATGTGGTAGCGCAGGCCAATTTGCGTGTACAGGGGCTCGACAATTTCGTTTCCGTACTTCTGTTCGGCTGCAATAAGGACGCGTCCGGGGCCCCAGGCTGACTTAATGGCTTCGGCGTACTGGGCGGGGACATCCTTGTCCTCGTTAAGTACGGCCAAGCTCATCACGTGAAATTTGACGTCGAGGTCGCGAACGGTAGCGGCCTCAAGAATCCAACGCGACGTAATCCACGCCCAGGGGCAGAGGGGGCAAACCCAGAGATCAACTTGCTGAGACATTGTGTATTCCTTACTTATTGGCGTGAGCACTAAGTAGCGTAATCACCGAGTTGGTGACGTTGACCGCCATGGGCAGATCGAGCATTTCGTCGATACCGTGGGCGTTGGAGTCGGGTCCGAGGACGCCCGTTGCCACGAACTGCACCTTGGGGTAACGCTTACCAAGAGAAGCGAGGAAGGGGATGCTTCCACCCTCTCCCGTGAAGCCGGGGGACCGACCGAAGGCTTCTTGTGAAGCCTCCGCGAGAGCACTGACAAGCCACGGCTCGGTGTCTGGGGCCTGCCAGCCTTGGAATGCGTTAACGGCAATCTGCACGTCAGCTTCATCGGGCAGATTGGTGTCGAAATACGCCTTTACCGAACGGACAGCCTCTTCGCAGTCGAGCGTTGGTGGGAGGCGTAGGGACATGGCCAGAGCCGTGTAGGGGCGAAGAACATTGCCACCGTTGGCGATAGAGGGCACACCGTCGATGCCGATGTAGGAGACGGTGGGGTACCACGTCTTTCGCAAGATCCGCTCAGCCGCCGAGGATCCCATTGGCTTGGTCTGACCCACAAAGGCCATGCCCTCAACGGTCAAGTCACCAAATTCGCTGGCCAGCGCCTCCGCGTTCTCTCGAACGTCGTCGGGGATGGTGACATGGAGGTCCTTTATGAGAATCTCTCCAGTCGTGGCGTCTTCGAGGCGGTCAAGGAACTGGCGTAGAACGCGAAACGACGAAGGGACGACACCCGAAGCCATACCGCTGTGGATACCGTTTTCAACGACTCGTACCGTGACGTCGAGCGTCAGACCACCACGCAGTGAAGTCGTTACCCAGAGGCGGTCGTAGGTGATGGCGCCAGAGTCAAGACAGATCATGAAGTCAACGTCACCAAGGTGATCGGCCAGGTGGTCCATGTACGCCTCGAGATCGGGCGAACCAGACTCTTCTGATGCCTCGATGAGTACCACGCACCGCGAGTGAGCAATACCCTGCGCCTCCATGGCCTCGAGCGCCAAGAGCGCAGAGAACGTTGAGTACCCGTCGTCGGCGACGCCGCGTGCGTAGAGGCGGTCTCCACGGCGAACGGGGGAGAAGGGTGCAAGACCCTCGGACCAGTCGCCAAGTGGTGGCTGTTTGTCCATGTGACCGTACAAAACGGCGGTAGACGTTCCGGGGCCAGTGGCCTCGACGGTGACTGTCATGAGTGGCGTGCGGCCGGGAAGACGATGAATTTCGACCGTGGCGTTAGCGAACGTACGCTCTCGAGCCCAATTGGCCAGCAGCTCCATCGCACGGTCAATGTGGCCGTTCGATTCCCAGTTCTCGTCGAACAATGGCGAGAGGCACTCGATGCTGCCGTAGGCGCTCAGTGTGGGCGTGACGTGGCGGTCAAAATCTTCCAGAGAAAGTTTCTTCATGCCAGCGAGGTTACTTCGAGAGGCGCTGGAAATGCACCGCCTGCCAGCAGTACCAAGCAACATCACTCTCGTACCCTGCGAATCGGGGCCCTTCGGCGCCGAGGTCCTTCTCGGAAATCATTTCGTCGAGTTCGTGCAGCAGCGTCCAACCGGCCCGAACGCCGTAGTCACCAATGGGCCAGACATCATGACGCGCCAGTGTGTGCATAAGGTACATCTGGGCAGTCCACGGGCCAATGCCGCGAACTTTCACGACGTCCTTAACGACCTCGTGATTGCTCATCTTGCCGTGAGCCTTCAGGTCGACAGTGCCATCGAGACAGTGCTGGGCCAGGTCGAGCATGGCTTGGGCCTTGGTGCGGTTGAGGCCCGCTGCGCGTAGGTTTTCTTCACCGGCAGCCAAGACGCTCTGCGGGGACGTCTCACCGCCACAGGCCTCAATGACGCGAGCATGGATGGTGTTGGCCGCGGAAGTGGCGAGCAACTGAAACGTGATGGAACGAACGAGCGCACTGAATCGACTCTTCACCGGAGCTGCTCGTCGAGGTGGTGGTGGGCCGGCGTTCTTCACCACGGTGCGAAACGCGCGGTCACGCTTGACTATGAATGAAGCGATTTCCTCTTGCGTCAGCGTTGTCACTAGTTGGCCTTTGATGGTCGGTAGACGCCCTTAGGGAGCACTTCGAGGCTACTCACCACATCGTGGAGCAAGCTGGAGATCGCGCGAACTGGCGCCGCGGGGAAGCCAAAACGTCGTTGGACGAGGACGGCGCGACGACGATCAATTTCAGCAATGTGAAGGCCAACGAACTGTTGTTGGAGGTACTTGGACAACATCGTCGCGGGCAAAATGGAAGGGCCGTGTCCGTCGAAGGTCAGCGACGCGATTGTGCGTAGTCCGTCCAACTCAACCAGCGGTTGCAGCGTGACCCCGACTGCTTCACACGCCTCGTCAATCTCACGCCGGATGGGTGTATCGGGTAGAGGGAGGAGAAGGGGGAACTCGCTGACTTGCTGGAGAGTCAGAGGACCGTCATTACTGGCCAGCGGGTGGGTCTTTTCGACAATGAGGAGAAGGTCTTCAATGAAGAGGTCCGACTCCACGAGTTCGGGGCTAGAAATTGGCCACGCCAGAACGGCGAGATCGAGGTGGCCATTGGCAACTTGCGGTTCGATGGCCGAGTTGGTGCCTTCGGTGATGCGAAGCGCAATGTGGGGGTAGCGCTCGCGCTGCGCTTCAAGTAGGAGGGGGACAATCCACCGTCCCGCTGTGCCGATCATGCCCAAGTTAACTTGGCCACGAATATCGGACTGGAGTTCAGAAACGTCCGAAGCGATTGCACTGATTTCGTGCAAAACGCGGCGAGCACGGTCAACGACAATGTTGCCCGATTCAGTGAGCGAACCGGTGGCCCGGTCAATTAACTCGGCGCCCAACTCAGTCTCTAATTTTGAGATGCGACTTGAGATATTTGACTGCACGGTCCCGAGGGCGTCAGCGGCCGCCGAAAACGTACGGTGCTCGGCGATGCCAACGAGGGCCTCTAATTGGCGAATTTCCATGTATCAACTATACAGATGAGCGATATCTATGTAATCGCCTTGATTGATAAACGGAAATCCTGCATACTGGTTTCATCCTGATTTACCCATTGCCCCCCAAGGGGTAAGTCAGAGTTTTTTAGCAAAAGGGCCAACCACCCCCCCGGTTGGCCCTTTTGTGCTTTCTGGGTTGATTAGCGTTTAACTATGAACAAAGGGCCAGGCGTGCGTGCAAAAATCGCAAAATCGTGCGTTCAACTGGTCAATAGGGTCTCCAAAGCCGCAGGTCGAGGCGCCGGAACGGTCATTGGCGGAAGGGTCGGCCTAGCGCTCGACCCCCAGCTGCTGGCCAAACTCTCCCGTGGGCGCCAGGTGGTGCTGGTGAGTGGCACCAACGGCAAGACCACCACAACTGCTCTCGTCTGTGCCGGCTTAGGCCGTGCGGCGGTGACCAATAACACTGGTGCAAATATGCCCGCGGGTCACGTCGCAGCACTCTCGGCTGCTTCATCGCAACACGACGTGGCGGTGTTAGAAGTGGACGAAGCGTGGCTCCCGAAGGTTGTGAGCGATGTTGGTCCAGTAGTGCTGGTGTTACTCAATCTCTCGCGGGACCAATTGGACCGGGTGAGTGAGGTTCGCCAGATCGCCCTTAAGTGGCGTGAATCGTTTCGGTCGTTACCGAACTCAACCGTAGTGATAGCCAATGCCGACGATCCTTTGGTGGTGTGGGCAGCGCACACCGCACCAAACGTCCGTTGGGTCGCTACGGCGCACCAGTGGAATCTTGATGCGGCCTCCTGTCCGGAGTGTACGTCACCACTCACCTTCGACGCCGGGTCATGGTCGTGTCGCTGCGGCTTCGCTCGACCAGAGGTGACGGCGTCACTTAGCGATGAGGGCATCGTTGTGGGCTCGAGCCACTATGACCTGGCTCTGCAACTGCCCGGTTCCTTTAATCGCGTCAATGCTGTGCTTGCCGTAACGGCACTGGACGAACTGGGCGTCGACCCTGGCGACGCCGTTGCCCGACTCGAGAAAGTTACCGACGTAGCTGGAAGGTTCAGTGAACGCATCTGGCGTAGTCATCGCATGCGTCTATCGCTGGCGAAGAATCCGGCTGGGTTTGCAGCACTACTCGCCACCGTTACTGCGACTGATTCATTTATCGCGATTGGGATCAATGACCGGGTGGCTGATGGGCGCGACCCGTCGTGGTTGTACGACGTACCGTTTGAACTCTTACGTGGCAAGACGGTGTACTGCTTCGGTGACCGAGCGCTCGACTTAGCGACCAGACTGGACTTAGCCGGGGTCTCCTTCGTGTTAGACGACACCGAATGGCCAACTGCAGACGATGTGCTGGTCATTGCCAACTACACCGCGTTTCGCGACGTTCTCGAAGGATCGACCGCTCGATGAAAATTGCACTTCTGTACCCCGAACTACTTGGCACCTACGGTGATGGCGGCAACGTCTTGGCGCTCGTTGAACGATCAGTTCGTCGTGGCATCGAAGCCTCGGTAAGTGAGGTGCATCACGGTGATGAGGTGCCGGAGGCCGACCTCTACGTTTTGGGTGGCGGCGAGGACGGTCCCCAGCGCATGGCCGCTGACCTTCTTCGGGCGTCCTCATTCGCGTCAAGGGTGAGTGATGGTGCGCGCGTTCTGGCTATCTGTGCCGGTCTCCAAATCTTGGGCACGTCCTTCTGCGTCGAGGGTGATGACGAGTACCAGGGTCTGGGGATGGTCGAGTGCGTTACTCGGCGAGGTTCATCGCGATCGGTGGGCAATTTGGGGACCGAGGTGCACGGTGACCGACTGGTGGGCTTTGAAAACCACGGTGGCGTCACTGAACTTGGCGCAGACCTTCGTCCGCTGGGGCGAGTACTGCACGGGCGAGGCAATGACGGAAGTGTTGATGGCTTTGTGACCGACAGCATCTGGGCCACCTACGCTCACGGACCCGTGTTGGCCCTCAACCCATGGTTCTGTGACGAGATTATTGCCGTACTCGCGAATCGAGAACTGGACGAGTTGGCGACCGTGGCCGACGAGCTCTACCGTCGTCGCTGTGACGTGGTCTTCGCCTAGTTGGCCTCGCCAGCGTCTTTGACACCGTAGTTGGGGTCGCCCGACACTTCTCGCCCCAGCTGTTCAACCGCCTCTTCGATGCGGGCGCCAAATTTACGAATATTCTCGTCGGGTTCAGCGCGAAGTGGGGCACCGAAGGCCACGATGATCTCGTGGGTCTTCTTGTACGGAGCGTTCACGAATTGTGGGGCTTTGGCGTACTTCGGTCCACGAAGGTAGCCAGCGTCATGAATGTACGTCGGAATAACCGTGGCACCCGAACGCTCGGCCAAGTAGGCAGCTCCGCCCTTGAACTCTTGCAGGTCACCGTCAGGGGAACGACCGCCCTCTGGGAAGATCAGCAGGTTCCAGTGGTCTTCGACGAGCTCGAGGGCGAGCTGCGAGCTGCGACGATTCAATTTGTGGCGGTCAATTGGGATGCCGTTGAACACGATGACTGTTTGAATTGCCTTCAGTCGCTTCATGAAGAAGTTGTCCATCGCTGCAGCCACCACCAGACGCTTGCGGTGCTTGTTGGGAAGAGCGGCGATGATGAGCGGTGTGTCGAGGTGGCTAATGTGATTCGCCACGAAGATCAGTGGAGGCTTGGCGTCAAGGTACTCGGTGCCGCGTACTTCGAGCGACGACATGTGCTTCATCAGCGGCTTCAGAAAGTAGCCCTGAATGACGTTTCGAACAATGCGGGTCGAGTAGTTGCGTCCCCACGAAGTCGGAAAGTCGAGTCCTAGTTGTGCCATGGCTACTTACGACGGGGCCGTTGCTTTTTTGGCGTGTACCGAGCAGAAGGAGCGGGTGCCTTACGAGGGGCCTCAGTTGCAGGCGCGTCGCTGAGCGTTGCGGCCGTAATAGCGCTGGCGTCGCGACCTTCCTTGCGAGCCTTGGCCCGTTCGCGCGCAATCTTTGAGGAACCGGCGAACGTCGCGTCGCCGTAGCGCTGGAGGCGAAGTGCGCGAATCATCAAGTAACCACCACTGAAGAGAAAGACCGCGCCATTGGCAATTCCCAAAATCAGGAGGAGAAACATGTTGCAGAAAATGACGCCAGCGCGCTTCGACTTGCGTGCAAACACTAAGAGGGCGACGGCAAAAACAACCAGGAGGGCAACAACGAGTTCGTGGCCTGACCGCGAACTCTTCGTCGTCTTGCCGACCGAAATCAGAATCTGAGCAACAATCGCAAAGAGGAGGGCTATCGCGCCAGTGGCGTACGAAAGAATGCGCTCACCACGTTGCAATGTCATGACGACCTCGCGTGGCACTGCTGAAGGCTTGCGCCCAGAACGACGGGTCGAAGCTGAAGGCGTGGTGTTATCTGGCACAGAGTAAGGCTACATCGAAGACCGTGATTCAGTGGTTCCACTGCACCTATGAAAACAGGGATGGCAGTGCACGATTTTCAAGGAATCACTGGGCCTCTTGTCATTTCTTGCAGTACTAACCTGCACGGTATGCAAATCAGCCACAAGATTCCAGTAACTCCGTGGCGTGCAACCTCGACGTGGTCCCTTCGACCAGTGCAGTTACCTCCGCTCTTCGTGGGTCTCAGTCTCTTTGGATTTGGTGAGGGCCTCTTGGTTCAGTCGGGCTGGGGTGCTACACCGTGGACTGTTTTTGCCGAAGGTGTTGCCAAAAACACCGGACTGACTCTCGGTTGGACCACCGCACTTATTAGTTCTGTAGTTCTGCTGTTCTGGCTGCCACTGCGCGAGAAGCCCGGCTTTGGCACCATCGCCAATCTGACCATCATTGCTGCAATGCTCCAGGTGACTGTGGACTTCATGCCGAGCGCTCACCTGGGGGTGGTGCGCGCGCTCTACATCGTGATGGCGCTGGAGTCGATCGGTGCTGGTAGCGCTCTCTACATCACCACCGGGCTGGGACCGGGACCGCGAGACGGGCTGATGACCAGTATCCATCGCCACTTCGGACTCAGCATTGTGTACGTGCGACTGGGCATTGAGGCAACGGTGCTGGTGATTGGGTGGCTGCTAGGAGGGCGCGTCGGCGTGGGGACAGCCATCTTTGCCGGGGGAATTGGCTTCAGTATTGGCCTGAATCTGCAGATGCTCTCCGGACTGCTCAAACGGTGGGCTAATGATTAGTTCGAGCCAATTCACCGAGTTCTTTATTGCGTCGATGGCAATCATCGTTGTGCCCGGGCCGAGTGTTTTGTTTACTATTTCTCGCGGCGTGGCGTGGGGCAGAGCGGTTGCCGTTCTTTCGACCCTCGGCAATTCGCTGGGGACGCTGTTGTTATCGGTATTTGTGGCGTTAGGACTTGGGCCATTGCTCGCGCACTCCAAAGTGTTTTCTATCGTGCTGCAACTGGCGGGTGGTTGTTACTTGGTGTGGCTGGGTATTGGTGCTGCTCGCCACCGTCACGAGCATGCCGAGAATATGACGAAGCGCGAAGGGTCGCTTCCGTCGAACGTGACCATTGTCCGTCAGGGGTTCACCGTTGGGGTGCTTAATCCAAAATCACTCGTCTTTTTTGCGGCGGTCTTTCCGCACTTCGTCGATCGCACGAAGGGCAACGTGACAGTGCAACTCCTTCTCTTCGGAGGCATCTTTAGTGTGTTGGCGTTTTGTAGCGATGGAACGTGGGGGATTGTTGCCGGCACCGCACGCGAATGGCTCTCCGGGTCCTCCGGTCGCCTCGTCGTGTTGCGGTCCATTGGTGCAACCGTCATGATGTGCCTGGGTGTCCTCATTATCGTGAGCGCTGCCCTTTCGTAACGTCACACCGGCTCCGTACTGTGAGCGGATGCAGACTCCCGTTGAAACAGGTACAACAGAGCGACGAGTTGTAACGGTCGGCGAGTTTGTCGACGCAGTACCTGAGCTCACCACACTGCTGTGGGGGTACTCGCGCTGCGTCGTTCTCATAGGTGAGTTTTCCGACGGTCGTTACGTGCAGTTTTGGGGACAGGGCGACGGCACGCTCCGGGGTGAAGTCATATCAAATTTGAACATCCAACCACTGGTGGTGCTGAGTCCTTACGAAGAGCAGCTGCTCCGCTCTCTGGGTTGGCACGTCCCAGTAGCGCAGTCGTCGCCCAATTGGTCCTTTGATGCAAATGATGCCGAGGGGCTGAGGGCACTGAGTTGTATGGTCGCTGAAACCATCACGGGGGTCTTCACCGAGCCCCGAGACGCTCTTGTACGTGTGACGACGTTTCTTGTCACCGAATCACCTCGGACGAGTCGTGGCATCGCACCGCACGAGCAGCGGCGCCGGTACTTCGTTCGAGCGCTCAGTGAACTGGAGGAGAGCCTTTCTCGGTCCGTCTGATCCGTCGAGGTGTGTCGCGCCGTACACTGTTTCTTCGATAGGGGTTAGTCATGAGCATGCACGGAGGCGGCGGAGGTCGCGGTGGTGGTCGAGGCGGAATGCGCTCGATGACCAAAGATAAGTCAATCCTGGAACACGAAATCAAGCGAGGGACGTTTCCTCGCATCCTGAAGTTCGCGAAGCACTACCGCTCGGTCCTCTTGGTTTTTCTCGTCGCCGTCGTGATCGACGCGGTGATTAGTTCAGTGTCCCCTCTACTACTCAGGGGCATCATTGACAACGGCATCTACAAACACCAAAAGCACGTGGTCATTGGCTTGGCGCTGCTTACTGCAGTGCTGGCGCTAGCGGATGCCGGCCTGTCACTGTTTGAGCGACGCATTAGCGCGGTCATTGGCGAAGGTCTCATCTATGACCTCCGGGCCAAAGTGTTTGGTCACATCCAAGAAATGCCGTTAGCGTTCTTCGCCCGCACCCAAACTGGCGCACTGATTTCGAGGCTCAACAATGACGTCATCGGTGCCCAACAGGCCTTCACCGACCTACTCTCGAACGTGGTTGGAAATTTGATTCTGGTCGGACTGATCTTGGTGACTATGTTCATTCTCTCCTGGCAGATCACGCTTCTTGCGCTACTGCTTCTGCCGGTTTTTTTGCTCCCGGCGCGACGCGTTGGTCGCCGTCTAGGCGCCATGTTTCAGCGGGGGTACGAACTCAATGCGGAAATGAACATGGTGATGACGGAACGATTCAACGTTGGTGGCGCCATGATCGTGAAGCTGTTTGGTCGTCCCTCCGACGAACGAGCTCACTTCGAAGACCGCGCGAAGCAAGTCCGTGACATCGGTATTCAGCAAGCTACGTACCAACGTTTCTTCTTTATTGCACTTTCTACGACCGCATCGTTGGCCACGGCTTTCGCCTACGGATTCGGCGGCGTTGAAGCACTGAACGGCACACTCATGGTCGGCACCGTGGTGGCTATTACGGCCTACCTGACACGCCTCTACGGGCCACTGACGCAGTTGAGCAACATCAACATTGACTACATGTCGGCCATGGTGAGCTTTGAGCGTCTCTTTGAAGTGCTCGACATTGAACCACTCATTAAGGAGAGTCCGAACGCCGTGGCCATTCCCGATGGCCCCGCAGAGTTGCGCTTTGACCACGTTGACTTCTCGTATCCGGGGGCGAGCGAAGTGTCGCTGGCGTCACTCGAGGCGGTTGCGAGACTCGACGCCACGCCACGCACCGACGTCCTTCATGACTTGAGCTTCGACGTTGCACCGGGAACGATGACGGCACTCGTTGGTCCGAGCGGTGCAGGCAAGACCACTATCTCCATGTTGGTCTCGCGTCTCTACGACGTCACCGCTGGTTCGGTGACCATTAATGGTGTTGATATCCGTGAGGCGACGCACGCTTCATTGTCGGCGACGGTTGGCGTCGTAACCCAGGATGCGCATCTCTTTCACGACACTCTGGGCGCGAACTTGCGGTACGCGAAACCCGATGCCACCAACGAAGAAATTGACGTAGCGCTCAAGGCAGCGCAGATTTATGACCTGGTGAAGTCGCTGCCCTTGGGGCTTGACACCGTGGTTGGGGAACGCGGGTACCGACTCAGCGGTGGTGAGAAGCAGCGCGTCGCACTGGCACGACTCCTTCTCAAGTCGCCACGGGTGGTCGTTCTCGATGAAGCAACCGCGCACCTCGACGCAGAGAGTGAAGCAGCGGTACAAAAGGCCTTCGAGGAAACAATGTCGTCACGGACGTCGCTCGTGATTGCTCACCGACTGTCCACTATTCGCAATGCGGACCAGATTTTGGTGATTGAGGCGGGACGCATCGTGCAACGTGGAACGCACGAGGAACTACACGCGCAACCTGGCCTCTACCGAGACTTGTACGAAACGCAGTTTGCGCAGCAGGATCGTTAGCCCATTGCGTGGGCGCCACCGTCAACGTGGATAACCGAGGCGGTCGTTCCACGAAGGAGTGGTGACAGGAGTGCAATTCCGGTGTCGGCAACGGCACTCGAATCATGCACGTCCCAGCCCAGGGGCGCCCGCTCGGCCCAGGTGTCTTCGAAGAGCGAGAATCCCGGGATTGACTTGGCGGCCATCGTCCGAATCGGACCAGCGGCCAACATATTCACGCGAATCTTGTCCGGACCCACCTCACGGGCGAGGTAACGACCGAGGGACTCGAGCGCTGCCTTCATAACGCCCATCCAGTCGTACATGGGGTAGGCGCGTGTGCCGTCAAAGTCGAGGGCGATGACTGAGGCGCCACCAACGGCCGTGCTCTTTTGCAGGAGCGGACGGAATGCCCCCACGAGTGCAGCGAGTGAGTACGTAGAAATCTGCATGGCGGTCGAAACGTCTTCGTAGGGCGCCACGAACATGCCACTACCGAGGGCACTCTGGGGCGCGTAACCAATCGCGTGAACGAGACCATCCAAACGTCCGAAGCGACGCTCAATCTCTACGGCTGCGGCAGCGATCTGTTCGGGATTCGTGACATCGAGTTCAATGATTTCTCCAACATCACCGAGCTTGCGAGCGGTACGTGCTGTGAGCGAAACACCCCGACCAGCGCCAGAGAGGGCAATGGTCGCACCTTCTTCGAGGCATCGCTTGGCGATGCCGAAGGCCAACGAATCATCGGTCAAAACGCCGGTGACGAGAATGCAGTGATTATCGAGAAGTCCCATATTGCTAGCGTACTTGGCAGGAACTATTTCAACGAGGACGACAATGACGACTGTAGGCATTCTTGGTGGCACGGGCCCCGCAGGACGCGGCGTAGCAATTCGACTTGCTACTGGCGGGTATGACGTAGTTTTAGGCTCTCGTGACGCAGACCGCGCTAACGAAACTGCGTCCGCTATGACGCCTCGCGGCACTGGAAAAATTTCTGGTGGCACGAACGAAACAGCTGCATCGTGCGACATTGTTGTTGTGGCCACGCCGTGGGACTCGGCCGTCGCTACGGTTGCTGCCCTCAAGGCGCAACTCGCAGGCAAGGTCGTGATCTCAATGGTCAACGCACTCACTCGAGAAGGTCGTGAGTTGCTGCCTCTGTACCCACCACGCGGTTCAATGGCCGCGCAGATTGCCTTCGCACTTCCAGAATCAACCATTGCTGGTGCCTTCCACCATCTTCCAGCGGCCCAGATGGAAGACCTCGACAGCGCACTCGACGCTGACGTGGTTATCTTCGGTGACGATGACGCCGCTCGAACGACCGTCGCAGAACTGGTCACCGCAATGCCCGGCCTCACGCCGGTGATTGCCGGTTCGCTCTCACTGGCTTCGGCGGTTGAAGCGTTCACTGCTGTGTGCATTTCCATCAACATCCGCCACAAGGCGCACAGCTACGTGAAGCTGGCGGGACTGGGTCACTAATGCAGTTGTACGACACCGCTCGCGGCGGCATCTTTCCCATGGAGACCGGACCACTCGTCACGATGTATTCGTGCGGTATCACTCCCTATGACTCTGCTCACCTTGGTCACGCTTTCGTCTACCTGGCCTTTGACGTCCTGCAGCGCCGTCTGCGTGATCAGGGTCTGGACACACACTGCGTTCGAAACGTGACGGACGTCGACGACGACTTGCTGCGCAAGTCTCGCGAACTGGGTGTCTTTTACCTTGACCTCGCGGCGCAAGAAATGGCGAAGTTTGACCGTGACATGCAAATTATTAATTTGCTTCCCGTGTACTCAGAGCCTCGTGCGACCTCCGCTATCCCCGAGATTCTGACGTTGGTTGGAGATCTGTTTGACAAGGGGCTCGCGTACGAAGTTGATGGCTGGGTCTACTTCGAGGCCTCCAAGTTCGCTCGCTTTGGTCAGGTAAGTCACGAGAACCGCGAAGCGATGATCACCTTGGCCGGCATTCATGGCGGTAATCCCACTGACCCGAAGAAGCGCGATCCACTCGACTTCGTTCTGTGGCAGCCGTCGCTCGAAGACGAGCCTTCGTGGGACTCACGTTGGGGAGCGGGGCGACCAGGGTGGCACATTGAGTGTTCGGCGCTGGCAATGCGTGACCTTGGTGAGACCCTGGACGTGCACGGTGGTGGACGAGACTTAGCGTTTCCGCACCACGAATGTGAAGCAGCGCAGAGTGAATCGGTTACCGGAACCGCCTTCGTGAAGCACTGGATGCACGTTGGCCTCGTGGGCCTCGACGGCACCAAGATGTCGAAGTCACTAGGAAACCTCGTCTTTGTTGAAGATCTAGCGAAGCGAGCCGAACCTACGGCTGTTCGCTTGTCGCTACTCAGTCAGTACTACCGACACGACTGGGAATGGCGCGACGAACTCCTTTCGCAAGGGGTATCGCGCCTCGCCACGTGGCGCTCTTCGGTGAATGGCCGTGCTAGTTCCGTGTTGGACGACGTTCGCGCTGCACTGGACAACGATCTCGACACCCCATCGGCTCTCGCGATTATGGACGAAGCTGCCCACGCAGGCTTCAACGTTGCCCCGGGCGCGAGCCTCTTGGGCATTACTCTATAAACGACGAAAGGCAACAATGTCGGATCTTCAGGTACTACTTCCAGACGGCTCGGAACGCTCACTTAGTGAAGGAGCAACGGCGTACGACTTGGCTGCAGCAATTGGCAGCCGACTCGCCAAGGATGCCTTGGCCGCCGAGGTGAACGGACAGTTGACGGACCTTTCGGCCCCGCTCCCTAATGGTGCCACCGTGGCGATTGTTACGCCCAAGAGCGACCTTGGACGCGAAGTACTTCGTCACTCGACGGCCCACGTCATGGCCCAGGCCGTCTGTCGCCTCTGGCCGGGTGCGCAGTACGCCATCGGACCAGCAATTACGAACGGTTTCTACTACGACTTCTACCTGCCCGGTGGCGCGCACTTCTCAGATACCGATTTAGAGCGCATCGAAGCTGAGATGCAGAAGATTGTGAAGGAAGATCAACCCTTTACTCGCGCCGAGTATTCGTTTGAAGAAGGGCTCGAACTCTTTAAGAACCAGCCGTTCAAAGTCGAAATCATTACCGCGGTGCAGACCGCTGCGTCCGATGAAGACTTGGCCGAAGTTGGCTCAACGTCAGTGGTGTCAACGTACAAGAACAATGACGATTTCACCGACCTTTGTCGCGGGCCTCACGTTCCTTCAACGTCACGACTGGGTCACTTCAAGCTCATGCGCGTCGCCGGTGCGTACTGGCGTGGCGACGAGAAGAAGCAGCAGTTGCAGCGCATCTACGGCACTGCCTGGGAGTCCAAGGAAGCGCTCGCTGCGCACCTCGAGCAGCTGAGTGAAGCGGAAAAGCGCGACCACCGCAAGTTGGGGCGCGAACTCGACCTCTTCTCTTTCCCTTCGGAACTCGGACCAGGCCTGGCGGTCTTTCACCCCAAGGGTGGCACCATGCGTCGTCTTATGGAGGAGTACTCACGAAAGCGCCACGAGCAGTCGGGTTACGAATTTGTGTACTCGCCGCACATCACCAAGGGCGAACTCTTTGAGACCTCAGGGCACCTCGACTGGTACGCCGACGGCATGTACCCTCCCATGGAACTGGACGAGGGCGAGCGCTATTACTTGAAGCCAATGAACTGTCCGTTCCACGTGCTTATCTTTAAGTCACGTCAGCGTTCGTACCGTGAACTGCCGCTTCGTATGTTCGAGTTCGGTTCCGTCTACCGCTACGAAAAGTCTGGAGTCGTTCACGGCCTGACTCGCGTGCGAGGCATGACTCAGGATGACGCTCACATCTTCTGTACTCGTGATCAGATGGCGGATGAACTGAAGAGTCTGCTCACCTTCGTGCTCGACCTTCTGCGCGACTTTGGTCTGAACGACTTCTACCTCGAACTCTCGACGCGTCCACCACTGAAGTCGGTTGGTACTGACGAAGAGTGGGCAGAGGCAGAATCAACCCTCGCTACCGTGGCCAAGGAAGCCGGCCTCGAACTCGTTCTGGATGCCGGCGGCGGTGCGTTCTATGGTCCGAAGATTTCGGTGCAGGCCCGCGACGCCATTGGCCGCACACACCAGATGTCCACGATTCAGTTGGACTTCCAGTTGCCGCAACGCTTTGACGCGAGCTTCATTGCTGGGGACAACGCCCGCACTCGCCCCATCATGATTCACCGCGCCCTCTTTGGCTCGGTCGAGCGCTTTATGGCGATCCTGATCGAGCACTACGCCGGCAACATGCCAACCTGGCTAGCGCCAGAACAGGTGCGTGTGCTGGGCGTTCGTGGCGACCACGACACCTACGCTTACGAAGTACGCCAGCAGTTGCGTGACGATGGCATTCGCGTTGAGGTGGAACCTGCAACTGAACCCCTCGGAGCACGTATTCGTAAGGCCAAGTTGGAGAAGATTCCGTATATTGTTGTCGTCGGCGACGAAGACGTGGCCACGGGAACACTCGGCATCAACGCTCGTGGCTCAAACGACCCTGAACGTGGCGTGACCGTACAGCAATTCCGCGAGCGACTCGCTGCTGAAGTTGCCTCGCACGGTGCTCCTGAGGCGAAGTAGTGCCACTGGACCGCTTCTCGGCGGCGTGGCGCGAAGCGTACGTCACGAGCGATGATGCTCGAACGAATGCTCGTCACGATAGTGAGTGCGTGTTCTGTGGACTCGTTGCCGAAGGGGTCAGTGAGTCGTCCGGAGTGCTGGCCCTCACCGATTACAGCTTCAGTGTGCTGAACGCCTTTCCGTATGGTTCTGGTCACGTGCTGGTGTTGCCGAGACGCCACGTTGGAAAGTTAAGCGAACTCTCATCACTCGAGTACGCCGATTTTGCTGAGTTGCTGCGCACGATTACCGCAGCAGTGGAGTCGGCGTACAGTCCCGACGGTCTTAATGTTGGTATGAATCTGGGCCAAGCAGCCGGTGCAGGCATTCCGAAGCACCTCCACGCCCACGTTTTACCTCGTTGGAATGGTGATACGAACTTCATGACGACCATTGGTGAGACCCGTGTGCTGCCCGAAAGTCTGCAGTCAACGTGGACGAAAGTTCACCAACAGTTGTGAACCGGTTTTCACTGAGTCCGGCTATTACACTTTGTGCTGAGGTCCGGAGGATCAATGCTTGACGGTAATTTCCGTAGGTCGGTGGAGACCGTTACCTTGCCTATTGGGCGATGGCTCGTGCGCATTGGCTTCTCGGCGGACGTCCTCACCTTCTCCGGTCTCCTGTTCTCCCTGGCGACGGCTTTTGCAATTGGCTCGGGACATTTCTGGATTGCTGTCGCTCTTCTTACCGCCACGGGCTTTCATGACATGTTCGACGGTCCTGTGGCCAAGGCGTCGCAACGGGTGAGCCAGCGAGGGAGTTTCTTTGACTCCGTCATTGACCGAGTCACCGACGCCATCCTCATGGGCGGTGTGGCCTTTTTTCTGATTGCGCGCCACCACGGAGAACTGGTGCTGCTGCCCTTTGCCATCACGACCTCAACGTTCCTCATCTCGTACCAACGCTCAAAGGCCGAGAGCCTTGGATTGGCCGCTAAGGGTGGCCTTATGGAGCGAGCCGAGCGAATGATTTTGTTAGGCGTCGCTCTCTTGGCCAAGGTGATCTTTATTCCGGTGTTGTGGTTGCTGCTCGTGCTGACCACGATGACAGCCTTTGGTCGGTTCCGTCGCGTGTGGAAAGCCGCTGACAGCCCGGAATCTTCTGGGGTAGTGAGCCGTCTCGTACAACGCCTCGACCGAGACGCAGCATCGAACGACCCGTCGGCGTAATCATGGCGGGAAAATCTCGGGTCATTGTCTTTAAGACCCTCGGTCGACTCTTAGAACTATTGCCGGAACGCTTTGATGTTGCGGTGGCCAGCAAACTCGCTTTAGTGGTGGGGAAGCGCGAAACGTCTGCTCGGAGGAATCTGCGAACGAACGTGGCGCACGCACTGTTTCCTGATGAGACAGTGTCCGACCCTGAACTCCTGGAACGCTTCGTCGACCGGGGTTTCGTAACGTACGGCCAGTACTGGGCCGAAGGGGCAAAGTTAGCTGGCATTGAACCTCAAAAAGTTTTCGACCGTTTCATCATTGGCGAGGGGCTGGAATACCTCACTGAAGCCAAGGCGAAAGGCAAGGGCATTGTCATTGCCCTCCCTCACATTGGTTCGTGGGAGTGGGGCGGAAGTTTCTTGAACTCATTAGGACTGGGCATGCTCGCGGTCGCCGAAGCCCTTGAGCCCCGAGAGCTCTTTGAGTGGTTTAAGAAACGTCGTGAACAAATTGGCATTCGGATCGAACCCCTCGATGCCCACGCTGGAACGTTGTTATTAAATGAGCTCAAGAATGGTGGCGTTGTGGGGCTGCTGTGCGACCGCGACATTCAGGGCAATGGCATTGACGTTGAGTTCTTTGGCGAAACGGTCACCATGCCGGCAGGGCCCGCTACCTTGGCACTGCGCACCGGAGCGACGCTCGTGGCCGCAGCGTGCTACAGCGGCCCGGGTCGTGACCACTTTGCCGTTATTACACCACCCATTGCGGCGGAACGTGAAGGAAAATTGCGCGACGACGTTGCTCGAGTTACCCAGGCAGTCGCCACAACACTCGAGGGACTTATTCGTCGCGCTCCCGAGCAGTGGCACGTTCTTCAACCCCGCTTCAGTGAACACTCATGAAGATTGCGCTGGTATCTCCCTACGCACTAAACGTTTTCGGTGGTGTTCAAGAACAGGCGCTCGCGATGAGTCGAGAGTTGTCGAGTCGTGGACACGAAGTCCTTCTGATCGCTCCGAACAACTCCGATAACGCCGAGTACGACACCCCTGCGGCGGTCGAACGATTTGGCAGTCTGCTGTCACTTCCGGCGAACGGATCGAAGGCACCCCTCACACTGTCGCCTCGTGCGGCCCGCCAAGCAAACAGGTCCGTTGACGCATTCACGCCAGACGTCGTCCATTTTCACGAACCCTTCGCACCACTCGTGGGCTGGTCAGTGCTTCGGTCGCACCGGTATCCATCCGTCGCCACCTTCCATCGCAGTGGTGGTGGACCGGCAGTGCGCCTCACCAAGCCTCTTCTGTCGTTCCTTGCGAGGGGCATTGACCGAAGCGCGGCAGTGAGTGAAATGGCCAAGCAAACCATGGGGGAGGCGAGTGGGCTGTCCCCGCGTGTCCTCTTCAATGGTTTTGAACTGAACCGCTTTACGCAGGTCGCGCGCGCGGTTCCCACTTCACCTCAACTGGTAACCATTGGCCGACTGGAAGCCCGCAAGGGTGTGCACGTGGCAATTGAAGCTGTGCTTCGTCACAACGAATCGTCGCAGGAACAGTGGCACTTGAACGTGATTGGTGATGGCCCAGAACGATTACGCCTCGAGGAACTGGCTGGTGGCGCATCGTCAATTTCGTTTCTTGGTGCTGTGCGTGACGAGGTCAAACTCCAGGTGCTTCGCGAATCATCTCTGTTTGTCGCGCCAGCGTTGTTCGGAGAGAGCTTTGGGATGGTGTTGCTCGAGGCCATGGCGAGTGAAGTCCCCGTCGTGGTCAGCGACATTGACGGCTACCGCCAAGCGTGTGGTGGTCACGCCACCTTGTTCACCGCCGGTAGTCCAGAATCACTCGAGGCTTCTATAACGAGCGCTCTCGAGTCCACCTCGGCTGATGATGTGGCAGGAGCACTGAATCACGCGCGGGGTTGGTCAATGGCGACCCTGATTGACCAGTATGAAGGGCTCTACCGCGAAGCGGTCAGCGCGTTTCGAAGCGCAAAGTAGAGTTACATCGTGGCAACTAAGCAGCGTTCTCGCAGAAATCAATCACGTGACCGCGGTCCTCGCTACGTCGCTCCGGTTCTTGACCCGACGTGGCAGAACCCCTACGCACCTTCGACCAAGGAACGAGACGCCAACCTTCGCGCTGGTGTTGACCTCGCACGACGCAAGTCGCTCCCGCTGATTAGTGCCTCGGTCATCCTGGCGGTGGTTGTGGTGGTCCTGGCAATCGTGACGTCACTGTACGCACTGATTGCTCTCGATGCACTCGTGCTGGGTGGTGGCTTTCTCATTGTTCGTCGGGTCGTGGGGAACTTCACGCGACAGGGAACCTCGCTGGGGACCACACTGCTTGACTCGTTCAAGGCTGGCGGAACACCGAAGGACCGTCAGCGTCTGGTGACGGTGCTTGACCGACTCGCCGCAACGTTTGGCGTTGACAACATCAGCGCCTTCATCATTGCCGACCCCGCCTACAACGCCTGCCTGGTGGCCAATGGCGCTTCGTATTCGTTCTTTGTTACCAGTGCTCTGATGAGCGATTTTGAACTCATTGAACTCGAAGGTGTGGTGGCACACTGTCTCGCTCGTCAGCGACTGGGACTGATTGGAAGCCAGGGAATGTCGAGCGCCCCCGGTCTTCGCGCCGAAGAACGTCAGGCCCTAGGACTGGTTGGTTCGACGTACCGAGCTGACGAAGTCGCTGGTGCGGCTATTCGCTACCCCCTAGGCATTGCCGGCGCTCTGCACCGGTGCGCTCGTCAGGTAGTGCCGCGTGATTCCTACTTCACCTCACCCAACTACGACGTCACGCGTTGGGTCTGGTTCGATGTCCATTCAGACCGTGCTACCAACGACCTCGGCGATCTGGACGACGTGGAACTTCGGGCCCTGGCCCTTGAGGAGTGGTAGGGCCGGTTGCTCCGTTAGGCTAGGACCTATGAGTTCTACGCCCAACAACCCAACCACTGGTTCTGCGCTCGTTAAGCGCGGCCTCGCCGACATGCTTCGCGGAGGCGTCATCATGGACGTCGTTAACCCCGAGCAGGCCAAAATCGCTGAAGATTCTGGTGCCGTTGCCGTCATGGCACTGGAGCGTGTGCCCTCGGACATTCGTCGTGACGGTGGTGTGGCTCGTATGAGCGACCCCCAGATGATTCAGGAAATTCAGGCTGCCGTTACCATCCCCGTCATGGCCAAGGCGCGCATTGGTCACTTCGCCGAAGCGCAGATTCTTCAGTCCCTTGACGTGGACTACATCGACGAGTCCGAAGTGTTGACACCCGCCGACGAAGAGAACCACATCGACAAGTGGTCCTTCACGGTGCCCTTCGTTTGCGGTGCCACGAACCTCGGTGAAGCACTGCGCCGCATTGGCGAAGGTGCTTGCCTCATTCGTTCGAAGGGTGAAGCAGGAACCGGCAATGTTGTTGAAGCCGTTCGTCACCTGCGCACCATCAACGCTCAGATGCGACGTCTGCAGACTGCTGACGCTGCTGAATTGTTCGCTCTAGCGAAGGATCTCCAGGCTCCACTGCCCCTCGTCCAAGAAGTTGCTCAGACCGGTAAGTTGCCCGTTCCAATGTTCTGCGCGGGCGGCATTTCAACACCTGCCGACGCCGCATTGGTAATGCAGCTTGGTGCTGAGGCGACGTTCGTGGGCTCAGGAATCTTCAAGAGTGAAGACCCAATCCGCATGGCCAAGGCCATTGTTGAAGCGACGACGCACTACATGGACGCTTCCGTGGTGGCTCGCGTGTCAACTGGTCTCGGTTCGGCCATGAAGGGCTTCGAAACGGCGACACTCGAGACACGTCTCGCTGAGCGCGGTTGGTAATGCCTCGCATTGGTGTGCTCGCCCTTCAGGGCGACGTACGCGAACACGTAGCCATGCTCGAGTCCGCTGGGGCGCAGGTGACAACAGTTCGCACCGTGCAAGAACTCAACAGTGTCGACGGCCTCGTCATGCCTGGCGGGGAGTCGACGGCTATTGCACACTTGCTCACCACGTCGGGTATTCGATCAGTGCTGCAGGAAAAGATTTCTGAGGGACTTCCCGTCTTTGGCACCTGCGCGGGGCTCATCTTGCTGTCGACCACGGTGCTGGACGGTAGGGCTGACCAGTGGAGTTTCGGTGCTTTACCAATTTCGGTACGGCGCAATGGCTACGGGCGACAGATTGCTTCCTTCGAGGTTCCGATTGATGTTGCTGGCATTGGACCCGTGCCGGGAGTCTTCATCCGGGCGCCACGTATTGAAGAGCACGATGGGGTAGAGGTACTCGCTACCTACGACCACGGCGATGGTGCACACCCGGTACTGGTGAAGTTGGGAAATGTCTTGGGGTGTTCATTTCATCCCGAGTTGACCGTGGATCACCGAATTCACGAAATGTTTGTCGCGTCACTCTGAATTGCTAGCATTTAGGCGCCCTGCGGGGTAGGAGGAATTATGTCTGGCCACTCGAAATGGGCAACTACGAAGCACCGTAAGGGTGCCAAGGACGCAGCTCGAGCCAAGGTGTTCGCAAAGTTGATTCGTCAGGTCGAAGTGGCCGCACGAGAGGGCGGTGGTGACCCTGAAGCCAACGCCTCACTGCGCACCATGTTTACGAAGGCTCGTGAAGCCTCCGTGCCTCTTGACACCATTGAGCGCGCTATCAAGCGCGGCACTGGTGAACTCGAGGGTGTTCGCTACGAAGCCATTAGCTACGAAGGCTACGGCCCCGGTGGCGTGGCCATCATCATCGAAACACTGTCCGACAACCGCAACCGCACCAGCGCTGAGATTAAGCACCTCTTGTCGAAGAATGGTGGCGCAATCGCCGAGCCGGGTGCCGTTTCATGGCAGTTTGACCGTAAGGGCATTGTCGAAGTCGTTGGCCCAGTAGACGAGGATCAATTGCTTGAGTGGGTCATGGAAGCCGGCGGCGAGAATTTCACCGCCAGTGGTGACAACTTCATCGTGACCACGGAGCCCCACGATGTGGGCACCGTGCGTGACGCACTGGAAGGCTTTGGTGTGAAGATTGCCAGCGCAGACTTGACGCTCGTCCCTCAGAACCTGATTCCGATTACGGACAAGGCGGAAGCGACGAAGGTCCTGCGCTTAATGGACGCCATTGACGACAACGACGACGTGCAGAACGTCTTCTCGAACTTCGACGTTTCTGACGAAATCTTGGAAAGTTACGAGGGGTAGTTCGCTGTAACAGCGGTCATTTCCGGCTAGAGTCGAACGTATGTTCGTCTTAGGCATTGACCCCGGCCTCACGCGTTGTGGCTACGGACTGGTTGAAGGTTCCTTTGACGGTATCGAGTCATTTCGAGCTGTCAGGGCTGGAACGATTGAAACCAGCCCCAAGGCGGCCGTCGAGGACCGACTCCGTGAACTTTTTGTTGAACTCAGCGCCCTGCTTGACGAACTAAAGCCGGACGCCGTGGTTGTAGAAAAAGTTTTTTTCATGAAGAACGCCCGAACCGCAATTCCGGTGGCTCAAGCGAGCGGCATTGCCGTTGGTTTGGCCGGTGCACGAAACATGGTCGTTCGTCAGTTCACGTCGCAAGAAATGAAGTTGGCCGTGACGGGCTACGGCGCAGCGAGCAAGGAACAGATTCAGGGAATGGTGGCGTCGCTGTGTGGTCTCTCTCAGGCCCCGAAGCCGGCTGACGCTGCTGACGCCCTCGCTCTGGCCATTTGCTATTTCGTGACGGCTCGTTCGGAAAGCAAGTACCCGAAGGAAGTAACGGCATGATCGGTTGGCTCCAAGGTCGTGTCGTTCATGCGACCCCCGAAGGCGTGGTCATTGTTGACGTCCAAGGCGTTGGTTACGAAGTCCACGTCGCATCCTCCTCTCGATACCTCGACGGAGAAGCCGTGGAATTGTTTGTGCACACCAGCGTGCGAGCTGATGCCATTGTTCTCTTTGGCTTTGCTTCGGCCAATGACCGTCAGTTCTTCGAGTTACTTCTAAATACGCCTGGTGTGGGACCTTCAACAGCGCTCGCTGCACTACGGACCATGGGTGCCGAGGAACTGGCCCACGTCATCACGAGCGGTGACGCCAAAAAGGTCGCCACCATCCCAGGGATCGGCCCCAAGACCGCAAGTCGCATCATTTTGGAGTTGAAAGACAAGGTTCTGCCTTTCGTGGGTACGCCACCTCAGCAGGAAGAACGTCCCGTTTCACATTCATCGACCATCGAAGAAGCGCTGAAGTCGCTCGGCTACTCGGTTCAGGAGATTCGAGAGGGACTCGCGGGAGCGTCACTTCCGGAGGATGAAGGCGAGGCACTCCGACAAGCCCTTCAGCTGGTTCGTCGGTCATGAGTCGCCAAGAGATTGACCTCACGCAGATTGAACGTACGGTGACCCCGACTGCCGTCAACGAAGTAGAGCGAACAGGCGAAGCCTCGCTGCGACCACTGACGCTGGGCGAATTTGTGGGTCAGCGTGACCTCGTGGGACATCTTGAAATTGTTCTCGGCTCGGCGCGCGCTCGAAAGCAAACGGTCGACCACTTACTTTTCGCGGGCCCTCCAGGTCTCGGAAAGACGTCACTGGCGAGCATCGTTGCGACGGAGATGAATGCCGGGTTGCGCGTTACGTCCGGCCCAGTGCTCTCTCGCCCCGGTGATCTTGCTGCTTTGCTCACTGACCTCCAAGACGGCGACGTTCTCTTTATTGACGAAATTCACCGACTTTCTCGATCGGTCGAAGAAGTGCTGTACCCAGCGATGGAGGATCGTTGCCTCGATGTGATGATTGGGCGTGGGCCATCGGCACGAGCCATTCGACTCGACTTGCCCTCATTTACCTTGGTGGGGGCCACGACAAGAACCGGCTTGGTAGCGGCACCACTTCGTGACCGTTTTGGTTTTGTCGGTCAACTCGATCTCTACGAAGCAGATGAGTTGGAAACCATCATCGCTCGTTCGGCAAAGCTCCTGGAAGTGCCAATTGATGCACAGGCCGCCGCCGCTATTGCTCGAAGGAGTCGCGGAACGCCACGCATCGCCAATCGCTTGCTTCGACGAGTCCGTGACTACGCCTCAGTGAGTGGCCACCCAACTATTTCCGAGGCGGTCGCCCTGGCTGCGCTTGGGGTCTTTGGCATCGACGAGTACGGCCTCGACAAGGTAGACCGCAGGATTTTGCAACTGCTTTGTGACCAATTTGCCGGCCAGCCAGTTGGTCTGTCCTCTCTTGCCCACGCCATTGGCGAGGAGCCGGCCACCATTGAAGATGCCTATGAGCCCTTTTTGCTGCGTGAAGGCCTCCTGATTCGCACACCTCGTGGCCGAATTGCCACCGAAAAGGCGTTTAAGCACCTTGGAATTCCGTATAGAAGCGGTGGATTGGTCTAGTCAACTCCTTGCCAGCGACTAGGGTTTCTATGGTCTATCCAGGAGGATTTCATCATGTTCGCAGCATCTTCGCACGGCGGTAGTTCCGTGATTCTCATCCTTTACGTCGTTGTTTTCGGCGGTTTGTACTTCTTCTACCTCCGTCCACGCTCGAAGCGTCAGAAGGAGCAGCGTCAAAGTGCTCGCAAGGTTGAAGTAGGCGAGCGCGCGCAGACAATTGGTGGTTTCGTTGGCACGGTGGTGAAGAACGACGGTGAATTCGTTACGCTGCGCACCGCCAGTGGCCATGAACTTGACTTCATCCCATCGGCGATTGCTCGACGCTTCGATCCAGCACCCGCCAGCGGAACAACAACAGAGGACGACAAGTAACAATGGCTTCACACGTTGGAACAAAGCGGTCAATGACCGTCAGTTTGATTCTTACCCTTCTCATTGCCTTTGGCTCGCTGGGTGCAACATTGGCACTCGGATGGGGACCGAAGTTGGGGCTTGACCTCGACGGAGGCTTATCAGTGGTGTACAAGCCAGCTGTAAAGACCTCGACCGCCAATATGCAAGAAGTGGTCAGCATTCTTACGAACCGCGTTAATGGCTTGGGTGTTTCGGGTGCCCAGGTCAACCTGCAGGGTAAGAACGTTGTCGTCAGTGCCCCTGGAGTCAAGGACGCTCGCGCTGTGCTGGACGCCGTTGGCCAGACAGCACAGCTCTACTTCCGCCCAGTGCTGTGTGAGGTAACGCTCAATAAGGGCAAGTTGACCAACGTGAATCCAACGACGCTGCCAACGTGTCCAAGTAAGTACCTCCTCAACCAAGCCAATCTCGGCGTGACCGTCAACTCGCAGTCGGTTTCTGGATTCACGATGAACACCGTGAGCCCGGACCCTGAATTCGGCAACGTGGCCACGACGCTGCCTGTGTACGACGACCCGAATTCGCGCGTGATCTTGCCGATTCTTGGCAACCCAACGCAGCGTTACCTACTCGGACCCGCTCAAATGACGGGTCAGTCAATTGCCAAGGCCGTTGCTCAAGAAGACTCTGCCGGTGCATGGGTGGTTAACTACTCGCTGACCGGCACTGGTTCAAAACTGTGGGACCAAGTTGCCCAGAGCAACTTCCACCAGTTGGTAGCCATTGAACTTGACGGTGTCATCCAGTCAGCGCCAGTGATTCAGCCGACGCAAGCGGCATTCTCAAGCTTCGGTGGCACTGGTCAGATTTCTGGTTCATTCACTGAATCAAGCGCCAAGAACCTCGCCATTGCGATGCAGTTTGGTGCGCTCCCAGTTCGTTTGATTCCTCTTACGACGCAGACCATTTCTCCAACCCTCGGTCACTCTGCACTAGTCGCCGGTCTGGGTGCTGGTCTCGTAGGTCTCGCACTCGTGATGCTGTACGCAATCTTGTATTACCGCGCCCTCGGCTTTGTGATTCTGCTCGGTCTTGGTGCCACGGCAGCATTGCTGTGGGCGATTATCTCGGCTCTTGGTCACACGGCATTTGCGCCGAGCTTCAACCTGGCTGGTGTCACCGGTCTGATTGTGTCTATTGGTATCACCGTGGACAGTTACATCGTGTACTTCGAACGATTAAAGGACGAAACCAGAGCGGGACGCTCAGTTCGTACCTCGGTTGACCGTGGTTTCCGTTCGGCGTGGCGCACCGTGTTGGCCGCTGACTTCGTAAGTCTCTTGGCCGCCGTGCTGCTCTACATCATCGCCGTTGGTGACGTTCGAGGCTTCGCATTCTTCCTCGGTCTGTCGACGCTGATGGACATCTTCATGACCTGGTACTTCACACGCCCCCTCGTTGTCTTGTTGGGTCGTCGTTCAGGTTCCTCAAACTCGGCACTTTCGATTGCCGCAGGACTTAACTCCGGAGGCTCAGACAATGAGTAACGAAGCAAAGCAGTTCAACGCTTTCACGCGTCTGTACCGCGGTCTTACAACGATTAATTTCGTCGGCCGCAAGAAGACCTGGTTCACGGTTTCCACGATCATCATCGTCGCGGGGCTTCTCTCGCTCGGTGTTCGCGGTTTTAACTTGGGCATCGACTTCAAGGGTGGCAGTTCATGGGAAGTGCTCGCACCTCACTCGTCAATCGCCAAGATGACTGCTGCCGTTGAAGGTGCGGGTCTTTCGCAACCCACCATCGAGAAGCTGGGGGCCAAGACGTACGAAGTGACGGCCGACCTCAACAACTTGTCGCAGTCGGCACAGTTGACCGAAACCAACAAAGTTGTTACCGCCATGGCCAAGGCCGCTGACGTCAACGCCATCCAGGTGTCCACGTCGAGCGTTGGTCCTACGTGGGGTGGCTCGGTCACCTCTCGTGCTCTGGAAGCGCTGATCGTGTTCTTCTTGGCTGTCGTGCTCTACATTTCAGCCCGATTTGAACCCAAGATGGCACTCGCTGCATTCGTAGCCATGGTGCACGACCTTCTTGTTACCGTTGGTGTCTACTCACTCTTCGGTTTTCAGTTGACGCCAGACACGGTAATTGCCATTCTGACCATTCTTGGTTACTCGCTGTACGACACCGTTGTGGTGTTTGACCGCGTGCGTGACAACACCGGATCAGTGCTTAAGTCCGGCGACATGACGTACGGCGACATGGTGAACCTCTCGATGAACCAGACGTTGGCTCGCTCGATCAACACCTCGCTCGTGGCCATCTTGCCCGTGCTCTCAATCCTCATCGTTGGTGCCTACATTCTGGGTGCTACGACGCTGCAGAACTACGGTCTGGCCCTTACGGTCGGTCTCTTCAGTGGTGCGTACTCCTCAATCTTCATCGCTAGCCCATTGTTGGCAGTACTGAAGGAGCGCGAGCCTCGCTTTAAGGAGCTCAAGCTTCGCGTGGAGGCCCGAGGTGGTCGCGAGACGCTGACGCCGGCGAGTGCTGCACTGCTCAGTGGAGAGGGTGCTCAGCGCGCTGTGAAGACGGGTGCTACCGCCAGCACGGACGCTGTCATTCAAGCTCGTGCTCGTAAGCAGAAGCGTCGTTAGTACACCGGTAGGCTGACCTTATGGTCAGTGTGAATTCGCGTCCGCCCATAGATGCCGCTCTCAGCGGATCGATTGAGCGTCTCATTGGGCGTTTTCTCGAGCACCATGACTCGGGTGACGTCGACGTGATTCGACGCGCCGGTGTTGAGGCGATCATTGCCCATGAGGGTCAATTGCGCCGTACGGGCGAACCCTACGTAACGCACCCTATTGCGGTTGCGGACATTGTTGCCGACCTGGGTCTCGACGAAACGACGATCGTGGCGGCGCTGCTGCACGATGCGGTCGAAGACACGGGTATGACCACCGAGTGGCTGAGTGAAGAGTTTGGCGAACAAGTCGCTGCAGTAGTTGACGGCGTTACGAAACTGGACCGCCTCGAGTTTGATTCGAAGGAAGCGCAACAAGCAGCCACCATTCGAAAAATGTTTATCGCCATGGCGCAGGACTGGCGCGTGCTGATAATCAAACTGGCCGACCGGATGCACAACATGCGCACCATCTCGGTCATGCCAATGAACCGTCAGCGAGCTATTGCCCAAGAAACGCTTGATGTGTACGCCCCACTCGCGCACCGCCTGGGTGTCCAGCAAGTCAAGTGGCAACTCGAAGATCTTTGTTTCGCCACCCTTCATCCGAAGCGCTACGCCGAGATTGAACAGATGGTGGCGGCCCGTCAGCCCGAGCGCGAAGAGTACTTGCGAGAAGTAATGAGTTCCCTTGAGACCAAGCTGGCATCCTTTGGCATCAAGGGGGAGATCAAGGGGCGCCCAAAGCACTTCTGGAGCATTTACGAAAAGATGGTGGTCGGCGGTAAGGAGTTTGACGAAATCTTCGACCTCGTTGGCCTCCGCGTCATTGTTGAAGACGAGCGTGACTGCTGGGCGGTCCTCGGGGCTATTCATGCGTTGTGGTCTCCCGTGCAAGGACGATTCAAGGACTACATCAACTCGCCAAAGTTCAACCTGTACCAGTCGTTGCACACGACAGTCATTGGGCCGCGTGGCAAGTCCGTTGAGGTGCAAGTACGCACCTACGAGATGCACCGTCGAGCTGAGTTCGGCGTGGCGGCCCACTGGGCGTACAAGGAAGGTACGAACGCAGCTGACGTTGCGTGGTTGCAACGCCTCGCCGACGTAGAACAAGAAGAAGCCGACCCCATGGCGTTCCTCGAAGCACTCAAGCTCGATCTGGGTCAAGACGAGGTGTACGTCTTTACGCCGAAAGGCCGAGTTATCGCCCTGGTTGAGGGGTCCACCACAATCGACTTTGCCTACGCCGTGCACACTGAAGTAGGCCACCGCTGCGTTGGCGCAAAAGTCAATGGACGACTCGTTCCACTTGATACCGTCCTCAAATCTGCGGACGTCGTAGAGATTGTCACGAGCAAGAACGACAGTGCCGGTCCTTCCAGAGACTGGCTGACGATTGCCAAGTCCTCTCGCGCCAAGTCGAAGATTCGCCAGTGGTTCCAGCGAGAGCGGCGTGATGATGCCATTGAAGCTGGTCGCGAAGAGCTCACCAAGGCGCTTCGACGCGAGGGTCTACCAATTGCGTCGACGTTGGCGGGTCCGGCGCTTCGCTCTGTTGTTGAGTCACTAAATCTCGAGGACGTGGACGCACTGTTCATGGCCATTGACTCGGATCAAATTTCGGCGCACGCCGTGGTCCAGCGAATGGACCGTGAACTTCGTGGTGGCGAGGTTGAGCAACAACTGCCCACCACCGTCTCGAAAGCGCCTCGTAGCAACCGACGTGCTGCGGGTGTGTATGTCGAGGGTCTCGATGACGTCATGATTCACCTGGCGCGTTGCTGCTCGCCAGTGCCGGGCGACAACATTATGGGCTTTATTACCCAGGGCAGGGGTGTGTCGGTGCACCGAGACGACTGCTCCAATGCCGTAGCGCTCGCACACCGCTTGGGCGAGCGGATTATTGACGTTGAGTGGGACGGCGCCAGCGGAGGTCAGTTCCGCGTTGTTCTAGAGATCATGGCCTTCGACCGTTCGCGCCTCCTCTTCGATGTTTCAAAGGTCGTAGTGGAACATCACCTCAACATCATCTCCAGTAGTTCCTCAACGTCTGGTTCACGCATTGTGCGAATGATCTTTGACGTGGAACTAGCTGACCCGGCCCACCTAAGTAGTCTTTTAGCAGCACTCAAGGGCGTTGACGGCGTCTTTGATGCATTCCGCCAACTGCCAGGACAGAACAAGACCTCATGAGCGACAACACCACGTTCCAAGCACCGATTGGCACCCACGACGTTCTCGGACCCGAGTCGGCGCTCTGGGAAGGAATGGTGGGAACATTCGCTGAGTTCGCTTACCGCTACGGATTCGAACTGGTACTAACACCACTGTTCGAGGACGTTGGTGTCTTCAATCGGGGGATCGGCGAGACGTCTGATGTCGCGAAGAAGGAAATGTACGTCTTTCAAGATCGCGGCGAACGAACCTACGCTCTGCGCCCTGAAGGCACGGCATCAATTGTGCGTGCATTCGTGCAACACAGCCCCACAACGCCGTGGAAGGCCTGGTACGTGACACCAGCGTTTCGCTACGAGCGCCCTCAAGCGGGTCGCTACCGCCAGCACCACCAATTAGGTGTCGAGGTGCTCGGCACTGATGACCCGGCAGTCGACGTAGAAGTCATTGCCCTGGCGAGTCGCTTCTACACGGCACTTGGTCTCAAGAGCGTTCGTCTGCTTATTAACTCCATGGGTCACGATGGGTGCCGTGGTGGGTACGTCGAGTTACTGCAAAAGCACCTCACTGAGCGTGCGGGGCAACTGTGCGACGAACACCAAAAGACGTTCGCCGAGAACCCATTGCGCGTGCTCGACTGTAAAAAAGAGTCCTGCATCGACGTAACGACCCGTGGGCCCATGTTGCCGGACCACCTGTGTGATGACTGCGCCGATCACTTTTCCAAGGTGCGAGCCGGACTCGCAAACCTCGGCATTGAGAGTGAGCCCAACCCACGTCTGGTTCGGGGTTTTGATTACTACACCCGCACCACGTTCGAGTTCGTGGCTGACGCCCTCGGCAGCGCCCAAAATGCCATCGGTGGCGGTGGTCGCTACGACAAGTTGGCTGAGCAACTCGGCGGCAAGCCAACCAGCGGCATTGGCTTTGGGTCAGGTATCGAACGTCTCTTGTTGGCGCGTGAAGCCGAGGGTGTTACTACCGCGCTCATTAACCGAACTCTTGACCTCTTCGTCATCGATACCACCGGCGAGGATGTGGCGACCACACTGGTAGACCAACTTCGCCAAGCCGGCTTGGCGGTTGATAGGGCCTACGACCAACGGAGCATGAAAGCCCAGATGAAGGTGGCCGACAAGTCCGGCGCACGACTGGCTTTGCTGGTTGGTCCCCAGGAACACCAGGCTGGTGAGGTTACGATTAGAGACCTGCGTAGTGACAATTTTGAGCAAGCCCAGCAACGGGTTGCTCGCGATTCTGTCGTTGACGCCGTGAAACAACTACTGAACTAAGTGAAGTGACAATGTCTACCAACTATGAAGCCACCAGCCTGCGCGACGTTAAGTGCGCGACTCTGAATGAGACGTTTGTTGGACAAAGCGTCACGGTGTGCGGCTGGGTTGCCAAGCGACGCGAGCACGGTGAGCACTTGGCCTTCGTGGACGTTCGCGACCACAGTGGTCTCGTCCAGGCGGTCGTTCCTGGTTCGGTAGATGTTCGCTCGGAATACGTTGTTCGCATCACCGGCACGGTCACGCTCCGCCCCGAGGGGACAGTGAACGACAAGCTCGCTTCGGGCAAGGTCGAACTCACCGACTGCACGGTTGAGGTGCTTTCGGCTGCTGAGCCGCCGCCCTTCCAGCTGAATGAACGCACCGAGATCGATGAACAGATTCGTCTGCGGTACCGCTACCTCGACCTGCGCACCGAAAAAATGCAGCGCAACTTGCGTCTTCGTGCCGCTATCAACTCGTCACTTCGTCGGTCAATGGAGGAGCAGGGCTTCTGTGAAGTCGAGACGCCACTGCTGTGGGCTCCGACACCAGAGGGTGCTCGTGAGTTCGTGGTGCCCTCGCGACTTCACCCGGGGGAGTTCTACGTACTTCCCCAAAGTCCTCAGATTGCGAAACAACTTTTGATGGTTGGTGGCTTTGATCGCTACTACCAGATTGCTCGCTGTCTGCGTGACGAAGACCTGCGCGCCGACCGACAGTTTGAGTTCACTCAGTTGGACCTCGAGGCGTCATTCGTCACCCAAGAAGACATCATGGGATTCGTATCGCACGCTGTGCTGAATGCCGCTGAAGCTGCTACTGGCGTTCGTCCAACGAACATCGACACAATGACGTGGAAGCAGGCTCTTGATCTCTACGGAACCGATAAGCCAGACCTGCGCTTCGGCATGGTCTTGCAGGACCTGTCACTCGCTTTTGAGGACTCTGAAGTAAAGGCGTTCAGCGCCCCCACGGTGAAGGCCATTCGCGTCCCCGGCGGCGCCGAGTTCTCGCGCGCCAAGCTGGACCAGCTCACCGAAAGTGCCAAGGGTCTTGGCGCCAAGGGACTGGCGTGGTTCCGCATCACGTCAGAGGGACTTGATTCGCCGCTCGCAAAGTTCCTCACTGAGGCTGAAACGGCCGCCATTCGCTCCACCGATGACGCCCAGGTCGGCGACATTGTGCTCGTGGTTGCTGATGAGTACGAACTTGCCTGCAAAGTATTGGGATCGCTTCGTGTTTCCCTTGGTTCTCCTCCCGTTTCAGAAGGACCGCACCGCTACCTGTGGGTCACGGAGTTCCCGATGTTCGAGGGCGTTGACGAAGACGGCAACATTCAAGCGGCTCACCACCCCTTCACGATGCCCCACATGGACGACCTTGACTTGATTCTGACGGACCCGCTGAAGGTGCGCTCACAGGCCTATGACTTGGTGCTGAATGGGTGGGAGTTGGGCAGTGGTTCGGTTCGTATTCACCGCGCAGATATCCAGGCTCGTATCTTCCAGGGTCTCGGCATCAGTGACGAAGAGGCGGAGAGTCGCTTCGGCTTCTTGCTCGGTGCCTTCAAGTACGGTGCGCCGCCGCACGCCGGTTTTGCTTTCGGTATTGACCGTCTGACGGCAATCTTTGCGGGAGAAGAGAACATTCGCGAAGTCATTGCCTACCCGAAGACTCAGTCGGGTGCGGACCTGATGACCGGTGCGCCCAAGAACATCACGGAACGCCAGATTCGAGACCTTCGAATCAAGATCAATCCAAAGGTGTAGTACGTCACTCTTCGACGACGCCGTCGCCCAGCGCCTCGCTGCTCAGGCCCCCTTGGCTGAACTGTTGCGCCCACGGGTGCTCAATGACGTCGTAGGGCAGGATCATCTGGTAGGGCCGGACGGACCGCTGCGCCGCTTTGTTGAAGCTAAGCAGCTGACGTCGATGATTCTGTGGGGGCCAGCCGGTACGGGTAAGACCACGCTCGCGAAAATCGTCGCGGCGTCGGCAGGATACGCGATTGAAAATGTCTCGGCCGTCACCAGTGGCGTGAAGGACGTTCGAGAAGCGCTCCAACGCTCCAGGGAGCGACTGGGCCAGCATGGCCAGCGCACCGTGCTCTTTATTGATGAAGTCCACCGATTTAACAAGTCCCAACAGGACCTGCTGCTGCCCGCCACCGAAAGTGGTGAAGTGGTGCTCATTGGAGCCACG
>Ga0164296_1000885_pt1 | contig 33800 bp, 30 predicted proteins | sample GEODES057metaG_FD_113533 | JGI IMG/M metagenome (GOLD analysis project Ga0164296, IMG submission 113533) | Dystrophic lake water microbial communities from Trout Bog Lake, Wisconsin, USA - GEODES057 metaG | ecosystem: Environmental > Aquatic > Freshwater > Lake | place: USA: Trout Bog Lake...
ACGTAAGGCTTAACATCATCAATCACCGAAGGGTCGCCCGGTCGTTTATAAGGAATAAGAGGGATACGGCCAGCCTTCATAATTTGATAAGGCGTGATTGGAGGCAATATATTGTTAGAATCCACGTCTTGTAGAAGCGACATGGCCACTAAATGGGTAGAATGCGTGTGCACGATACCACGCAAATTAGCGTCCGATTCATAAATCGCACGATGCAGCCGAATTGTTTTCGATCCACGATCACCGGAGATCTGCTCTCCATTATGATCCAATTTTGAAATCTTATCTGGATCAAGATATCCCAAACATGCATCCGTTGGCGTTATTAGAAATCCATCTGATAGTCTTGCTGAAATATTCCCTGCTGTACCAACAGTATAGCCACGCGAATAAAGACTAGCTCCTATTTGACATATTTCCTCACGAAGTTTCGCTTCTGTACTCACGACGATACCCTTATCATTAATCGAAATCGAATGATCCGCAAGATTTGTACAAGCGCCATCAAACGTTCTTCTTCGATTGTTCCATCGACGCGGTTCGAAAAAGACTCTAAAATTTGATACTTATTCGCTCCGGTAACCGCAAAAATAAACGGAAACCCGAATCTAGAACGGTAAGCATCATTTAGTTTATGAAACTGCGTAAACTCTTCGTTATTCAGAGTATCAAGTCCAGCACCCTTTTGTTCACGCTTTGACTCATCAGCCATTTGACCAATAAGTTCTGCGCGTCCAGCTAAATCAGGATGAGCTAAAATCAATTGCATTTGATGATAGTCATCCGCATCCAATACGGCTTTTTGAAATGCTAACACCATCCGTGCATGATCTGGATACGGTCGAGCCAATTCAGCTTTTTCAGCAACCCATTTTGAATGTTCGGCTATATCGCCAAACTGCGATATAAATTCACTAGCCGGTAGATCATTAACCGTCTCAATAGATAATGAACCAATCATTGTGAAGCAATCCAAGAGCCAAGCTTTACTCGCTCGTCATCCGTGATGCCGGTTTCATTGCCAAGAGGCATAGCGTTACCCTGAACGGCCTGAATTAATATCTGGGTAGAATTCTTTTTAATTCCATCCAACGTATCAAGCATAACCCCTTTAGGAGGTTCCCCACCTTTAAATCCTTCATGCGTTGGGTTTGCTTGATGACACGTGATACAATGTGTTTGCGTTATTTTTAAAACGTCTGCATCAGAAACTTTAGCTGAGAGCGTGATCGATACAGGCGCCGTCCACCAAACGGTGACGATCAGAGCCAACGCAGCTAAGGGTAAAGCCCATGCAAAACTTTGAGGGGTATCGCCCGCATCAACACGATTCAGAAAATGTCGAATCATGCCACCTGCCAAGACGATCAAAGCGACAACAAGCCAGCTCATTGGATGGGAATATAGAAACGGAAAATGATTGGAGACCATAAAAAGAAGAACGGGCAAGGTAAGATAATTATTATGAAGCGAACGCTGCTTTCCAATTTTCCCAAGCTTTGGATCCGGAGCCTCACCTTTTAATAAGGACGCAGTAATTTTCTTTTGATTGGGAATAATAACATTAAAAACGTTAGCAGCCATGATGGTTCCGACCATGGCACCGGTATGAATGAACGCACCGCGACCCGAAAACACATGTGTAAAAACAAATGCTGCGACGACAATTAAAATATAAACAGCAAACGCTAACCAACCCGTATGGGCACCGATGGGTGATCTACATAGTGCATCGTAGACTAACCATCCACCCAACAGAAACAGAACTGAAAAGATAATTGCTTCACCACCCGTCATTGGCAGTATCGCTGGATCGACCAAAAATGCAGTCGCATTCCAATAATATTGAACAGCCAAGAGAGCAAAGCCTGTCAGGAATGTAAGGTAGGCCTCCCATTTAAACCAATGGAGGTCGTCGGGAAGCGTGGACGGTGCAACGAGGTATTTTTCAACATGATAAAACCCACCACCGTGCACCAACCAGGATGTTCCTAGAACACCATCCGGTTGATCAGGGCGAGCCCTTAGAGAAAAATCAAGCCATATAAAATGGAAACTAGCACCAATCCAAGCTATTCCAACAATCAGATGAAACCAGCGGATCAGAAGATTAAACCAGTCGAGAGCAAAAGCAGTCATAACGAGGGCCTCAGTATTTAATCTTGTCTGGCTTTGCAGCCCAAGCGGCAAATGCGTCTGTCGCATCTTGTCTAGGGTGGTGTTCCATTACTAAGGAACGATCACGAGGAGCTTTTGGAACTTCATCATAAATAAAGGCATCGTCAAATCCGATGGCTGCTGCCTCATCGCGTGTATTCGAATATACAATTCGGGATAAACGAGCCCAATACGCTGACGCTAAACACATTGGGCATGGCTCGCAGCTCGTATAAAGCGTAGCACCCTTAAGTTCAAAGTGCCCTACTGCCTCACATGCCCGACGAATGGCAGTAACCTCTGCATGAGCTGTCGGATCATTCGACGATGTGACCATATTCCAGCCCTCGGCAAGCACTTTGCCGTCGCGCGCGATAACAGCACCAAAAGGTCCACCCTGGTTTGCTTCCATACGTTCGCGAGACAATTTTATAGCCCGCGCCATGAAGAATTCGTCATCACTCATCAAATTTACCCGCTTACACCAGCACCGCTGGAACATCCTGCCGAAATGAACCCTGTTCGGACCGTTTACGCAAGCCCTCTTGTCGTATCAGCAGATCAGCAGCTACGGATGCCGCAATTAGGGAAGGCTCTTTGCCTGATATTCCGGGCACCCCGATCGGGCAATGCAGGCGGGCAATATTTTTTTCATTAACCGCCAGCGCTCTGAGCCGGTTTTCAAACCTAATCCTTTTCGTTTCCGAACCAATCAACCCAATATAAGCAAGGTCGGGCTTATTAAGCGCCGCTTCAACGATCTCAAAATCTAAGGTATGTGAATGCGTCATTATGAGTACGAAAGTGCCTTTAGGGGTTTTGATAATTTCTTCCGCAGGCGCCTCCGAAACGATTGCTCGAGCCGACCGGACTATTAATGGTGGAAACGCGTCGGCTCTGCTATCGACCCATTGAAGACTAAAAGGCAATGGAGCCAATGCAAGAGCAATTGCACGTCCAACATGGCCTGCGCCGAAAAGTACAACGTTCGTAAGTTCTGCAGACAGCTCACTTCCGCTTCTTTGAATAAGGAGATGTCTATCTTTGCGTACAAAAATTTCAGTTAGCGTTCTAACTCGGCCACCGCAGCATTGACCAAGATAGGGCCCTAATGGCCAATCACGCTCGCGGCCATCAGATCCATTTTCGGACATTAATCTGACAGCATCATTTACTACGGCAAACTCCAGCGCTCCCCCGCCAATTGTACCAACGATGTTACTATTCTTCGTAACGGCCATTCGGGTGCCGACGTCGCGTGGGGTTGAACCATCGGCTTTAATAATAGATACAACCGCAACGATTGCGTCCCTATCGAGTATATCGATCACTTGGCTCCAAAAGGTGATCACTTAATGTTCCGATTCAACGTGTTCATCCAGAGATTCAACTTATTCGTCTAATTAGTAAGTCGCCGGCTCGACCCTTTTTTCATTCAAGTTATGAATCAGAATCCGCCGCCGCCGCCAAGAGCTTGAACTGCTTTAAGAATTTCCTCCGGTGTTGCCGGCGCATTAAGTGGTACCGGCATTCCCGGCTGTAGCGACTGTATGGCATTCAGGATCGCGGAAAATACTGAAATTGCCAGCATAACAGGAGGCTCACCCACAGCCTTAGAGCGATAGACCGTATCCTCACGGTTTACCCCATCAAAGAGGGCTATCCTAAAATCCGAAGGAATATCCGAGGCAACCGGTATCTTATAAGTCGATGGCGCATGGGTTCTAAGGCGACCTTTTGAATCATAAACGAGCTCCTCGGTTGTCAACCAACCAAGGCCTTGAACAAAGCCACCTTCAATCTGCCCGATATCGATGGCGGGATTCAATGATTTTCCGACATCGTGCAAAATATCGACGCGCTCTAATTTCATTTCACCGGTCAAAGTATCAATGGCCACTTCGCTGCATGCTGCACCGTAAGCAAAGTAATAAAAGGGACGCCCAACTGCTGATGGCCTGTCCCAGACAACTTTTGGCGTTTTATAATGGCTCGCCTCCGACAAATGGACTCGACCTCCATGACAAGCTTTGGCTAAAGCTGAAAATTCAATGGTCTCGTTACCCACCAAAACAACGTCGTCGCGAAAAATTACTTCGTCCGGGTTAACCCCATAGGATTGGGCGGCAAATGCTGCCATCCGTTGTTTAATGGCACGGGCAGCAAGCATAGCCGCCATACCATTTAGGTCGGTACCGGCCGAAGCTGCCGTTGGCGACGTATTGGGAACCTTACCTGTGGAAGTAGGCATGATCCGAACGCGTTTTAACGAAATACCAAATTCTTCGGCAACAATTTGAGCAACTTTAAGAAATAGTCCCTGACCCATTTCGGTGCCACCATGATTCAGATGAACTGAACCGTCCGAATAAACATGAACTAAAGCGCCACCCTGATTCATCTGAGTAAGGGTAAATGAAATGCCGAATTTTACAGGCGTTAGTGCAATTCCTCTCCGAATAAGCGGCGATTCTTTATTAAATGCATCGATCTGCGCGCGACGCGTGCGATAGCTTGAACTAACCTCTAATTGTGAAACCAATTGATGAATTACATCGTAGTCTTCGACATTCATTCCAAAGGGAGTCTTATCTCGGCCATCGGAATAGAAATTGGCCTTACGGATGTCGAGAGGATCGCGTCCTGTAGCTGAAGCAAGCGCATCAATCATGCGCTCCATAGCCAACATTCCTTGCGGGCCTCCAAATCCACGAAAGGCGGTATTGGAGACCGTGTTCGTCTTTAACCTACGGGACGAAACTTTTACATCCGGAATATAATAAGAATTATCCGAATGAAACATCGCTCGATCAACAACACCTTGGCTTATATCCGCTGAATAACCACATCGAGCCAGTAAAGAAATATCGACGGCACGAATTGTGCCATCACTGTCAGCACCCAATTCCCAATCAACCCGGAAATCGTGACGCTTTCCTGTCAACATCATATCGTCATCGCGATCAAGCCGGATCTTACAAGGCTTACGGGTAATTTTGGCTGCTAACGCGGCAATGGCAGCCCACTGCGTTGCTTGACTTTCTTTACCGCCAAACCCGCCGCCCATTCGTCTTACTTCACATGTAACTTGAGCATCGGAAATACCGAGAACCCTTGCTACAACGTGCTGTACTTCGGTCGGATGTTGGCTGGATGAGTATACGAGGATTTCATCAACCTCGCCAGGAATTGCGAGCGAAACTTGTCCTTCGAGATAAAAATGTTCCTGTCCACCGATGCGGAATTGACCCGATAATGAAACAGGCGAGGCAGCCAACGTCTCATCCGTATTGCCTCTTCCAAATTCATAGTTTGGCAGAACAGTCTCATTACGTTCAATCGCGTCTTCAACCGTTACCGAAGGTACTTCTTCCTCGAATACAGTTTTAACAAATCGTACTGCGCGACGCGCTGCATCTCTAGTGGTGGCTACGACAGCAAATATTGCCTGACCGACGAACTCAACACGATCGCTTGCAAACATTGGATCGTCACCCATTGCGGGAGACACGTCATTCTTGCCGGGGATATTTTCTGCAGTAAGTACCGTCACAACTCCGGGCGCAGATCTTACAACGTTAAGATCAAGATCCGTTAAGATACCACGTGCAATATGTGACCCACCAATCGCTATATGGAGAGTACCCTCAGGCTCAGGCATGTCATCAATATAGATTGCGGCCCCCTGAACATGAAGCGCGGCAGAGTCATGAACAAGCGATTTACCAACATGTCTTAGCGGCAATTTAGACGGATCCGTCACGTCACTCGGCGGCATGTGCAGCCTCCCTTAGACCAACGATCCTGGTCGATGAAGAAGGGACTCCGGCAATTTCAGCTAAAGCCTTAATAATAAGATTTCGTGCAACCCGCATTCGGTATTCAGCAGAGGCACGATGATCTGATAATGGCTCGAAATCTAACAATAACGCTTCTGCTCCCGCACGCCATGTCGTTATATCTTTAATAGGAAGCCCAATAATTGCAGCTTCCGCGGAACGCGCCCGTTTTGGTGTTCCAGCCATACCACCAAACGCTATACGGGCTTGGGTTATCAAACCTTCTTCGACCGTAATCCGAAAAGCAGACATAACGGCAGAAATATCTTCATCCCGACGTTTTGTGATTTTGAACAGGCGGATATGATCGCTTTCACTTGGCTTTTTTAGAATCACGCGCCTTAAATATTCACCTGGTTCACGGTTTTGCTTTTTGTAAGCAATAAAATAATCTTCGAGTGCAACCATCCGTGTGGCCAAACCGGCCCTTAATTCCACCTCAGCATCGAGTATAATGAAACATGGCGGCCAATCACCAATTGGCGAGCCATTCGCAATATTACCTACTACTGTTCCAGATGAGCGAACTTGTTTCGAACCAAAGCGACTTAGGATTTCTTTAAAGTCATGGTCAATCGCCTCAAGGTAGGGCGCAGCAGCTTCATGCGTCACGCCTGCTCCAAAACTAAGGATTGATTCAGTTTCTTCTACGGCCGCTAACGCTCGAATCCGACCTAACCAAATCAATCTTTTGATAGGTGCTAAACCCTTCGTAATCCAAAGCCCTACATCGGTAGCACCAGCAATCAGGGTCGCATCAGGGTATTTCTGTATTAAAAATGCTAGCGAGGACTCAGCGGCAGGTGCTGCAAAAAAAGTTTCATCATCGCCAACGAAAACATCTTCAAGCGAACGGAACTGTTTGAATAACTCTAGCGTTTGTTCAGCTTTATCATCAAAAACATCTGGCGAACGGTTCGAACACACTTCAAGAGCTGCATCAATAATAGGACGATACCCAGTGCAACGACAGAGATTTCCTGCTAGTGTGCTATTAACATCGGAACGATTGATCGCTTCTTTGCCTGAATGTGATAAGGCAAAAAGGCTCATGACGATCCCTGGCGTACAAAATCCGCATTGGGAAGCATGATGCTCAACCATAGCCTTTTGCACTTTATGCATACCGTCTGATGAAGCTAAGTCTTCGACGGTAATAATTTCTGATCCATCCACCTGCCCTAGAAGTAAAATGCAGGCATTAACGGGTTCGTAGGCCAATTTTCCATCGCGCTCCCGAGCTAGAACAACGGTGCAAGCACCACAGTCGCCTTCGGCGCAACCCTCCTTGGTACCGGTTGATCTCTCTTGTAGTCGCAACCAATCCAGCAGCGTCGTTTTAGGATCTATGTTGCTGACATCAACCCGCTTACCTCTTCGAATGAAGCTGATCGTAGATCGCGGCATCGATTAGCTCCCCCGATAGGTCGAAAAGCTAAATGGGGAAACCAGCAAAGGCACGTGATAATGGCGACTTTCAGAAATACCAAAACGAATTGGAACCTGGTCTAAAAACGCCGGATCTGGGAGGGAAATGCCACAATTTCGAAAATAGTCACCAACATCAAAAAGCAGTTCGAATTTTCCGAATTGGAATTCATCCCCTTCTAACAGGGGCTGATCCACCCGACCGTCAGAATTCGTCACGGCTTGCTTCATAATCTTTCCATCAGAAAGCCTAATTAGCTTTAGCGCCATTCCCGCTGCCGGACGCCCATGTGCTGTATCTAAAACGTGAGTCGTAAGTTTCATGGCTACTATTCTGCACCAATTAAGATGCTAGCTAAAGAGGCAAGATCGTCCCGGTACATCCAATTCTATCCGAACCGATATTCCGTAATTTGGCGATAAATATGCTCCGGACGCAAGACTGTACTCGGAAAATGGGCAATATTTGGTCCATTTGGAGCCTTTTGCGGCTCCAAACAGAGTCCCGAATGTGGCTTAAGGGGCTGATCCGAAATGCCTAAGACCGGAATATCCAAGTTTACTGCATCATAAAATTGGATGCAGGGCTCTGTTGTAAAAACCTGCATGGACAGTTCGTTCTTTGGAGAGAAAACAGTCGCTGCATGCCCAAGACCTTGACCCGCATCCCTTAGGAAAAAGTTTTGATCATAGGCAACATGGCGCCCTTCGGTTCCCAGCTTTCTAATCGGCCTCAAAGCACGAAAATCATAAGCAGTTTCATGGACATGCCTAATTTCACCGGTCGGAATAAGCTCATGATCCAAATAAGAAATAAAATCAGCCGGCAGCATTAATTCATGGTCCAAAATGTCCGGCGATCCATCTAGATTGTAATAGGAATGAAGGGCAAGGTTAATAATGGTTGGGGCATCTGTTGTTGCCGTCAGCTCGGTGCGGATTGCTGCCGAATCTGTTAAACTATAGCGGCATGTCACGGTTAAATTGCCAGGTAATCCACCATCTCCGTCCTTTGAAAATAAGACCAAAGTAACGGAATCCTCATCAAAATCGGCTAAATTCCACAGTCGTTGACCAAATCCTGACGCCCCACCGTGGAGAGAGTGCTTACCAAGAAAATTCTGCTCAAGCTGATACTGAACTCCGTCAATGGAAAAACGCCCGTCCTGAATCCGGTTTGCAAAGCGCCCTGCAATGGCTCCCAAATGTGGCGAGTAAGCAATATAATCTTCAAGTCTATCAAGACCCAAAACAACCCGCTGTTCCTGCCCCTTCCAGGGCACGCGTAAATCACGAAGAACGGCGCCCCAAGACAAAATCTTGGCTTCTGCGCCAGAATTATTTCGGATGGTTACTTCAAAAACAGGCTTACCGTTTACATTGCCGAACTCAATCATGGTCATAGGAAGAATCCATCATCAGTAAATATATTTTACCAAGTTCCGATGTTTGGCATAGAAATCCATGGCTCAGATAGCGGGAGCGCCTCGCCACGCTGCAGAATTTCAAAAGAAATACCGTCCGGGGACTTTATAAACGCCATTCGACCATCCCGAGGAGGTCGGTTAATCACAACACCCTTATCCATAAGATTTTGGCAATATTCGTGAATATTATCCACACGGTAGGCCAAATGACCAAAATTTCGTCCGCCGGTATAATCGTGCTCGTCCCAATTATACGTCAACTCTAACGCGGGAGCTGTATTTTTCGAAAACGCCTCGACATCGCCAGGAGCAACCAAAAAGATTAAGGTAAACCGACCTTTTTCATTCTCAGAACGACGAACCTCAACAAGGCCCATCTTGTTGCAATAAAAATCGAGCGATTGTTCAATATTTCCAATACGAACCATCGTATGAAGATATTCCATCATGATATATGTAGCCCCCCCTGCAAAATACCGAATTTTAACATGAACGTGACATCGCAATGTTGCAAGAGCCATATCATATGAACCGCTATCAACCTCTGCTCGTTCAATCATTGACCGATAGCTTGAGTCGGGATAGCCGGGGATAAAAGGGATATTTAAATGTCTGATGCCAAGGAAAACGCGGCTCTGTCGTCCATTGCGGCCAGTGTGATTATTACACTAGGGAAAGGTTGGGCCGGTATAGCAACAGGCTCACTCGCACTTATTTCGGATGCAGCTCACAGTCTATTAGATGTCGCCGCTACCACGATGACTTGGTTAGCGATACGAGCGGCGGCAAAGCCAGCGGACGAGGACCATCATTACGGACACGGGAAGGTCGAGTCGGTTACAGCTTTAGTTGAAACAGCATTTTTGTTCCTCCTGTCCGGCGCGGTCGCCATTGAAGGGATAAGACGGATTTGGGAAGAACAATCCGCCGTTAAAATGAACTGGTTGGCAATTCTCATTATAATTATATCGATTGCCATTGATGGCTGGCGTTTCACAGCCCTCAGGCGAGTTGCAAAAGAAACGAACAGCGAAGCTTTAGCGGCCGACGCACTGCATTTTTCTTCAGACTTAATAAATTCAACTCTAGTACTGGTCGCATTTGGTGCATCTGCCCTAGGATATCCGCAAGCCGACGCTCTCGTTGCGGTTGGCGTTTCTATCTTTATTGCCGTTGCAGGTTATCGTTTAGCCCAGCGCACTTTAAATACATTATTAGATACGGCTCCTTTAGGTTCAGCGGGCCAAATTAAAAAGCTAGCAGCAGCAGTGCCGGGCGTTGTCAACGTTGCAGATATAAAGGCTCGACAAGTTGGGGCTGACCTTTTTGTCGAGATTGAAATTTGCGTCGCACGGTCAATGGCGTTTGATCGAGTTGGTATACTTAAAGACCTCATCATAGAAGCTATACGATCAGAGTTTTCGCAGGCAAACATTACCGTTACAGCAACGCCCGTAACACTTGACGAAGAAACTGTCCTTGAGCGTGTGATCATTATTGCCGCGCGCCGGCGAATTCCTGTCCATCATGTCACGGTTCAGGAAATAGAAGGGAAATTATCTGTCAGTCTCGATTTGGAGGTTGACGGCAAAATGTCGTTAAGCAACGCGCACACCGTCGCTAGTCAACTTGAAAACGCGATACAGGAAGAACTTGGTCCAGAGACCGAGGTCGAGACCCACATCGAACCTTTAGTGATATCGAGCATGGTTGGCCGTGACGTTAGCGAACAGCGTCGACAGAATATTGCCAACTCCCTCATCAATAACGCAGTTTCAAGCCAGACCATCACTGATATCCATAATGTTAGGGTTCGTTCAACCGAGCATGGCTTAATCGTCAATTACCATTGCAGAGTTGCCCCGCACCTTGAGGTAACTTTTGTTCATGAAGCGGTTGATCAATTGGAACATAAGGTCCGAAAAGACAATCCTGATATTTTAAGGATCGTTAGCCATACGGAACCTATACGCTAAAGATTACCGGAATCTCAGCTTATTTAACAATCAGTTAATGTAATAAATTTATAATAAGAAATTAAAGCTTTCCATAAAAGGCCACTCTATGCGTACCGATACTCCCCAACTCATCCGTCTGTCGGAATATCAAAAGCCCAATTGGCTCATTGATAATGTCCATCTAGATATAACGCTTGACGACGGACATACACGAGTAATCGCAAATATTTCCATTCGAACGGCCCAAGATGGAAGCGATAATCCTTTGATGCTCGATGGCGATGAGCTTGTGCTTGAAAGTATTGCTATCGACGGGAAGCAGCTGCCTGCATCCGCCTATACAATCGGTCGAAAAACTTTGACTTTAAGAGAAACGCCTAAAGTACCTTTTCTACTGACAATCGTTACTCTTCTTGATCCGGCTGCGAATACCCAGTTGATGGGGCTTTATAAATCATCCGGCATATATTGCACCCAATGCGAGGCAGAAGGCTTTCGTCGAATAACTTATTTCCTAGACCGTCCCGATGTGATGGCGACTTATACGACACGAATTAAAGCACGAAAAGCAGATGCTCCAATTCTTCTTGGAAATGGAAATCAAATTCAATCTGGTGATCTGCCAGATGGATGGCACTATGCAATATGGCACGATCCTCACCCAAAGCCTTCCTATCTTTTCGCATTGGTCGCAGGAAAACTTGGAAAGGTTAGCGGCTCATTTACAACCCGCTCCGGCAAACATGTTAGCATCGGTATCTATGTCGAAAGTGGCAAGGAAAACCGAGCATCTTATGCGCTCGATGCCCTCATTCGTTCCATGAAATGGGACGAGGAAGTTTTTGGCTGTGAATATGATCTCGATATCTTCAATATTGTAGCGGTATCAGACTTCAATATGGGAGCAATGGAAAACAAAGGTCTAAACATTTTCAATGACAAATATATTTTGGCAAGTCCGGAAACGGCAACCGATTCCGACTATGCTAATATCGAAGCCATAATTGCACATGAATATTTCCACAATTGGACTGGAAATAGAATTACGTGTCGTGACTGGTTTCAGCTTTGTCTGAAAGAAGGATTGACTGTATATAGAGATCAAGAATTCAGCGCAGATGAGCGTTCTCGTGCGGTCAAACGTATCGCAGATGTCAAGACGCTTCGTTCACAACAATTTACAGAAGATTCGGGGCCCCTTTCTCATCCCGTAAGACCCATAGAATATCGTGAAATTAATAATTTTTATACGCCAACGGTGTATGAAAAAGGTGCGGAAATTATCCGTATGCTTAAAATATTAATTGGCGAAAAAAAATTCAACGAAGGTATTTCTCTTTATTTATCAAGATGTGACGGAACGGCCGCTACAATCGAAGAGTTCTTGGCATGCTTTTCTGAAGTAAGTCAACGCAATTTGACGCATTTTGCGAAATGGTACGATCAAGCTGGAACCCCTCGGGTGTCTATCATTGAATCGTATAATCCTGAATTAAAACGATATAGCCTAACATTTAGTCAAGAAACGCCAGCTACACCAGGTCAGCCAAATAAGGAGCCACTCGTTATTCCGATAGCGCTAGGCTTCATAAATCGAGACGGAATAGAGGTATCTCTCGATACATCTCACCCAGACTTTAATGAAAATATATTTGTTCTTGATCAAATAAGCAGTGAGCTGACTTTTAATGATGTAGATTCAAAGCCTATTTTATCTGCTCTAAGGGGATTTTCTGCGCCCATCATATTAGAAACGTCTCCTTCTGATGATGATCGCTTATTCCTTATCTCCTATGATAGTGACCCCTTTAATAGATGGCAGGCCGCACAGGGCTATGCGATGAAACTCTTGATCTCGGGCGCTAATCAATTACGAGCTGGCAATCAGCCAAAATTCGACCCACGCTTTTCTCAAGCACTTTCACAAGTGCTAAAAGACGATGACCATGCCTTTATCGCTCAATTATTGACGATACCAAGTGAGAATGACATTGCGAGAGAAATATCCATAGATATTGATCCAGAATCTGTCCGAGATTCCAGGCTTTGTTTAAAGCAATTCGTCGGGAAAGAAATCGGTCATCAAATTCAGGATATTTGTGAAAAGCTCACTACTACCGAAAGCTATCGACCTGATGCACAGGGGGCCGGACGCCGAGCATTAAGGAATGTATTGCTCGATCTTCTGTCGTCTGGATATTCAGATATCGGTCTTAACCTAACGCTCAAACAGTATCAGAACGCCGATAATATGACGGATCGATTTGCAGCGCTCTCCATCATAGCTCAACACCCCGGAACGGTCCGTGAAGATATGCTTAATGACTTCGCGGAGGTTTATGGTAATGACCCTCTCGTCCTCGACAAATGGTTCTCTCTGCAAGCTACAATTCCAGAAGATGGTACGCTGGCTCGCGTGTTGAAGTTAATGGAGCATCCAGGCTTTTCAATCCGAAATCCAAATAGGCTTCGTTCATTGGTCGGATCATTTGCTGCAGCAAATTTATCTCAATTTAATCGAAAAGACGGAGCCGGCTATGAGTTTGTGGCAAAGATCGTCATTGATACGGATCGTTCAAACCCTCAAGTAGCCGCCCGTATATTAGGTGCCTTTAAGACATGGCGTTCCTTGGAGCCAAGACGTCGCACATTGGCCCAAGCCGCGCTCCAAACCATTGAGCGACAAGAAAAGCTTTCGCCCGATGTTGGCGACATCGTGATGCGGACACTTGCCGAAAATTAACCTTTTGATTCAAATCGTTAACGATGCGCTTTGCATTGAGTAGAATTGAATAAAAAAATCCAAACAATACTTTATTAACCTCTAGACAAATCAGTCGAACACGATTCTTATCGTGCTGATTCGGGGGGCGAGCTGGCGGCAGTTCTCCTTAGTTCTATCAAGTTCAGAAGCCAAAGAGGTTAATGATGGCTCGTGCACGCACGGCCAGCACGCACTCGCGTGCGGCTACGATTCAGGGAATGGCTAGATCAGTAGCCCATCCAGCCTATTCTAAAATCATCGCTGCAGAACCATGGCTTCGTAAATTAGTACCAGTGCTTGTCATTATCGTCGTTGCATTACTTGGCGTATTTGCCTGGGTAGAACTACAGACATCCGAATTGGATGCTGTTAACGCGCTGTCGAATGAAGCTAATCTAGCGACAGCACTTTCGCGCGATGAGATCATCCGAACGATAGGCGAACGCACCCCGCTCTCCATTGAAAATCCACAAGCCATTTTAATGGCAGCCCTACCTCCCACCTTAGCTACTTCGGGTCGTGTTATCGTCTTGACAGACACAAATGGCATTATGAAGGCTGTCATTCCTGGTAATGCGACCATTCCGAATAACCTACCAACCTTTGATCTTTTGCAATTCACCCGTGCGCCCTTCGGAGTAGTCTCGACTGTCATCCAAAACAGTTTAGGACGCACGCTCCTTTCTGTAACGCGCCTACCGCCACCCCTTGGTGAATTAGCGATTTACACACCGATCGAGCAAAATCTATCGTCTTGGCATAAGCGTTCCGGTGCCATTCTCTCGATGCTAGGCGCAGCACTATTCACCATCGTAGGCTTAGGCATAGCGTATTTTTGGCAAGCCTATCGCGTGAGACAATCCGATTTTATGGTCGACAAAGTCCGTGAACGACTTGACCTCGCTCTCAATCGCGGTCGATGCGGCTTATGGGATTGGGATATCGCACGCGGAACGATCTATTGGTCGGACTCTATGTATGATATGTTGGGATTAAAGCGCCAGTCCGAATTTCTGTCGTTCGGCGAGGTGAACAGTCGTGTCCATCCCGATGACCGAGATCTATATTCTATCGCAGATCAATTAGCCGCCGAACAAACGAATGCGGTAGATCATGCCTTTAGAATTCTTGATGCTAGCCAAGAATGGATCTGGGTGCGCGCCCGTGCCGAATTAGTTTACGACGAAGCAACACAATCTGCGCATCTTGTTGGCATCGTTGTCGACATCACGGAGCAGCGCCGCACAGCAGCGGAGCGTGCTACCGCTGACTTGCGTCTCCATGACGCAATCGAAACGATTGGGGAAGCCTTTGTCCTATGGGATGCCGACAATCGCCTTGTGATGTGCAATTCAAAATTTCAAGATCTTAATTATCTGCCACAAGAGTTAACCCGCCGCGGCACGCCCTATGAAGCACTCAAGCCATATCTCGCGCATTTCATTCCCAATATGCGCCGCGAACAATCGGATGAAGCAGATGGTAGCGCGAAAAGTTATGAAATGCTCTTGCCCGAGGGCCGCTGGCTCCAGGTAAATGAACGTCGTACTAAAGATGGCGGCTATGTGTCGGTTGGGACCGACATTACCGCACTAAAAACCGAAGAGCAGCGTTTCCTTGAATCCGAGCGTAAACTGACCTCAACCATTTCTGACCTTCGACGCTCACGTGTTACCTTGGAAACACAGGCCGAACAATTATCACGCCTCGCCGAGCGCTATTTAGAACAAAAGGCAGAAGCCGAAAGCGCAAACCGCGCAAAATCTGAGTTTCTAGCGAAAATGAGCCACGAGCTTCGCACGCCTCTCAATGCCATTCTTGGCTTTGCTGAAATCATGGATGCTGAAATCTACGGCTCGCTTGGCCATCCTAAATATAAAGATTATAGCCACGATATTTCGCGCAGCGGACAAGCATTGCTCACGATTATCGCAGATATTCTCGACATGGCAGAACTCGAAGCTGGGCGTATCCGAATTAATAAGCAGCCACTCATTCTGAACGATGTTGCGCTAATAGCGATTGATCAAATGAAAGAATTGGCGGAAGCGAAATTGCAAAAAATCACCACAAATCTTTCGGCAGAAACACCATTGCTCGCTGATCAACGAGCTGTCGAGCGCATTATTTCGCATTTGATCTCGAATGCCATCAAATTCACTCCCGCAGGTGGGCGTATAACAGTAACCGCACGTGAAGTATCCGGTGCCGTGAACCTCTATGTTGAAGACAATGGAATAGGAATTCCAAAAGAGGCGCTAGCAAAATTAGGACGGCCATTCGAATGGGTTGAACTTGATGCGCGAAAGCCGACGGAAGGGGCTGGCTTGGGCCTAGCCATTGCAAGGTCGTTTACCGAACTTCATGGCGGAACACTTACAATTCGCTCGACGGAAGGTTCAGGAACAACCGTTCTCGTTCGGTTGCCCATCCGCATCGATGCCCCACTAGAACAGGCAGCCTGAAACTCAATACCAATTTCAATTGTTAAACAACGACTATCTTTTCAAAGATCTTTCTAATCTTTTCCTGTATCTGCTTGAGATGGCTATCAAGCAAGCGAAAGTCAGGCAGTCCAATGATTGCTGCTAACCGTTTGAGAAAAGAACGGTCGGCGGTCGACGGATTAAATTCACCAACGATCATAGCACGCTGCCACTGCATTAAATCGCGCATAAGACCATAGCCTTCCAGAAGACAAGCGGCATCATCGATAGCAATGAGGCCTTCCTCACGAGCGGCTATCAATATGTCAGCGGTATTGTATTGCTTGAGGGATGCCATGGAATTGGCATGTCTAAGCACGAATGATTGGGCAATAAATTCGATGTCCATAAGGCCGCCTCGCGCGAGCTTTAAATCCCAAGGATCCGTGTCACCCTTTTCTTTCGCAATCAAATTACGCATTTCAATGACATCTAGCATCAAGCGTTTTGGATTTCGCTTCATTGAGATAATGCTTTGGAGATCGCGGCCAACGATAGCCATGAACTCTTTTTGTCCTGCCACCGGCCTCGCGCGAACCAAGGCAAGGTGTTCCCAGGTTTCGGCATCGACACCTGTATGATAGTCGAGAAAGCCACGATATTGCGTCGCTGCGGGACCTTTATTACCAGAGGGCCTCAGCCTCATATCAACGGCGTATAACGTACCCTGACGGGTAGGGACGGTAAGAGCGCTTATCAATCTGTTTGTTAGACGCCCATAATAGACAACAGGGTCAAGCGGTCGTGTACCATCGCTATCACCACTTGATACATCGAAATCATACAGAACGATCAAATCAAGATCCGAGGTCGCCGTCATCTCACGCGACCCTAACCGTCCCATTCCTAGAACAGCAATTTTTCCACCCTTAACTTTACCATGATCGCGCACAAAACGTGTTTCGACTTCGATCAAAGTCAGCCGAATGATCGCCTCAGCAATAGCCGAATAGGCCTCGCCTGCCATGGCAGGTGAAATAACACCTGAAAGCATCCTTACGCCAACCAGAAACATTTCATGCTGACCCGTTTCGCGAAGTCGATCAAGGAAGTCTTCAATGAGTTCGTGGCTTCCGATAGCCGCCGAAATCCGTTCAATTAAATCATCTAATCGCGGCGTTGGCTCTACAAAGGCAGGATCAATAATCGCGTCCAAGAGATGCGGTCGATGCGAAACGATATCGGCAAGTCGAGGAGCGGAACCTAAAATATCGGCAAAGAGCGCAAGAATTGGACGATGTTCACGTAAGATCGAAAAAAGTTCAACAGCGGCAGGCATACCGCCAAGCACTCGATCAAAAGTATTGAGTGCGCCATCAGGATCGGCACTCTCGCCAAACGACTTTAGCATTGAAGGAACAAGTTCGGTCAAAACCTCTCGAGCTCGCGGACTTGTAACCGCGCTTCGTCGACCAAAATGCCAACCGCGAACAATTTCTGTTGCTTTTTCGGGTTCCGAAAAGCCCATTCGGCGAAGCGTATCGATCGTATCTGGGTCGTCGACGGTGCCTGTGAAAACAAGACTGCCTTCCCCGACAGCAAGATTTGCACCCTCCTCAAACAGTCGGGAATAATGGCGCTCCACCCGCTTCGCGTTTGCAATAAGCGCTTTTGAAAATGCTGCCACTCCGTTAAAGCCATAAAAACGCGCGAAGCGATTTAATTCATCATCATCGGAAGGAAGTCGCTGCGTTTGCTCATCTGCGATCATCTGAAGACGATGTTCCACTTCCCGCAAAAAGCGGTAGGCGACGGAAAGATCATCACGTGCTTCGGTCGAGATCCAACCGTCAGAACAAAGAGCTTGCAACATGCTCAGCGTCTCTGGCCCACGTAATGCTGTACGGCGGCCGCCAAATACCAATTGTTGCGTCTGAACAAAAAACTCAATTTCTCTAATGCCACCGCGACCTAATTTAATATCATGCCCAGCAACGGCAATCGCCTCATGACCCCTTACCGCATGGATCTGCCGCTTCATCGCATGAATATCTGCGATGGCTGCGAAATCGAAATATTTCCGCCATATAAAGGGCGCTAAATCGGCTAAGAACAATTCGCCTATCGCTTTATCGCCGGCGGCAGGCCGCGCCTTAATCATTGCGGCGCGCTCCCAATTTTGACCTACGCTTTCATAATAAGCAAAAGCCGAATGAACGGATATCGCAATAGGCGTTGATGCAGGGTCAGGCCGCAATCGCAAGTCAACCCGAAACACATAGCCATCCGGCGTATGTTGATCAACAATTCTAACGATTGACTTTGCTACCCTCACAAAAAATGGAGCAAACTCGACACCCGGGGTAAGACGAGCACGCTCAGGGTCATACAGCATCACGATATCAATATCAGATGAGTAATTGAGCTCTTTTGAACCGTGCTTTCCTAAAGCTAGAATAACAAGACCGCATTCTTCTTCAATTCCATCAGATAGTGTTATTTTATCAAGAGAAGCTTCCATCTGAAGTGAAAATTTCAAGGCGGCTTTTAATGCGGCATCTGCGAGCTGACTTAGAGCTTGCGTTACCTGCCCAAGGCTCCAAGCTCCGCCAATGTCCGCTAACGCGATTAATAAAGCCGCTTCCTGCTTCACGCGCCTCAAGCAGCGCATTAAGCCCGCCTCATTATCCAAAAATTTGATCGGCGCTTCGATACATGTATCAATAAGATGATCAAATAGTTCATCCGGTGGCGAATTCAAAATTCGTAAGAGACGCTGCACATCAGTGCGTGCCAATTTCCAAAGATAAGGAGAGTGAGAAGCAATCCCCATCAACAGATCATGTGCTTTAGGAAATGCTTCTAATAATAACGCTAACTCATCCAAAGCAGGGTCAATGTGATCAACTCTTTCAAATAGGCTTAAAAATCGAATTCGTGGTTTTTTTGTATCCGATATCTGTGGCGCCTTTGTCAGAAGGCTAATGAGAGCCTGTTTTTTCATGGCGCACTCGGAACAGAGATAATTGCCTTTAGACCTGGCCTATTGTCTTCGAGTTTAAGTATTCCGCCATGAAGTCGCGCAACAGCGGCTACGAGTGAGAGCCCAAGCCCTGATCCTGCGCGGGTACGTGAGCTTTCTAATCGCACGAACCGTTCCAAAACCCTCTCAATATCCGCTTCAGGAATTCCGGGCCCACGATCAGCAACACACAGCAATACTTTATTTTCTTCTTTTCTAATTGATACAATAACGGAGTGATCAGTCCCCTGGAAATCCGTTCCGGATGAATATTTGATCGCATTATCAATAAGGTTAGCCAAAGCTTGGCCAATGAGTTCACGCGAGGCGTGAATTGGAACCATTTCAGCGGCCTCAAATTCAAGGTGAATTCCTACCTCTTCGGCGAAAGGTTCGTAGAGTTCAACAACATCCCGAGCAATCTCGCTTGCGTCTTCAATGTTCATTCCTTCTAAAACATTGCCGGCTTCGGCCCTTGCGATCATCAGAAGTGCATTAAAAATCTTGATAAGATTGTCGGCCTCTTCAATCGTATGTTCTAATGCATCACGATAAGAAGTAGACGAATTACCAACGCGCAATGCTTCTTCTGCGCTGTTTCTTAGCCGTGTTAAAGGGGTCTTTAAATCATGCGCAATATTGTCTGAGACCTCTCGCAATCCTGACATCAATTCGCCAATGCGATCAAGCATCGCGTTTAAACTTTGCGCCAATCGATCAAGCTCGTCATTCGTTCCAGTTACCGCCAAACGACCTGAAAGGTCACCGGCCATAATGGTTCGTGTCGTTTCCGTCATATGATCTACACGACTTAATACTCTACGGGCTACGAATATGCCGCCCATTAATGCTAATGCTAAAATAAGCAGGATCGACCAGCCTGCTGCTCGTAAGATAATGGTGTGAAAACGATCGGTTTCGTCAAGGTCGCGTCCGACAAGCAGACGAAATCCGCCGGGCAATATGACCGTTTCAACGATAGCGCGATGCGGCCTTGGTTCACCTTCTTCAACAACTCGATAATAAAGTTGATAAGATCCAGCTTCGAGCAATCCCTCGCTATCCACTCCGGAAATATTTCCGGCAAGGGTTTCACCGGCAGCCGTTGTTACGAGGTAAAGAGACGAGCCAGGCTGATGCGATCTACGTTCAATTTGTCGAACAAGGCGAAGAACGCCACCAGAATTGAATTGGGATAATAGCCCTTTTATTTCCTCGTTTACTGTTAGATTGACCTGCTCTTCAAGGAGGCGTCGCGCACTAAAGGCAACATAGCCAAGAATGGATCCGGCAAAGATCGTAAAAATAACAAGAAAGATCAGCGCCAACTTAAACGCAGTTGTGCGGAATAACCTACCGAGCGCTGTCACGGACCGTATATCCGGCACCGCGAACCGTATGGATCAGCGGATTGTCGAACCCTTTGTCAATTTTGGCACGTAGCCGTGAGACATGCACGTCAATCACGTTTGTTTGAGGATCAAAATGATAATCCCAAACATTCTCCAAAAGCATCGTCCGTGTAACAACTTGCCCCGCATGGCGCATGAGATATTCTAACAGTCTAAATTCACGCGGTTGCAAATCAATCTCAGTATCAGAGCGGGTAACTCGACGCGTCAATCGATTAAGTTCAAGATCAGATACTCGGTATGCAGTGTCTTCTGCTGGAATAGATCGACCGCGCCGTGATAGTATTTCGACACGTGCGAGCAATTCGGAAAAAGAATACGGCTTTGATAAATAATCATCAGCCCCCGCGCGTAGCCCCTTTACCCGGTCATCAACTTGACCAAGGGCTGAAAGAATTAAAATAGGCGTATCGATTTTTTGTTCGCGCAACCCATGAATAAGGGAAAGGCCATCCATGCGCGGTATCATGCGGTCAACAATGATTGCGTCATATTGCCCATCGGACGCTAGCGCGTAACCATCGATACCATCAGACGCGATATCGACCACATGGCCTTGCTCTCGGAAGGCCTTGTCCAGATAGGCAGAAGCAGAGGCGTCGTCCTCAACAATCAAAATTTTCATCGTGCAAAATGTCGACTTATTTTACGGTATTGGTCAAGAGAAAAGGCGGTGGCCCAAGCCACCGCCACTATATCAAGCCTTCGGGAAGGCTAGCGCAACAAACCGTGTCGTTTCTTCATTTTTCACCCGAAGGATAATAGCTTTGCGACCATCTTTGCGGGCTTCATCGATTGCAGAACGAACTTCCGCTGGCTTTACAACCGGTTTGCCTCCAATCTCTAGGATCACATCACCCTTTTGCATTCCCTGCTCATACCCTACACCCGATGGGTCAACATCGGTAACCAGCACGCCTGAACCGTCTTTGGACGGCGCCAAAGTAAGCCCAAAGGCTGGCGATGCCTTAACAACTGCGGCAGGATCAGCGGCTGCTATTTTTTGCTCAGGAATAGCCGCGAGCTTTACGGTAGCGATCAATTCCTTGCCATTACGAATAAAGGTAATATTCGCGCTCTCTCCTGGCTTTACTTGCGATATCCGCCGGGAAACCTCCCGCGGGCTAGCCATGATCTCACCATTGACTTCCGTAATCGTATCACCCGGCTTTAAGCCCGCTTCAGCCGCAGGAGTGCCAGGCTGTGCCTCTGCAACGAGAGCACCTTTCGTGCCTTTCAAACCAAGGCTCTCGGCGATGTTTGCCGTGACTGGTTGGATTTGTACGCCAAGATAACCCCGTGCCACCGAGCCGCCATCCTTCAACGAGCCGATAACGCTCGAAACCGTTTCGGAGGGAATGGCGAAGGCGATACCAACACTGCCACCCGATGGCGAATAAATGGCCGTATTCACGCCAACAACTTCACCGTTGAGATTGAAAGTTGGTCCACCTGAATTCCCGCGGTTAACGGGCGCATCGATTTGCAGATAGTCATCATAAGGCCCTGAACCGATATCGCGTCCGCGCGCCGACACAATACCCGCGGTAACCGTACCACCGAGCCCAAAAGGGTTACCAACGGCGACGACCCAATCACCAACGCGGGGCGAATTATTGGCAAACGCAACGGTAGGGAATGGGCCACTCTCAACGGTTTTGAGCAAAGCCAAATCCGTCTTTGGATCGCGGCCAATAATTTTCGCGTCTACCGTTTTTCCATCGTCGGTTGTCAGCGTTACTTCGATCGCATTTTCAACAACGTGGTTATTCGTTACAACGTAACCGTCAGGTGTAATGAAAAAGCCAGAGCCTTGCGCCATGCCATATTGCTTGGGCGCGCCTTTTTTCCCGGGCTTATTCTGATCACGAAACTGCTTAAAGAATTTTTCAAGCGGATGACCGGGCGGAAGATCAGGCATTGAAAAGTCTTGCCCATCCTCTTCATTCATCGCAGATGCTTCAAGCTTCACCTTTACCGATACAACAGCAGGGCGAACTTTCGCGACAATATCGGCAAATGACGGCATCGATTGCGCGATTGCTGGTGTCGAATTCTGTGCAAACGCTTTCATGGCGCCAAGATCGGCTACCATTGTCATGCTCAGGCCAATGAAGCTCAATGCAGCAATGCTTGATAAAAGCTTCGTACGATATTTTGGCCCTTTAGGTGGCAAAACGGTCGAAAATGTCATGTCATCTCTCCATTCCGGTCTTCATTTGGACTATTCAGCCCAATATATGAATTTGGTCTAAAGAAGATCAGATTACCGTAGTTTCAAGGTCACATGACATTTTGGTAACCTCAGCTACGGGTTTGCTCTTTGGCGCTGAGCAGCTCATCCAACCGAGCCTGTTCCGTGCTATCTAACACCTCTACTTTGGCTAAAATTGAGCGTCGGGAAGTCCTCAGCAACATCCAGCCGCCCAGAAGGAGTAAGGCAAAGGGGCTCATCCACAACACCAAAGTATCCAATGAAAATCGTGGCTTCAAAAGAATGAATTCACCATAGCGTTCGACAAGAAAAGCCCGGATCGTGTCATCACTATCGCCGGAAACAAGTTTTTGTCGAACAAGTACCCGTAGATCGCGCGCCAAAGGTGCGTGCGAGTCATCAATCGATTGATTTTGGCAAACAAGACAGCGCAACTCGGAAGACAATGTCCTCGCCCGTTCTTCAAGTCTTGGATCTTTTAAAATTTCATCGGGCTCGACAGCCAATAAGGGGGTAGCCGCCACAATCAGCAATAAAACGCACCCTAAAAGCCGTCTCACGCTTTGGCCTCCGCGTTTGATGACGAGGCACGTTTTGTCTTTGTTGAAAGCGCGATCCTTACACGACGATCCGCTAGCGAAATAGCTCCACCCAACGCCATGATAAGTGCGCCGCCCCAGATCAAAGTGACCAAAGGTTTCCAATAGAAACGGATGCTTACACGGCCATCGGGCAGAATTTCATTCACGCTCGCATAAAGCTGACCCAGACCATAAGTCACAATTCCGGCTTCTGTCGTAGGCATTTCGCGGCCTGTATGAATTCGCTTTGACGTTTCGATCAAACCACGGGCGCTCGCGCCCTCCATCACCGAAAATTGAGCAACGTCTTCGCGAAATCCCTCACCCTTTCGCTTAAACGCCTGTTCCAATGAAACGGTGTAGGGGCCAACGGATAGGGGTTCATGTTTGCCAACAACCGCCAATGATTCAACACCCCACGCGGTTGCGGAAATGCCGATCACCGTAATGCCCATGCCCGCATGCGCCAGAGCGGTTCCCCATGCCGAGCGCGGCAATCCGAAGGCGCGTTCGAATATAGCGCTTAACGACGAACCACGGCGATAGCAGCGGTTGATGATGTCTGTTGCTGATCCTGCAATTAACCAGACGCCAAGGCCTAAGCCCAAAGGCGCAGCAACGGGACCTCCCCGCGTCAAGGCGAAGGTTGCCATCATCGCTAAAAGGGCAATCCCGAATGCCGCTAAGAGGCGCTGCCCAACGCCCATTAAATCACCACGCTTCCAAGCCAAAGATTGGCCGAAGGGAACAAGCACCAAGAGACACACAAACAGCGGGACTGTGGTCAAATTGAAATAGGGTGCACCTACGGAAATTTTACTGCCATTGATCGTTTCAAGCACGAGCGGATAAAGCGTGCCTACAAGCACGGCAACGGCAGAAGTCGCAAGGAATAGATTATTAACGACCAATGCACCTTCGCGTGAAACGGGAGCAAACAAGCCGCCCTGCTTCAAACTAGGCGCGCGCCATGCGAAGAGCGAAAGGCCCCCGCCGATAAAGAGCGTTAAAATTCCTAAGATAAAAACGCCACGTGCGGGATCACTCGCAAAGGAATGCACTGACGTTATAACGCCAGATCGCACAAGAAAAGTGCCCAAAAGCGAAAGCGAAAATGTCAAAATGGACAGAAGAATCGTCCATACTTTTAATGCATCGCGCTTTTCCATCACGATGGTGGAATGAAGCAACGCCGTTCCCATCAACCATGGCATCAGCGACGCATTTTCCACAGGGTCCCAGAACCACCAACCGCCCCAACCCAATTCATAATAGGCCCAATAAGAGCCCATCGCGATTCCAAGTGTCAAAAAGATCCAGGCCAATAAGGTCCAAGGCCTGACAAACCGTGCCCATACCGCATCAATACGACCATGCACCAATGCACCCACAGCAAATGAAAATGCCACGGAGAACCCGACATAGCCGAGGTAAAGCAGCGGCGGATGAATCGCGAGACCGGGATCTTCCAAAATTGGATTAAGTCCCTGCCCTTCCATGGGCACATCTGCCAAGCGCAAAAATGGATTAGAGGTTAGCAAGATGAAAAGCAAAAACGCGCCTGCAATCGCGCCTTGTACTGATAATACGCTAGCCAACAGCCGCTCGGGCATTCCTCCGCCACGCAAGGCAACAAGCGCCGCGAACAGCACAAGGATCATCACCCATAACAGCATGGAGCCTTCGTGGTTGCTCCACACGCCAGAAATTTTATACATCAACGGCTTGGTTGAATGCGAATTCATCGCAACATTCACGACCGAAAAATCAGATCCAATATAGGCCATCGTTAACGCTAGATAAGCGATAAGAACGAGTGCAAAAGTAACAAAGGCCGAGTAACGCGCCATTCCGGCTAAACCAGGGTCACGCGCAATCGCCCCCCACATCGGCAAAATGGTTTGGATCAGCGCTGTCGCAAACGCCATGATGAGGGCAAAATGACCAAGCTCAACCATCATTGGGTCTTACCTCCCTGCCACACACCCTTTTTCTTCAACGCATCGGCCACGTCTTTCGGCATATAATTTTCATCATGCTTGGCAAGCACAGTATCGGCCATCACATCGCTATTGCCTTGATAAACACCCTCGGCGACAACACCTTGTCCCTCGCGAAAGAGATCAGGCAGCAGACCTTTGTAATGCACGGTCAATGATGTCTCCGTATCGGTCACGCGAAAAGTGACGTTCATCGAGGCGTCGCGCACAACACTTGCATTCTCAACCAAGCCGCCAATTCGTACCCGACTACCGGCCGCAATATTTTGTTTTGTAATGTCGCTAGGCGTATAGAAAAAAACGATCTTATCGCTGAGCGCAAATAGAATAAGACCCGCAGCAATGGCCAATACCGCGCCTGCAGAAGCAATCAACGTAAGACGCTTTTGTTTCCGTGTCATCGCCATCAGTTTGCGATCCCTAATTCATTAGCCGCAGCCGAAAGTTTAGCCATGGCTTCGCCATCATTCGCTTTTGCTATTTTGGCGCGTGAAAAGGCATCCTTCGCCTTTGGCCCATCACCAAGCACCTGATAGGCCCGCATTAATTTGAGCCACCCTTCAAGATCGGATCCATCCGCCGAAAGCCTTGCATCAAGACGCTCTACCATCTGACGGATCATCGCCGATTGGCCGGCATTCGGATCAAAAACAGGCTTCGCTTGTTCGCCCGATAAAGCCGCAATGCGGGTAGCAACCAATTGTCCGGGTTCGGAATCGGGAGGCAATGTTTCAAGCAAAGCGCGATAAAGCGTCAATGCTCGAGCCTTGTCGCCATCTTGTTCAGCCGCCATTGCACGGTAATATTGTGCGCGCTCATTCTTCGGGTCATTGGCGAAGGCCTTCTCGAAATCGGAAAGCGCATCCGCTGTTACAATGCCATCGGCAGCCGCCATTTTGCCTTCACCCAAGCCGGAACGCAGATCGGCCGTTTCCCCAATAAGACGAAGCGCATTGCCGAAGGCCTTGATGGCATCATCATAGCGGCCAAGCGAAAGATAAACGGGGGCAATCGTTCCCCAGCCAAGCCCATCATCGGGATGTTCGGATAACCGCGCTTCAACCTTTGCAACCATAATGGATAAATCTGCATTTTCGTCGGCGGGCACGACGCGTTGGGCAAAAGGTTGATCCGACATCGTGGGCGAACCAAGCTTTGCATAAAGCGAGAGGGCCAACACGGGCACACCTATCAAGGCAACAAGCGATGCCACTTTTCGCCGCGCGGCCATTGAGGAGTGATCTGCTTGAGCCTCGCTATTTTTTTCAGCTGAAAGAAGGCGGCGTGCCGCTTCCGTTTTTGCGTCTTCCGCCGATTGGGCGTCGAGCAGCCCCCTCGCCCGGTCACGTTCAATTTCCAGCAATTGCCCGCGATAAAAATCGCCATCATCCACGCTGCGGGAATCGGCAACGCTTTGGGCAAGCGGCCAAAGCAGCCCCAAAATTACAAAACCCGTCAGCGAAGCGATCAGGAGCCAAATCATTCTGTTATGCTTTTAAAGGGCGCATGCCACCACGTCACGCGAAAAGGTGAAGCGAGAATGGCGCAAAGCGGTATTCCGCCCTGCGCCATTCAAGAAATTAGTCACAATAAAAAGATCAAATCAGCTTAGTTGACGATATCCCACGTGCCATCACCAGCCTTACAGGCGGTGCCCGTACCCGTCTCGGGACGACCATTGATGTAGATTTTATGGGTATAAGTGCGGCAGGTCCGGCTGTTTTCAGCGTAGACAGGACCGGGCTCAACGAAGCCATAGGATCCGCTAGGCGCGTTCCATTTTGTGGCCTTACCGCTGTTTAAAGCCAGCGATTGTGCGCCGTAAGCCTGACGCTTTGCTTCCTCGTCAAGGCCGCGACCAATCGAGTTACCCACCATACCGCCGATCATCGTCCCTGCAATAATGGCCGCCGTATTACCCGAGCCTTTGCCGACTTGAGAACCAATCAGCCCACCCGCAAGTGCCCCGAGAATCGTACCACCGGACTCATTTGGCCCAGTTGTCTGAGAGCATCCAGCAGCGGCGAGTGAAAGACCGGCTGCGACGATTAGCCCAGTCAAAGATTTAAATGTCATGGTCAATTTAGCTCCGAAAGAGGTTTCTTTTGTAGCACGCCCGGCAACTTTGTTTCATGTTAACGGTTCCGACCTGAGCACTAAGGCGCGAATCGGACTTTTTTCAGGCGAAATCTAACCAAAAAACTAAACCGCCGGCAAACGAAGCAGCGCTCTTAATCCACCATTTTCTGCGCTATCCAACGTCAATTCACCGCCATACAGCTTAGCGAGGTCGGCTACAATCGATAGCCCTAACCCAGTTCCGGGCACGGTTTCATCGAGCCGCTCACCGCGTTTGATAACTTCCGTACGCTTTTCAGGCGGCAGGCCGGGGCCGTCATCTGATACATCGAACACAACAAAAGGATGGTCATTGGCACCCGTAAAAGCCGACGCTTTTATGACAACCTGTCTACGGGCCCATTTGCAAGCATTATCAACCAAATTGCCCAGCATTTCCTCAAGATCCTGCTTCTCGCCGCGAAACTTAAGGTCAGGCGCCAAAATACTTTCAATCGTCAGATTTTTATCAGTGTAAATTTTAAGAAATGTTCGTTCGAGGCCCGCGACAGCAGGAGCAATATCGGTTGCCACGCCGATAACACCGGCCCGTGCAGCGGCTCTGGCGCGGTCAAGGTGCCAATTTACCTGGTCACGCATAAGACTGGTCTGTTCACGCACCTTATTGGCAATCGGCGTGTCTTCGTCGGAAACTTCATTGATCAACACGCTCAATGGCGTCTTCAATGCATGGGCTAAATTGCCCACCTGCGTCCGCGCCCGCGCCAAAATATCGCGGTTCACATCGAGCAATAAATTGATCTCGTCGGCAACGGGGGAAATATCATCCGGAAATTTGCCACTCACATGATCACTCGAGCCACGTCGAATAGCACTTATTTCGTTGGAAAGCCGCGACAGAGGCAAGAGGCCGAAACGCACTTGAAAAATCGTTGTAACGCCTAAAGCTAAAGCCAGTAATCCAAAGCTCGTCCACAAGGCTTTACCAAAGCTCTGGATCGTTAATTCAATCTCATCGGCATTGCCTGCAATTTGAACAAGAAACCGGCTCCCATCGGGAAACTCTATCGCGCGCTCGACAAGCCTTAACCGCCGTTCGTCGGGACCGATAATATAACCTTCACGCGCGGTGCCATCATGGGCCGGAACATTGAGTGTTTCAAGCTTTGGCAGGCGACCACCAAATAGCGATATCGAAGAAGTTACTTCAGGCTTCGCGAGACCTTCTGTACGAATTTGCCAATACCAACCCGATAATGGAAGGGTGAAGCGGGGGTCGCCAAGGCCGTAGGGGTCAAAAACATTCGAGACGTTTTTACTGGCAAGGTTTGCAGCCACCGATTGAACATAGACCTGCAACCGTTCATCAAAAGCACGCTCGGATGCCCGCCGATAAATCGTCGATAAAACGAGGCCTGCGCCGAATAAAATAATCAGGCTGCAGAGAATAGCTGAAATAAAGAGACGAGACCCGATCGAGAGCCGCGAAAGGGAAAATCGGGACATCATGCGGAGGGAGGAGCCGGCGGCTCTAGAACATACCCCAAACCACGAATGGTTTTAATCACGTCAATACCGAGCTTTTTTCGTAACCGTCCGACGAAAACTTCAATCGTATTTGAATCACGATCAAAATCTTGATCATACAAATGCTCAACCAATTCGGTTCGCGAAATAATCCGGCCGACATGGTGCATCAAATAGGACATTAATCGGTATTCATGGGACGTGAGGCGGATCGCCTCGCCATCTACGAGCACCCGTCCAGAGCGTGTGTCGACGCGCACGGGCCCGCAGACCAGATCGCTTGACGCATGCCCTGATGCGCGCCGCACCAAGGCCCGAAGGCGGGCTAGAATTTCTTCGATATGAAACGGCTTTGTGACATAATCATCGGCGCCTGCATCAAAGCTTTTTACCTTGTCGCTCCAGGCATCGCGCGCGGTGAGAACCAGAACGGGCATCACACGCCCTGCCTCGCGCCACGATTCCAGCACTTTCACGCCATCTATTTTGGGAAGCCCTAAATCCAATATGACGGCATCATAAGGCTCGGTCTCGCCTAAAAACTGCCCTTCTTCGCCATCTAGAGCCGAATCGACGGCATATCCGGCCTGCGAAAGGGCTTTAACGAGTTGCCTGTTCAGATCTTTATCGTCCTCGACAACGAGAAGGCGCATTCAATCCTATCCTACTGACTATCCGTCGGCTTGCCTGTCACGGCATCAATTTGGATGCGCGCAAGCTTACCGTCTTTGGTGAGAGTCGTAATATTATACACAAAACCGGCATCTTTAGGGCAAAGCGACGCGCTGATAACGTCGCCACCAATGCGCGACCTTGCCGTCCGAAACGCATAAATTTGCGGAACGACCGCGCCTGAATTGACCAAATGGCGCAATTCCGATTCCGACAGGCACGCCGGAGCATCGTCGTCGGCAAAAGCCGCCGCCGGAGCCAAAACGCTTAAAACCGCAGCTACGGCAAAGGGAAATAACACGCGCATGGTAGGCGATTACGGTACCCCGCGTGAACGGGCGGTGAATGGTTGTGCACTTTAAGAAATCAGCACTATTTTCCATTCCCTGACAGGTTGATAACAGGGAATGGAAAACGCAATGCCACAGACGCAAAATCGCTAAATTATATCATAAAATCAATTATTTATATAAAATCTGGGTTCGTTCTGCCAAAATCAAAAATTGCACCTATTTTAAGAATATTTTCCTAATATAAGCAAGCCGAGATGCAACATTTCCATGGAATATGCTGCCATACGGGCTTCAATACTATCGATTGTCTCTTGAACGCTCGTCATGAGAAACGACGTCCGTGACGCGGACGCCGAGTGTTTCGGCGATCGCCACAACCTCGCCTTTTAAAATCAGCGTCCCGTTAACCCGGATGTCGAGATGTTCACCCGCGAGCCGGTCTAATTCGATGACAGACCCGACGTTAAGCTTCAAGAGGTCACGAATGGTGATATTGGCCGTTCCAACTTCGACCTTCAATGAGGCTTCTATGTTTTCAATTCTGGCTAATTTTTGACCCTCGCTCATGGAGGAAAGCAACAAGTTCATGGTTTCGTTTGTCATACGCCACCTCGAAAATATTGAACCGTGTAACTTCAATTTATCCAAATAAAGTTACGGGGTTGTGACTGAAAAGGCGAGGATTTTTTTGGCTCGCCGCATCCGATTAGATAGCGGCATTGGCGGTCTTTTTTGGACTTTATTTGATATGAAGCGAGCGTAGCGGCCAAAAAAAATGACGCTGGCTAAAAATTTGTCGAATTAGCCGTCTTCATAGCCAAGGCGCCGGCAATCCCCACGGCCGGAGCCCATGAAGTGAGTAAGGTAATCAATAAAGGAACCCTCAACCCCACGAGGCTTCGCGATGATAACATATGTTTCTTGGTCCAGTATCTCGGCCTATAGAGCGATGCACCCATCGGTAAAGCCAAGTCTGGGCAATGTAATGCCTGCTCAGCAAGCAGGTTCGGTTGTTCAAGACAAGGCCAATTGGCGGCCCGTCGTAGTAGAAGTCGCCAACGCAACAGCTGTAAAGAACGAGACAGGTCCAAAGTAATAATCTTGAGAATGAAATACGGCATCCAACAGAAAAGTTGGGTGTCGTATTTTTATTTCAGCGGCGGTAATTCAATGTCCCTCGTTGCTCATGATGAGGAGGGCCATGGGGAGCTTCAGTTTACGTGTAGAGGACGTTTAGACCGTAAAGATCTTCGGTAGGCCGTCTGATAAAATCATTATCCTTGGGCTATAATTTTTCAATCAACGTTGACGAGTAAAACCAGGCAGATCTCCGCAAGGTTCATGGATTCAAAATAGCCCGCACATCCTTCATCAGCAGGAATAAATGATAGGGGTCGGTCGGGCTTGCCTCAAAATCCAGGCTTAAATACCACTGCCTGGCCTCTTCATCCTTGGCGTGGACCAGCAGGGCGCGAATGCCGGCAATATCGGCGGCCTGGACAGTTCGAAGGAGGGCATCTTTGAGGAGAGCCCGGCCAAGCCCTCTCCCCTGCTCGTTGCGGTCGATTGCAAGGCGGGCCAGTAACATGACGGGAACTGGATGGTTGGCGAGGCCCTTCCTGACGCGATGGGGGGTATCGGCGCAAGCGACGGCGCCGACACACAGGCTGTAATACCCCACAACCTTTTCGGGGCCCCTACAAACGACATAGGTTTTCGTGCTGCCTGCCTTCTGGTTTACCAACGCAAAACGTTTCAGAAACTGGTCAAGTGGCCGTTTGCCACTGTCAAATTCGTCGAGAAAATGCCGCGGCGAAAGATTTTCAATCGAACCGAGCGTTTGGTCGGGTTTTATCACTCAAGCACACTCTTCTCACGCAACAAGCCCGCCAAGCGAGGCTTGATCGTAACCGGACGATCCAGGACAGACTGAAAGGCCGCCCATTGCGCGTCATCAAGCAGGAAAAGGCTGCGGTCGACTAAGGCCTCCTCGGCCGCATGCAAGCCTGCCTCGAGCAGAAACTCGGTCACATTCTTTTGGGACGACGTCGCCGCACGAAGCAGCAAAGCCTTGTTGCTTGGCGTCGTTCTGATCTCAATCCGTTCGGATCTGGCTTCATGGGTGGGCATTGCAACCTCCTTGTGGATTACACATTATCATACGGACATTGTCCGTACAATCTTAATTATTGATCCGTTCGCTCTCAGGGGGAACGGACACGCTAGGGCCAGGGTAATCCCAGGGCCCTTTGCTCATCATAATCGGCGAGGTCATGAAGGGCTTTGTTGCGTTTGGAGAGGGCACGTCTTTCGTAACGTTCGAGGGCATCCAGCCTGCCTATGATGAGGCGAAGGCCCCGCTCGGGTGGTAGAAACTGGTTGCTGAGGGCCTCGACTGCCTTGTCACATTGTTCCACAATATAGACCAAGTCATCGTCAGGCCTGGCATGGGTGATGAGCGACTTGTACAACCGTGAGAGATCTCTGAACTTTTTTACCGTCGGAATTACCCTTCTCAAGCTTTCGTCAGCCCAGATACTGGCCCTTGCTTCTCGGATCCTCAATAAATCCATTTGTGCTTCAGCTATCTGCCTGCTGATACCCAATCGAGTTTTATCGGCTCCATTACCAGCAATCAGGGACGCCAACTCTTCAATGGCGGGACTTAAAACAGGGTCTTGTGAAACGGTAATGGAAAGGCCGTGGCGTCGGGCATTCTGCGACGAGCGAGAACGTCCCGCGCGAGTTTTAGGCCCGCTGCTCTTCCTTCCATTTTCCCGATTGATGGCGCGGCGTTCTTTTGGACTGACGCGTTTCTTGGCTGACATGGGCGTGGGCCTCATTTTTTTGGCTCATGCTCAATTGTCTTTCCGTCGTCAATGGAGGCGACGGTATCGCGCAAGATAGTGCCCAACGCCAACCGATGGCGATCGACCTCCCGAAGGTGGGCCACGCGACGGGCCTCCTGCTGCATGATCAGGCGATCAAAACGCTCCATATCATCGAGTTGCGAGCGGAAGCTAAAGGCGTCAATGGCAGAGGGGTCGAGATCTTTCTCGCGCAAGAAGCGGTTTACTACTTTTACGGCTTCCTTATCACCCATTTTCCAATTTTCTAATATTTCCTTTTTATAGCCTTCCCGAGCCAGAAGTTTAGATAGTATTTTTTCTAGCGAGGCTTCACGTTCGGATTGAAGCAATTGCCGCTTGTAGTCTTTGAGGCGAAGTATTTCCCAGGTTAGGTCGATGGCGTCACGGACGAGAATTTCTTCGATAACGTCCGCCGGTTGGACGGCCTCCCGAAATTGAGCCGCCAATTGTTCATAAGCGACCAAATCCTCATTCGGCAACAAGCTTGGCTTGCCCAATACGGCGGTAAGTTTGTTGATTGAGTTGGTATTTTTAGAGTTAGACTTGGAAGCAGAGGCAGGCATATGGATGTCCTTTCGACGGTGGTAAAGCTTGACTAGCTCCCCCGCGAACGGACCGTAAGGCTATGCTTCCGGACGCAGAGAGGCATTTAAAAAGTCTCTCTCCGCAACGCCGACGTATAATATCACTCGTGAGTCTTGGCAAAGGAAATTCGTAAAAATCTGTTTAGGTTGTCCCCAGTTTGATACGCAAAATTTTACACACCTGCCGGCATCACCCTCGCCTCACGACACTTCCATCCATCTTACGCTTCCACGGGGAGGACTTGCCTCCGGGAATGGGCCTGTAGGATTGGGCGCGGGCGCCAAGATGCTTGGCCCTGAGGCGCTTTGTCTTTGCGATGCGGGGAATGTCAGATTGGATAGTCTTTAAACGGTGACAGGGCCGGCAGAGGATTTGAAGATTATTGGGTTCGTTTTTCCCGCCGAGGGCTATTGGGAGGATGTGATCAATATCCCAAGGCTTTCCGGCTTGTATGGTCATGTTACATGTCTGACATGTGCCTTTTTGCTCGAGGAAGAGGGAGAGGCGGAAGGTCGTGGAGAAGCCCTGGCGTTTCATCTTAATCG
>Ga0164296_1000886_pt1 | contig 33797 bp, 25 predicted proteins | sample GEODES057metaG_FD_113533 | JGI IMG/M metagenome (GOLD analysis project Ga0164296, IMG submission 113533) | Dystrophic lake water microbial communities from Trout Bog Lake, Wisconsin, USA - GEODES057 metaG | ecosystem: Environmental > Aquatic > Freshwater > Lake | place: USA: Trout Bog Lake...
ACTTTGTCAATATCCTGTAGTTGCCAACCTTTAGAAATTTCTATTTCCTGCGCTTGAGACCTTATTAAACCCAAGAAAATAAAGCCAACAGCAACCACAAATTTTTTAATCGAACTCTTCATTAATGTTTATTCTTTATCAGTGATAGACTACTGGTTGGCTAAAACGGTTTAATTTGTTCAATAATAATTATTAATGTAGTCGAGGTTCACTAGAAATTTATTTTCTAAAAACCGGCTTTCTACAATCCCTTCAATAAAATATCTTTTGAATTCTTGTTTGATACCAAATGAACTTCATAAGTGTACTTAAGACTTTCATAAGTGCACTTAAGACTTTCATAAGTGCACTTAAGACTTTCATAAGTGTGCTTAAGACTTTCATAAGTGTGCTTAAGACTTTCATAAGTGTACTTAAGGACTTCATAAGTGTACTTATGACTTTCATAAGTGTGCTTAAGGACTTCATAAGTGCACTTAAGACTTTCATAAGTGCACTTAAGGACTCCTGTAAGATATTATCGAACTTTCTAAGAGCTTATTCAGGCGACAGAAAAATTAAGGTCTTGCCTTCTTCACATCATCAACAGTCACGGCACTTGCTTTATTGCCAAAACTTTTACGGATATAAGTGAGTACATCTGCAATTTGTTTGTCGGTTAAATAATTGAACGGAGGCATGGCATTGCTATAGGTTTGCCCATCAATTTCTTTTTGATGGATACCCATAAGAACCACAGAAATCAACTGCGATTTATCGCCGAGCACATAACTAGTTTTGGATAATGTGGGGTTTAAGTTTGGCACTCCACCACCATCTAGCTGATGACAAGAAACACAGGTTTGCATATAAACATTTCTTCCAGGATCATTTACTGTCTTCAAAGGGGCGGGCTTTTTTGGGGTAACTTTAGCTACAACTGGTTTGGCAGTAGGCTTCTTTGTAACTGATTTTGCATTGTAAGTTATCTTATAAATTGTCCCTTTCGAATCATCGGCTACATATAATGAACCATCAGGCCCTTGAGCCAACCCACACGGACGATGCTCGGCCCTTCCTGCGGCAGTTTTTTCGGGCGAACCAGAAAAGCCATCAGCAAAAACTTCCCAATCTCCAACAGGCAACCCATTCTTAAAAGGCTGGAAGACGACGCAATAACCAGCTTGTGGTTCGGGGGCACGATTCCAAGAACCGTGAAAAGCAATGAACGCACCGTTTTTATATTTTTCTGGGAACTGATTGCCTGTATAAAACAATAAATCATTGGGGGCAAAATGACCAGGGTATGCTTTAACGGGATCCAAAAACTCAGAACTAGCTTCCTTTACACCATCGCCACCATATTCTGGGGCAAGCATTTTTTTGTTTTTAAATGGGTCATAATAAGAATAAGGCCAGCCCGCATTACTGCCTTTTGATAAAGCAAACATACACTCGGCAGGCAACTCTGCATTTTGCTGAACAGTATATAAATCTGGGAAAATATCATGCAATTGATCCCTGCCGTGCTGTACCACAAATAGTTTATTGCTTACATAGTTCCAATCAACAGCAACCACATTGCGCAAACCTGTTGCATAGCGCACCCCATCAGCATAAGTTTGGTCTAATTTATCACGCTTGAACATCCAAACGCCACCAGATATTTCCAGCAATGGGCAACCTGGAATACCCATAGAACCCTTTTTGCGGTCTTGTTGCTGGCAAGAATTTAGCGGACAGCCAATGGGGATATACATATTTCCCTCGGCATCCATAGTAATAGACTTGGTTTCGTGCGTGCCTTTATCCAATAGCCCTTTCACAATTCTCTCTGGATGCAATGTATCAATTACTCTATTTTGTGCATCTAATTTATAACGAAATATCTCTGAATTAGAAGCTGTATAAAGATACCCATCACGCAGATAAACGCCCGTGCCACCATAGTTCCCGAAGCCATAAACAACCGATGCCTTATCATTTTCTTCGTGTAGCAATAGGGTACCATTTCCTTTAACGGGTCTTGCCAAACGAACATAAATATCATGTTGCGGGGTTACAACCAAATGTCTTGCCTTGCCTAAATTATCCGCAATAATTGTTGCCCCAAAACCATTTGGAAGGGCTAGTCCAGCATTTGGTTTTGCTACTGGCGTAGGAATATTAGCGACAGGACTTGTCTGTGCCTTTATAAGAACCGGACTAGCAATAGTCATCATAACTGCAAGTGCAAGACAATTTGTTTTCATCATTTTCATCTATCTGTATTTTTTGTTTTAACGTTGCAAAGTACCTTTCTCAGCCTTCCCTTTTTCATCTAGTAATTGAATACCACTTGCCCTTCCTAAGTTGGGATTATCCCATTGAGAAAGTACCCAAACTACTTTTTTATCTTTCGTCACTTCAATCAGTTGGGCGGTTTTGCTTTCTTGTTCCTTCGTCATTTTACCGCCTGTCCAATTGGCAAATACTGTATTCCCATTGGCTAGCCTTTCTGCTTGTTGTATGGTATAGAGTTTAATATTGGGGATGTCTTGTTGGTTCAATTCCCAAACTACTTCCCCAGCCTTGTTTACCTCCCTCAAATACCCGTGGCTGTTCCCACTTATCAAGGTATTTCCATTCTTCAATCTAACGGCTGCCCAAGGCGAAAGAGCATCCACCGACCAGATTACCTTTCCATTTTCATCATACTCATTTACTTTGTTCATATCCATCTGGGGAATCAAAAAAGTACCTTCGTTGGTGTACCTGCAATGCCTAAACATGGTGTGGGTTTTCTTGCCACCAGTAGGAATGGTGAGTTCTTTTACGATACTATTATCTGATTTATTCAATATAAAAGCTTTGGCAGGAACCGCATTTAATACTATAAAAACCTTGTCTTTGCCAAGGGGTTGACAAGTATGCACCTCAGTATTCTTGGGTGCATCATAATTCCAAACTACTTTTTGATCTGGCGTCACTTCACTTGCTCCATGAAATCTTGAAAAGAGTACATTGCCATTGGATAATAAAGTTGCATCGCCATATTCCCCTTCTTGTGGCATTGTGTAAGTCCATACTATTTTACCACCCTTTACAATGTACATCTTTTGGTCTTTGAATGAGGAGTTCTGCCACTCACCTGCATATAAAAACGGATGTTGTGACATACCCTTTCCTGGAAAAGAATCTTTTGAAAAAGGCGGAATTGAATCAATCCTAATTATTTTATTTACTGATTTGCCAAAGCAAACACTTAAAAAAGCGATAGAGACAACTGCAAGAACAATGTGTATTTTCATTTATAAAATTTGAGTTGTGAATAGTAAATTCTATTTTGCCTTATCATTTTGTTCGAATAATGGCGAATATCTTACAATCACATTCGAGACATTATCAAATCGATAAGGTTTTACTCCTTCAACAGTAGGCACTTTTACATCAATGATTTCCAACCCTTTCACATCATTACAAACCATTGCCGAACGATTATCTTGTGCTTGGGTTTGAAAAGCAACATTGGTCAATTTCAAATCCTTTACGTGACGGGCAAACAATCCATACGCAGGATTTACACCCAATAAAGAAGGCTCTGGATACCCTTTTCCTAACTCAGGGAATACCCTTTCCCCTTGTTCTTTTGTGCCACCGCCCCTATACACAATCAATATATTTTCTAGCTGTACGTTCTCAACATTGTATCCCGGAGTGCCAGTAATTTGAATGCCACTTAATGAATCTACATCGGTGGCAATTACATTACTGATAAAGATATTTTTAGCATCTCCAGTTGTTGTTGTTTCCTTTGGTCCCCTGTTTCTTGCCCCTAAGGTTACATAAATGGGGTAGTGGGAAACATGATGCATCGTAATATTCGTAGCGATTATATTTTCCATAGTGCCTCCATCAACCTCCTCCAAGGCAAAGCCATTACAATTGCTAAACGTACAATTGGATACCACACAATTCTTGAAACCCCCATTTGATTCCGTACCAAACTTTATTCGCCCACTAGACCAACCTACTTTTACGGGCAGCCTTGTTCCATCAAGTAGCGTTCCCTCCTTATATCCCGAAACCTCACAATTGGTAATCACAAGGTTTTCAGTAATCACACGCTTATTCAAAGCATAAGAACTTTTAGGACAAATGGCATCGTCGTTAGGGGCGTTTACCCTACAATTACTAACTACGGTGTTGGTGCAGCAATCAATATCGAAACCATCCCTGTTTGTATCCACTGTAAGGTTATCAATCGTCATCAAGTCGCAGCCAGTAGCAAGGATAGCAAAGTGTCCCCCGTGATAGATGGTGACGTCCCGAATCAGAATATTACTGCAAAGCTTCAAAACAATTGCCTTGTCGGCTGTTGGGATATATTCTCCTTTTTCATTTTTAAGTCGTTCATTGTCACGGCTAATAATTCCGCCGCCATTAATCATCCCTCTTCCAGTGATGGAAATATTCTTTAGGTTTTCGCCCCATATAAGGCTGTTGTGAAAATAAGTATGCCCTTCGTCCTGGTATTTTGCCTGTGGAAATTCTTCGGCAACATCATAAACCATTGTTTTTGTTGTTGCACCTAAAATGATAGCACCAGCATCAATAAACAGGTTGATATTGCTTTTAAGGTGGATGCTGCCACACAAATAAGTACCCGCAGGAATCAAAACCGTTCCGCCACCAGCATTTGCACAGGCATCAATAGCCGCATTAATTGCTGTATGGTCAAGGTGTTTTCCATCACCAATGGCCCCGTAATTCTTTACATTAAAACTGTTTGATTGCGAAAAAGAAGTTAAGGGCAATAGCCCAATAAGGCTAAATAGACAAATTGCAAATAAGTCTTTAATGCATTTGTAATTGTTTGACAAGCAAGTGAAAGTGTACATTAGAAAACTAGTTTAAAAATGCCGATGATTAATACAAACCTTAATAATAGCCAACAAAACTAAAATGTTTTAGCTAATTGATGAAAAGTATTTTTAAATTCTCTACTTTTTCCAGCATTGCTATCCAATAATCATACTTCGTACCTCAATAATCGTACTCCGTACCCTATAAATTGCACTGCGTACCTTATAAATTGTACTGCGTACCTCATAAACCATACTGCGTACCCCATAAATTGTACTCCGTACCTCATAAATCGTACTTTGCACCCCATAAATCAAACTTCCGATACCATTAATTGCCCTGCGTACTCAATTTAAGAGTTGGTAAAAATAAAAAAGCAGCTAACAACGACTCAATGTCTGTTAGCTGCCCTTTCAATTATCAATTATCAACTATTCCTCGTTTCTAAAAACGACTACATTGTCAAACACATCTACCAGCACAGGCTTTGTTTTATCAATGCTGCCACCCAATATTTTTTTACTTAATTGATTGATGATTTCCTTTTGAATCAACCTTTTCAATGGTCTTGCACCAAACTGTGGATCGTAACCATTCTCTGCAAGATATTCCAATAGATAATCAGTAAACTGTAATTCGATACCGTTCTTAGCCACCATTGTTTTCAACCCTTCCAACTGAATAGCGATGATTCCCTTTATCTCTTTTTTCATCAAGGGTTGGAACATGATAACCTCGTCAATCCTATTTAAAAACTCAGGGCGGATGGTTTGTTTTAATAAATTAATCACTTCCACCTTTGTTTTCTCAACTACCGCTTCTCTGTTATTCTCATTAATATCTTCAAAAGCATCCTGAATAATCGTGCTACCCATATTGCTCGTCATGATGATAATGGTATTTTTAAAGTTAACCACTCGACCTTTATTATCTGTCAAGCGACCATCATCCAACACCTGCAACAATACATTATATACATCAGGATGTGCTTTTTCTATCTCATCCAACAGTACCACACTGTAAGGTTTTCTTCGAACGGCCTCCGTTAATTGACCACCCTCGTCATAACCAACATATCCCGGAGGCGCACCCACCAAACGGCTTACCGTATGCTTTTCCTGATACTCGCTCATATCTATGCGCGTCATCATGTTTTCATCATCAAACAAATAATCGGCAAGAGCTTTAGCCAATTCTGTCTTACCAACACCAGTTGTTCCCAAGAAAATAAAAGAACCAATTGGCTTCTTAGGATCTTGCAATCCTGCCCTACTTCTACGAATAGCATCGGCAACAGCTGTAATGGCTTCTTCCTGGCCAACTACTTTCTTGTGCAATTCATCTTCAAGGTTCAACAATTTTTCCCTTTCGCTTTGCAGCATTTTACTCAAAGGAATACCTGTTGCTTTAGCCACTGCTTCGGCAATATCCTCTGCATCGACCTCTTCTTTAAGCAAACGCTTTTCACTCATCTTATCCAGTTCGGTGGTAGTAGCGGTTATCAATTCTTCCTGCGCTTTTATCTTTCCGTAACGAATCTCTGCCACCTTTCCAAAGTCACCATCACGTTCAGCTCGTTCTGCTTCAATTTTTAGGTTATCAATTTCAGCTTTAGCGTTCTGTATTTTATCAACCACCTCCCTTTCTTGTTTCCATTTCGCTTTTAAAGTGTCCCTTTCAACACTAAGCAAGGATATCTGCAACGACAATTCTTTCAGTTTATCGGCATCATTTTCACGCTTGATTGCTTCCCGTTCAATTTCTAACTGCCTGATGTTACGTTCCAATTTATCCAACTCTTCGGGCATACTGTTCATTTCTAAACGAAGCTTAGCAGCACTTTCATCAATTAAATCTATGGCCTTATCCGGCAAAAAACGGTCGGTAATATAACGATGGGATAACTCAACGGCAGCAATAATGGCCTCATCTTTTATCTGCACGTGGTGATGACTTTCGTATTTATCCTTTATTCCCCTGAGAATACTTACCGCATCTTCTATGGAAGGTTCATCAACCAAAACCCGTTGGAAACGACGTTCCAACGCCTTATCTTTCTCAAAATATTTCTGGTATTCATTCAGGGTAGTTGCACCCACAGCTCTTAACTCACCCCTAGCTAAAGCAGGTTTCAAGATATTGGCAGCATCCATTGCGCCTTCGCCACCACCCGCACCAATGAGGGTATGAATCTCATCAATGAATAGGATAATGTCGCCATCGCTTTCCCCTACTTCTTTTACTACAGCTTTCAAACGTTCCTCAAATTCTCCTTTATACTTGGCACCAGCGATGAGCAAACCCATGTCCAGAGCAAAGATTATTTTATTTTTAAGGTTTTCAGGAACATCGCCGTTTACAATTCTCATGGCTAATCCTTCGGCAATAGCAGTTTTACCAACACCAGGTTCGCCCACCAATATCGGGTTATTTTTACTTCTTCTGGTTAATATATGCAGCGTGCGCCTTATTTCTTCATCACGACCAATTACAGGATCCAGCTTTCCTTGGCGAGCCAAATCATTCAAATTCTTTGCATATTTCTGCAAGGCATTGTATTGATGAGAACTTGTTTGAGAGTTAACAGTACTACCTTTTCTTAAGTCAGTAATGGCAGCAATTAATCCTTTTTCAGTCAATCCGGCATCTTTCAATAGCTTTCCTGTATCATCATTTACTTGTAATAGCCCAAGTAGAAGATGCTCCACACTCACAAATTCATCCTTAAACTTACCAATTGAGGCTGTGGCTTTTAAGAATACGTTGTTTAAATCTCTGCCCATTGTGGTAGCAGGTTCAACGCCATTTGCCTTTGGCAAACGCTTAATACTTTCTTCTAATTTTGATTGAATAAGACCCGTATTAACCGAGTTCTTCTTCAAGAGATAGTCGATAGAACTGTCCTCATCCTTTAATAAAGCCTTCAATAAATGATTCGTTTCAATGTTAGGATTACCATTGTTAAATGCCAATTGTTGAGCGGCACCAATGGTTTCCTGCGCTTTGATGGTATAATTATTCAAATTCATATTCTTTCCCTAAACGGGTATTTATTAATTATCAATATAAAGTTCGCCTTTATCTAATTTGATTTTATGATTTATGTTCTGTATTTATTTTTTAACAATAAAAAAGACTATCAGCATTTCGCTTGATAGTCTCTTTTTTAACGTATAACTTAGTACTTATAACCTACAACTTCCTATCTATTCATCAACCATTCTTTCAAGGCTTCAAAGCTTGGTTCCATTAAAATGCTTTGCTTTTGTTGATCTAATAAGTACTTCACTTCTTCCGGAATGGCTACCTCAGTTCCAATCGCTTCTTCCACCGTATCAGGGAATTTTACCGGATGTGCAGTTTCCAATATGATTCCTTTTTCAAGAGACTTGCCCTCTTCCTTCAAGTACTGTTCCAAAGCATAAAAAGCCACTGCACCATGCGGATCTAGGGTATAATTATGCGCTGAATAGACCCTTTTTATGGTATCGACTGTAATTTCGTCAGAGATGCTAACGCTACTAAACATTGATTTTAGAGAGTCAAATTGTTGATGGAATAACTCAATTATCCGTATAAAATTACTAGGATTTCCAACGTCCATCGCATTCGAAACCGTTGCTATTGCTTGCTTTGGTTCGTACTTGGCAGTTTGCATATAAGTAGGAACCACATCATTTGCATTGCAGGCAGCAAGGAAATGTTTTACGGGTAAACCAGAGATATTTGCAATAACACCAGCGCAGATATTGCCAAAATTTCCGCTTGGAACGCAAATTACTGGCGGCTCGTCATGTTGCCATTGCTGATAAGCCAAAAAGTAATACAACTGCTGAGGCAACCAACGCGCAACATTGATAGAATTTGCAGAGGTGAGGGATAATTTATTGTTCAAATCCTTGTCGGCAAACACTTGTTTCACCATTGCCTGACAATCATCAAAAGTGCCGTTAACCTCAATGGCTTTAATATTCTTGCCCAAAGTGGTCAATTGCAGTTCCTGAATCTTACTAACCTTTCCCGAAGGATATAAAATAACCACATCGATGCCATCAACACCCAAAAAACCATTGGCAACAGCACCACCGGTATCACCAGATGTAGCCACCAAAACAGTGGTATGATGGTAGGCATTGCGATTGAAATAACCCAGACAACGGCTCATGAACCTTGCACCCACGTCCTTAAAGGCAAGCGTAGGGCCATGGAAAAGTTCCAAAGAAGAAATAGTAGAAGTAATGGGAACCAAAGGGAAATCGAAGTTGATGGTTTCATTTATAATCTGTTGCAAGACATCGGTTGGCAAACTATCGCCAACATAAGGTTTCATCACCGTAAACCCAATTTCTTCCTTTGACAGGTTCTTAATATTCTTGATGAAACCGTCTGGAAGTGTAGGAACTTTCTCAGGAAAATATAAACCCTTATCAGGCGCTTGACCTCTTAGGGCGGCTTCTCCAAAAGTTACTTTTGGAGATTGATTATTGAGACTATAATAATTCATGCCCCCATCCCCTGAAGGGGCGTATTGAAGGCGGTTGTTGTATGATAGATTCATATAAAATTCTTTCTTTCTGATTTATTCTTGTCCCACTTTAGGGGATAGGGGCAAGTTATGGGGTCACCAACTTCACTCCTTCCTGATTAATCGTTGTCAAGTGGGTTTGGTAATCCAAGCCTATTCTTTCGTAGATGGCACTCATTTCTTTTTCTACGGCTTTTGCGGTTGCCTCATCCTTGCTCAACATAAAAATAGAAGGACCACTTCCACTGATGCCGCCACCCAATGCGCCGGCTTCCTTGCATTTGGATTTTACTTCGTTGAAACCAGGAATCAAGATGCTACGAACAGGTTCTATGATTACATCTTCTAAACTGCGGCCAATCAATTCATAATCATGCTTGATTAATCCTGCAACCAATCCTGCAATATTGCCCCATTGCTTGATGGCATTCTTTAATAATACATTTTGCTTCAGAATCATCCTTGCATCAGCCGTACGAACCTCTATTTGAGGATGCACAACAGTTACATATAATTCAGGGGCATCAATAGCAATAATATCCAACGGAAAAATAGAACGAATCAGGGTAACACCCCCGTAAATGGCTGGGGCAATATTATCGGCATGTTTAACGCCGCTTGCCACTTTTTCTCCAAACATGGCAAAGCGAACTAAATCTTCCTTGCTAAAACGATTGCCCAATAAATAGTTGGCAGCAACTACTGGTCCGGCAGCACTTGCAGCACTGCTTCCAATGCCACTACCTGGTTTGATATGTTTTTTACTGATTAAAGTAAAGCCTTTTACATCGGGGCATTCTTCCAACATTGCCAATAAAGCAGCCCCAGAAACATTCTTTTCTGGGTCCGTCGGTAAGTTGAAATCATCTTTATTAATGATTTGAACGCCTACTTCATCACTCAAAGAAACGGTTACTTCATCATTCGGATTATTCAAGGCGAAACCTAGAATATCAAATCCACAAACCACATTGGCAACTGTAGCAGGAGAGAGAACGGAAACTGACTTTCCCACCCCACCCCCTTCCCCTAAAGGGGTATTAGAAGCGTAATATTTTTTAATCAGATTCATATATACTGATGATTAGATTGATTTGAATGAAAAAGAATGATTTGTTTTATCCTGAATAATTTATATCCTCTGGTCTTTTTGCAACTGTTGCTTTAAAACCAGAGAAGTTTACCAAATCAAAAGTAAAGTTCTCGTCGTAACTAATTGCATATTTCCTTTCAGAAAGAAGTACCACAGGAATATGCTCTCTGTCCTCTTTGTTACTCCTTAGGCTTCTTTCTACTCCCTTGGTAAAATGAACAGACTTGAAATCTTTGATCTCTCGATTGGAAATCTTTACAAGACGTCCCTCTCTTAATAGCTTATCTATAATTATTGGGATTGAAGTATTACTCTTGGCTCCTTGTGCAGACCTGTAATATTCTCCTAACAGTTTTTGTGAGACAATCAAATGGGCATAATCTTCTTTGTTTCCTTTTGTATTATCATATTTCATTAGCCAAGTGGTTAACTTGATATATTCCTTATCTTGAGGATTAGAAAACTTGCTCGCAACATTATTATCAATAAACAAATCTTTCTTCATAGTTAGTCTGTTGCTGCGTTTATAGCTATCTCCATCACATCCATCATGTATGTCTTAAAGAAATTATCGGGTGCATTCAATATTTGCCCCTGTTTTGTAAATTGAATTTTATGGATGATATTATCCTTTCCTTCATTATCCACAAATAAAATCTTTACATCTTCTTCTTTAATATCTCCCTTTACAATTCCGAGCCTAATCTTATTCAACAGGTATTCACTATGCGTTTCAATCACATAGTTTTTATCCTTTGTTTTTATTTGGGTCATCAAATAGTCTCCAAAAGAAGATTGTACACTTGGGTGTAAATGAATTTCGGGTTGGGCAATAAACAAAGTAGATGCATTCGGCAATTGTAAATCTGCCACAATAATTGGCAGAAACTGAGAAATACCAAAGCCCACATCACTCAATGAAGTTTCTACCCCACCTTCTTTTGTTTGTACAGCAATTTCAAATCTGCCGCCGTCTAATCTTTTAGATTTAATGGAATGTAATAGATTCAAATTCTTTAAAATAGTTACTAGTTCTTTGAGCTTCTCTTTGTCTTTCGATTCCCAATTAATGATTTGGTCTAAATAACCTTCTCCATTATGATATACTTTCAACTTGGTTTTAGTTTGTTCTAAATATGTTCTATCAGGTGCTAATCGAGAAGAGCTTATAAAGTTTATATAAGTATCATAATCATTAAACTCTAGTACTGCAATTTCAAATAATCTGACTAATTCTGCATCGGATCCTAACTTATTATCAAGGTAAGGAATAGTATCTAGAACCAACTCCTTGACACTTTTATTGGTAGTTAATAATTCAATAAGAGTAGAGTCATTAGTAATGTTCTTGTCTAAATACCCTGCTTCTAAAATAAAGTCTCTTATCCTAGTAGCATTATCTTTAATAAATGGAAGTTTTTCAGGGAAATAATCAAAATCAATAATATACTTTTTTCCTTTTTCCTTAATTGTTAGATTAAAGTAGCTTGTTTCAATAATTAGTTCTGCTAACTTAGGTTGATAATTTATTTCGTCTTCCCCCCAAATTGTATTTGCTTTACTTAATACACCGCCCTCAAACTCAAACCCCAATTTTATCTTCTCTTTCCTATTGTGGTTATGGACAACTTCCCTAAAGTCGCCCATATTTACATATTTGCCATTGGTAGAAAACTGAAAAGGAAACTCTCCAGATTGAATCGCTCCTAAAATGCTGTAGATAATGGAACTCTTGCCGCTACTGTTTGCACCAGTAAGCAGCGTAAGTTTTCCAAGCTCAATTTCATTTTCAGCTTGAAAACATTTAAAGTTTCCTATCGTAACCTTTTTTAGATTCATTTTGAGTTATAATTCATTTGATTTGAATGAAAAAGAATGATTTTCTTCCTTATAGAGCCTCATGGAAAGTATCCTTTTTGTGACGGAAAGAACCCTTTTCGTTGCAAAAAGAACTCTTTTTGTCATAAAAAGAACCCTTTTTGTCGCAGAAAGAACTCTTTTTATGATGGAAAGAACCCTTTTTATACGGATTGAAAGAGCATTTTATCCCTAAACCACCCTCATTATATCTGCAAATATGCCACTTGCCGTAACATCCGCACCTGCACCCGCGCCCTTTATAACCATTGGTTGCTCAGGATAACGCTCGGTGTAGAACAAAACAAGGTTGTCTTTGCCATATAAATGATAGAAATCGCTGTGAGAAGGGATGTGTTGCAAACCAACAGAAGCCTTCTGATTTTCGAACTGCGCCACAAACTTCAACTTGCAGTTTTCTTTTGCAGCAGCATCATACAACGCCTTGAAATGCGCTTCGTGTTTTTCCATTTCCTGATAAAAATCTTCCACACTTCCTTCAAAACAAGATGCCGGAAGGAAGGAAGTGTTCTTAATATCTTCCATTTCCATCTCTTCACCAATCTCACGGGCAAGAATCATAATCTTACGCATAACATCGGTTCCGCCTAAATCCAAACGAGGATCCGGTTCTGTAAACCCTTGTCTTTGTGCCTCACGAACCACTTCCGCAAAAGAAGTAGTACCGTCGTAATTATTAAACACAAAGTTCAATGTGCCAGATAAAACAGCTTGAATCTTATTAATCCAATCGCCACTCTTTATCAAATCATTCAAAGTTCCAATCACTGGAAGTGCCGCACCCACGTTTGTTTCGAACAAATAAGGCGCATTGAAAGACTTGGAAAGGGCTTTCAGATGTTTGTAATTTGAATATGGAGACGAAGCCGCTATCTTGTTGCAGGCAACAATCGCAATACTCTTCGATAAAATCTTGTCATATAAACTAGCAACATCGCCGTTGGCAGTCACATCTACAAATACACTATTGCGCAAGTTCTTACTGATGATGGTGTGCAGGTAAGTGCCCAAGTTCATTGGCTCACTATTTTGCAAGGCATCCTTCCAATTGTCAAGGTCAATTTCGTTGCCATTATCAGCAAACAACATTTTCTTGCTGGTTGCAATACCCGTAATCCTTGCTTGTAGGTTATGGTGAATCTTTAGGTAATCTTTTTGCTTTCTTATTTGCTCAATCAACTTACTACCCACATTTCCTGCACCACAAATAAAGAGGTTCAGTTGTTTGTAAGTCGTCTCGAAGAAGGCTTCGTGCAATACGTTTACGGCTTTCTTCACGTCTGCAAAAGTTACTACTGCCGATATATTCCTTTCAGAAGATCCTTGCGCAATAGCACGGATATTAACACCGTTGCGTCCCAATGCACTAAACATTTTACCAGCAATACCAGGATGACTTCTCATTTTATCACCCACCAAAGCAATGATAGACAAGTCTGTCTCTACTTTCAAAGGCTCCACTTTCTTGGTTGCTAATTCTATTTCGAATGCAGCATCCACAGCAACTTTTGCCTTGTCGGCATCAACCGTATTTACTGCCACACAAATTGAATGCTCCGAAGAACTTTGGGTAATCAATATCACATTTACTTGCACTGCTGCCAAAGCCTCGAACAAACGCTTAGAGAAACCTGGAATACCTACCATTCCACTTCCTTCCAAACTTAACAATGCAATATGATTGATGCTGGAGATACCTGTAATCACGCTTCCCTCATCAGAAACTTGTGCGTGAGAAACGTGTTCTATCAACGTACCTGCTTCTTCAGGTTTGAACGTATTTTTTATCCAGATTGGAATATTCTTGTCCATTGCTGGCTGAATGGTAGGCGGATAAATAACCTTTGCCCCAAAGTGCGACAATTCCATTGCTTCTCTGTAAGAAGTAAAAGAAATGGTGCGTGCATTGGCTACCCAACGAGGGTCGGCAGTCATCATTCCTGTTACATCTGTCCATATTTCAACCGATTCTGCATTGATAGCAGCAGCATATATAGATGCGGTATAATCGCTTCCTCCTCTACCTAATGTAGTTGTATATCCTTTACTATCGCTAGCAATAAAACCTGGAGCAATGAATAAACTATGCGCAGATTTATCTAAAATTGCTTTTGTATTTTCGGTAGTCATTACAAAATCAACAGCAGCAAAACCGTAATTACTATTTGTACTGATTGCTTTGCGGCTATCAATCCATTCGATGGGAGTACCCGAGGTTTGTATGTAGAAAGAGATAATCTTAGAAGAAAGCAATTCGCCATAGCTTACTACTTTATCCTTGGTACGGTCTGATAATTCACCTAAACGAAAAACGCCTTCACACACATCTTCCAGTTCATTAAAGTGTTGTTTCACTGCACTGATGCAAGCACTCTGATTATTGATAGGTAATAATGCTTGTACAGTTTCTATGTGCCTATTCTCTAATTCAACCAATGTTTCTTTGTAAGATTCATTGCCTTCCGATGCCCTTGTTGCCAAAGAAATCAAGGAATCCGTAACACCGCCGAGGGCAGATACCACTACGATTGCTTGGTTATACTGAGGTTGTTTTACTATTGATACTACTTTCTTTATATTGTCTGCATTGGCTACCGATGAGCCTCCGAATTTTAAGACTTTCATTTATGACTATTTTGTTCGATTAAAAGTTGCGTTACTAAAGGGGGCTTGCATTACTTTGAAGAGATATAACAGCGTTGAGCCCATGGGATAATATGACAATTTACAACCCTCAAGGGGTTGTTGTAGTGATAGTAGTTGTGGCAGTAAAAGAAACTGCGGGTGTGAGCAACGATATGTTTTGTTGTATTTCCATTTAACGCCGCTAAGGTAATAGAATAACAGTTATGAAATATGAAATATGAGTGATGAGTAAAAACAATACAAAAAGAAAGCCCTTGAAACGTTCACTTCAAGGGCTTTTTATGTATAACTCATAATTTAAAAAGAGATTACACCTTGTGGAGGACTTCCTTTTTCTTTCAAAAGTAAATAAAGGAAAAAACTACCATATTGAGTACCCTCACAATAAGCTAGATAGGATACTGATGTTGTGAGTTCGCTTTTTACAAGTCGTCCAAAGCTTGTTTCTTAATTGTGTCGCCGTTTAGTTTATCAAAATAAGCTAGTTTAATAAAGCAGCGTGAACCATCGTGTTCGATTGTTAATTGAATACTTCCTTTTTCTGTTTCGAAGGTGGAATAATATTTACAAGCACCAAGTTGAACCTGTGTCAACTTAGAACCGTCATCGTCTGGCGTAAACGATTGGAATTTCTCTATGCTTTCGGATGGGTTACTATATTTTTCTGTGAGTAATTCTTTAAGATTAAAGTAGTTTGATGAAAGATCACTCCATGTTTCAACGTTGGGAAACAGAACGACTATTTTGCTTACCAAATTCTTTTGTTTTAGCGTAGATACTCCAACTACGCAGTTTTTATATGAAGCAAAGTCTCCTTCCAAAATTGCAACACCATCTTTTGTTCCTTTATGAGTGAAGCCGCTTATTTTCATTTTTAAAATATAATCTTCAAGTGTCCCGTCTATTGGAACTCCTTTGAAGGCTAGGTGCTTAGAAGTGTCCGATTTTTGTTGACTATAAGACGTAAAAAGAGTCGAAATGAAAAGAAAAACAAGAATAAACTTTTTCATATTTCAAGATTTAATATCGATTAGTTTTGACTATTCAGTAAATTAAAAACACGGTCTATCTCCCTTGTGTAATTTTCAATTGGCTGAATAGGAAATTGTATGTTAGGTAGTTCAAGCAATTGAGTTCGGGTATACTGGTAGGCTTCATTGAGGCTAAGAGTAGCATCTCTATAAAATTCATAAACATCCCCTCTGGTTTTTAATACGTTGCATGGTATTTCATATTCAGATTCAACAGACAGAACTTCATGCTCTTTGTTTGTGTTCATGTCGGTTAGCATGTACTTCTTTGTTATTTTTAATACCAAATTCTTCTTATTGAGATGCGGTTCTGATTGATACGAAACCGAAGACTGCCCAAGTCCAGTAATTGGAGGAAAATCTAAAGGCGAAAATGTCACATTTATTCTGTATGCTCTTGCATTCATTCTTGCTAAAATTATATAAATTACAAAAATACCGTCTAACTATAATTTTTTATTGGGCAGTCTGTTTAAATTGTTGCTAACTCTTAAATAGACTCATGTTTGTTATCAAAGCCTTATTCCCTTAATATCCCTCAACCCCTTTACCTGCATCATTTCAATAGCGAATATAGGGTTTTATTTGGGTGAGTACGTTTTGTAATCTTGCTATGCGTACTTATTGTATTGTTGGGAAAAAAGTAAACAAATGGGGAAGAGTTCCTAAAAATGGGGCAAGTGACGCGACTTGCCCTACGTTTCGCGTCACTCGTGTGGCAAGTGACGCGACTTGCCCTATGTTTCGCGTCACTCGTGAGGCAAGTGACGCGACATGCCCTATGTTTCGCGTCACTCGTGAGGCAAGTGACGCGACTTGCCCTATGTTTCGCGTCACTCGTGAGGCAAGTGACGCGACATGCCTCATCTAGCCCAGGTCTATCCCAACAATCAGGGTCTGGCGCATGGTCTCTGACCTGTGCCTAGCCGTTACTTGTTATCCATTCCGCTCTACGTGGCTTCCGGCCTCATAGTCTTATTTTGTTGCTAGATGCAACCTAGTACAACTACGAAACTACAAGTTTCGTAGAGCTAGGCCCAGCACACAACATCAGTATGCAAATATGGCTGGGGACGGAACAAACTCGGCTTCGGCACTTTATTTAAACTTTTGTTTCGGCTGACGTTCCACTATTGGGCTTTTTTATTCATCTGCAAAACATTTCCGAGTCATAGAAAATGTTTACAGAAAAAATAGAATAACCCCAAAGAGGTATCAATCATTTCTTTACTGCCCTAACAATCTCTGCCTTACCAATAGGGCCGGGTATCTTTTCTATCTCAAAACATACCGCTTGCATTGCTCGCCGCACTGTGCCTTTGCTGGAGTAAGTAACCAACACACCATTGGTATTTAAGTGCTGATATAGATTTGCAAACACAACTTCAGTCCATAATTCTGGCTGATCGGTGGGGGCAAAGGCATCAAAATAAACAACATCAAATTGAGTAGGAAGGGAAAGGTTTAGTAAAGATTGTTTTGTTTTGTGCAAAGTAAAATATTCATTTAGCACCACATCCTCTTCCCATTTTGCTTCGTGCAATTGCATTGCAGCATTGCCAATATTGAGTAAAGCATCTTGCTGCAAAGTCTTTGCTTCTTCTATCATCAAAGGAAATAATTCTACTGTGTAATAATAAATCTTTCTTTTTAACCTAATGGCTTCCTGCAAAGTAAGCAAGGCATTCAGCCCGGTGCCAAAGCCCATCTCGAACACTGAAATAGTTTCTGTGGCAATATTTGGTAGCGCATATTGCAATCCTGATACTATATATATATGTACACTTTCTTGCAACGCCCCGTGTGTGCTATGGTAAGTAACATTTATTTCGGGGATGGAAACAGTGTAGCTGCCATCATCGGTAAGTAAGATTTCTCTTTTCATCAGTGAAAAGTTATCAGTGAGCAGTAAACAGTGAACAGTTATCAGTGAGCAGTAAACAGTTATTAGCTGCGAGTAAATGTAAAGATGTAGTTTATTATTTGTAAAATTGAGAAGGATTTATTACTAAAAAGAAGTTGTAACTCAACTGTTTACTGCTTACTGATTACTGTTCGCTGCTCACTGCATACTGTTCACTACTAACTAAACCCTACATTTGCGGCTTATTTAGAAAAAATATATGCAGACGGACAAGAACACGATAATTGGAATGGTATTGTTGGCAATCTTATTTTTTGCCTATTTCTACTTTAGCAACCAACAAAACGCAGCCTACCAAGCCAAAGAAAAGCACGACTTGGATTCTATAGCTTTGGTGAAACAATCACAGATGAAACTTCAAGACACAAGTGCAATCAACAAAGAATTTCTTAAGAAAGATTCTATAGAGAAATTAAGTGCCGCAGGTGATTTTACTACAGCAGGTATAGGTAAAGAAGAACTGACTACCATTGAAAATGATGTAATAAAAGTAACCTTCACCAACAAAGGTGGTGCAGTGAAACAAGTGGAATTGAAGAAATATAATTCTAGTTTTGATGGCAAACCAGTTGTACTAGGGGGAACACCTGATGATAAACTAAGCTATCAGATAAACACGGGCAACAATAGCTCGAACTTTGTTAGTAACCTGTATTTCCCTACTCCTTTAATACAAACGGCAAGTGACAATACACAGACAATCAGCTTTACCATTGCTTCCAAAAACGGACAGAGCCTTACGCACCAATACGTTATCAAACCCAATAGTTACGCTATTGATTGGAACATTAATATGAACGGTGCCGACAAACTATTGAGTAACGGCAACCTAAACTTTGATTGGAAATGGCAGACACAACAAAATGAAAAATCGAACCTTTACGAAAGGCAGATGAGCAATATTTGTTTCAGTGAAGACAATCAGTTTGATTATATCTCTAGAAACAAAGAACACACTTTTGAAAAGCCTGCACAGTGGGTTGCGGTTGTACAACAGTTTTTTAATACCACTCTTATTGCCAAGAACAACTTTGCTAGCGGCGGTGTGAAATGGGAGAGGAGCTTGGATAAGGATACTACAAATACACTTGCAATGGTAGAAACCAATTTGCAAATAAAAGTACCTATTGCTTCTTCTGCTACTATCCCACTACAATTGTATTATGGGCCAAATGATTATAAAGTGCTGAAAAAGCTTGATAATGGCATGGATAATATCATTAACCTTGGTAGGGATATTTATTCTTTTGTGCGCCCAATAAATAAGTTTGTGATTATGCCTGTGTTTGATTTCTTTATCAAATTGGTATCAAACTTTGGATGGGCAATTTTATTACTTACCCTTTTCATACGCTTATTCACTGCCCCATTGATGTATGGAAGTTACCTGAGCGGCGCAAAAATGAAAGTACTAAGACCAGAATTGGATTTGTTGAAAAAGAAACACGGCACAGATCAACAGGCTTTTGCTATGGATCAGATGAAACTATTCAGGGAGGCAGGTGTGAATCCTTTGGGTGGATGTATCCCAGCATTGTTACAGATACCTATCTTCTTTTCGTTGTATAGTTTCTTTAATTCAAACATTTCATTGCGGGGGCAATCCTTCTTATGGAGTCACGATTTGTCTTCGTATGATGTTATTGCAAAGCTGCCTTTTTCAATACCAATGGGTTTTGGGGACCACATCAGTCTATTCACCATCACAGCAGTGTTGACAAGTTTTGCAATTTCACTGTACAATATTGGCAACACACCAACACAAGACAATCCGGCAATGAAATACATGCCGTATATCTTTCCGTTTATGATGTTGTTCTTCTTCAACCGACTTCCATCTGCATTGACTTGGTATTATACAGTTTCTAACACTGTGACATTATTATTGCAATTTGTTATTCAGACATACATAATAGACCACGATAAGATACTTGCAAAAATGAAAGAAGTACGTACCAAGCCGAAATCTAAAAGCAAATGGCAAGAACGTTACGCACAAGTAATGGAAACCCAGAAAAAGATAGAAAGTATGAAGGATAAGACGAAGAAATAATAATTGACACAAAGGCACAAAGGAAAAAGCAGCACTAAGTAAGTACTTTATGCTGCTTTTTTCTTTGAATCAACCCTTTATAAAATATTTTATTTAATTTCAACCAGCATTTAAAATTATGAAGAAGGTAACTCTTTTCTTATTACTTATAATTCTTTACTACAGTCCTTTTGCACAACAAAGGATTATTGCAGAATGTACCATTACCTACAACATTAATATTTCTGATTCGCTTAATTCAACAATGCAAAAAACATTGAAGGCAAGTAGCAAAACAGTGTATATCAAAGGAAATGAAAGCAGGGTCAATTTAGTGAGTCCTGCTTTTAACCAAAGTGTTATTTACGATAAGACAGAAGGGATAGCAACAATTTTGAGGGAGTTTGGCAGTAATAAGTTCATTACAACACTTGAAAATGATAAATGGATAGAAGAAAATAAACAATTTGAAGGTCTTACGATTGAAACTACTAACGAACATAAACCAATAGCTGGTTATGATTGCACAAAAGCATTTTTGCACCTGAAGGATAGCAGTATCTATACCATTTACTATACACCTTCAATCATTCCTTCAGTTAAAGAATTCGAATATCAATTTAAAGATATTGCAGGATTGGTTTTATCTTATGAAGCACTTGGAACGAAGGGTGAGAAAATAACATATACTGCCACTAAAGTAAACCTTAGCCCTGTTCCTGCAAGTGTATTTACACTACCGTCATCGGGTTATAGGGTTCTATAAGATGTAAGTTTATTCATACCTCAAAGCCACAATAGGATTTAGTTTTGCTGCTTTCATGGCTGGATAAATACCCGCTGCAAGCCCAACCAAAGAACAAATTACTATTCCAGTTATAACCCATGCCCAGGGAATCAGGAAGCCCGTATGAAGATAATGTCCGACAATATTCCCAACTAAGATTCCTAACACAATGCCAAACAAAGCCCCAAATAAGCTTATTATCATACTTTCAAACAAGAACTGTAGCCTTACATCCCTCCTTTTGCCACCTATTGCTTTAATGAGACCCACTTCTTTTGTGCGTTCATTTACGGCTACGAGCATTATATTCATCAACCCAACAGCAGCACCGATTAATGTAATCATTCCAATAATTACCGCTATGCTAGCGATGAACCCAATATTTGTAATTAGCATTTCTGCAATTTTGTCGCTTTTTTCAATTGTAAAATTATCTTCATCAGTAGGTTCAAGCTTACGTACATTCCTAAATAAAGCCGTCGTTTCTCCAATTGCACCTTCCAATGACTGCACATTATCTACCATCATTCCAATCACATAAGAATTTGAAGGGTTGTTGAACCTTGCACTATTTGAGTAAGGTGTTATTATTACTTCATCCTGCCTTAAAAACGAACTGCTACCTTTGCTTTTTAGTAATCCAATAACCCGAAACTCCATTCCACCAACTTGAATCATCTTATCAACAGATCTTTCTGGGGCATCATCTCCAAATAGTTTCGTTGCTGTATTATAACCAATAAGGCATACGTTTCGCCCACTTTGAATGTCTAGGGTGCTGAAATTTCTACCATTCTGAATCGTGTATCCATTCACATTCAGATAGTTTTCATCTCCACCCCATACTGTTTCTTGTGGGTTCGTTTTCTTGTCATTGTATCTACATTCCACATTGCTGCCCATTCTAAAATAGATGCTTACGATTGATGGAAAAGTGAATGATTGCTTGAATGTAAGGGCTTGTTCTTTGGTGATGACTTTCCCTAAGTTCGATTTCTTTTCTCTCTGTCCCCTTTTGGATAGCTCCACTTCTGGTCTGTCGTGGTGACCGACTCCTGATTTACTTTCTTTAAAACGAAGGTTAAAGGCATTTGCCCCCATTGAAGAGAAGCTTTCCAATAAGCTCTGGTTCATGGATTCAATGGCAGTGATTATTCCAATCAATGCCATTATACCAAAAGCTATGATTGCTACCGTGATACCAGTACGCAGCCTATTACTGCGGACAGTACGAAACGCTAATGAAAATGAATCTGTAAGTGTCATTAAATGGGTATTGACGCAACAGGGATAAAGGTAGGGGATAGATTGAATTGAAATTAATATCCCTTGAATAATTGGTCAATAATTTCTTATAGGGATAAAGAATAATGATTTGATACGCAACTATCTATTCCAAGCTTTTATCATTCTGTTTTTGCCCTGCATATCTTTTTTTAGTTGTGTAGCGTACCCGTAACTGGTAAATAATTCAACTGTTTCTTGCCCAAGTGCCTCATTTATTTCAACATAAATGTATCCATTCTCAGCTAAATGTGTTTGGGAGAACTGGGCAATCTTCTTGTAAAACAAAAATGGATCTGCATCGGGAACAAATAGTGCAATGGATGGCTCAAAGTCCAATACATTTTTATGCATCTTTGCTTTTTCCATTTCCCTTACGTAAGGAGGGTTACTAACAATCACATTGTACTTATCCAACGCTTCCCATTTGCTTTCATTCAGGAAATCAACTTGTTTAAATTCAATGTTTGCTAAGTAAGCATCTGAGTTCTTTTTAGCTACTTCCAAGGCTTTTTCGCTAATGTCGATACCGGTCAGTTCTACTTTAAACAATTTCTTTTTCAAACCTAAAGGAATACAACCACTGCCAGTGCCAATGTCTAGTATTTTAAAAGTAGGTACAGCGTACATTGTAGTTGCTACATCTTTGGAAATCCATTCAACTAGTTCATCGGTCTCTGGACGAGGAATAAGAACATTTTCATCAACAGATAACCTAACACCACTAAACCAAGCCTCGCCCAACAAATATTGCAATGGGTGGCTTTGCAACACCTTTCCCATTACTTCATCAAACCGAGTTTGTTCTTCTAGTGTTAAAGCACGATATTGATTTGTAATCCGCTCTGCCCTGCCCATTTTGGTTATACTTTCCAACATGATGTCCAGAATCTTACTTACTTCTTTTTGGTCATAGACCTCAAGAAGTGGTTTGCTGTATTTCGAAGTTATTTCGTAGAGGTGCATCCTGCAATGATAGCGAAGATATTTCCGCTGGACGCTATTAGTTTTACCCTAAAAAGTTTCCACACCTAAAACTAAAAAACATTTTAACGATTCATACAAACAATCTCTGCTTTTAAACATTGGAAAGAAACTCAATTAGGCTTCTATAAGGTTCTTTACAAGAATAGTTTTCACACAAAAAGAACTGATTACCCTCCCCCATTCTTTTACCTATCAGCAAAGGATATTTCTCTGATCCTTCCTTTGAGACCTGCAACACTTTATTGGGGATATACTTTTTCAGCAACCCTTCTAAGTCTTTCTCTGAATCCTCTCCCAACAAAACAACTTCTTTTATGCCATAAGTAATGGCTTGAATAGCACTTGCCCAAATACCAAAAGAGGTTGGATATTTTATAATGACGCTCGCCATAGATTTTATCGCATCCATCGCCATTGCATTCCACTCTTTATTATCAAAGATGATGGATAAATAAATAAGATTGCCAGCCATCACACTGTTACCTGAAGGCGTGGCTCCATCATACACTTCTTTTTTCCTTACAATCACATCATGTTGATTCTTGTGTGTATAATAGAAATAACCATTCTGTTCAGTACCGAAATTCTCTATCACAAACTCCGTCAATAGTTTTGCACTTTCCAAAAAAACCTGGTTGCCCGTTATCTCCTGCAAATGAATATATGCTTGTATCAGATAGGCATAATCATCCAAAAACGCATCAATCTTTGCTTCTCCACCTTTAAACGTATGAAAGAAACTTCCATTGTTATTCATAAACTTATCTTCCACAAAACCCATTGCCTTTATTGCTACCTGTCTATATTCTTCCTTCCCAATTGCTGCATACGCTTTGCAATAAGCGGTTATCATCAATGCATTCCAGCCCAATAGTATCTTATCGTCCAATTGTGGTCGTATTCTCTTTTCTCTTTCAACCAACAGCTTCTCCTTTCCTTTTGCCAACAATTCTTTAAGGTCATTCTCGTTAATTCCCTTGTCTTTTGCAAATTCATCCAATGGTTTTAATATTCTTAAAATGTTGGTATCCTCCCAATTGCCATGCCTTGTGATGTCGTAATAACTACAAAATAGCTCACCATCCTCACCCAATAGCTGCCTCACTTCTTCCTCTTCCCAAACATAAAACTTACCTTCAACACCTTCGCTGTCAGCATCCAAGGCACTATAAAAGCCACCTTCTTCACTTGTCAGTTCACGCTCAATAAAAGCAAGCGTTTGCTCTATTGTATCTTTATATAGACCCTTGTCGGTAAGTTGATAAGCTTCTGCCAATACATTTATCAGCAATGCATTGTCGTACAACATCTTTTCAAAGTGTGGCGCAAGCCATTCCGCATCGGTGCTGTATCGTGTAAATCCTCCTCCCAACTGATCGTAGATGCCACCATAAATCATTTTATCGAGACTAAGCAATGCATGATTCAAGGCTTTATCGTCTTTTGTAAAATGATAATGCCTCAATAGATATTGTATGGAAAATGTTTGTGGAAACTTCGGTGCCCTTCCAAAACCACCCCATTCTGTATCAGCATTCTTCAAAAGATTCTCTGCTATCAGCCCACAATTGGCTTTGTTAAATACCGCGTCATCAGCTTGATTATTTACTGACGCCCCAAAAGCATTGGAATCATTTATGTGTGCAACCAGATTTTCTGCCTGCGATTCTACTTCATTTCTCTTCTCTGTAAAAAGCTGTTGAAGGTTAATCAAGAGTTCTTTCCAGCTACTTCTGTTGTACGCTTTTACTGGTGGAAAATAGGTGCCACCATAAAAAGGTTTCTTGTCAGGGGTCAAAAACACATTCAGCGGCCATCCACCACTGCCAGCAATTGCCTGCACCGCATCCATATATATATGATCCAAATCCGGCCGCTCCTCCCTGTCTATCTTGATGTTCACAAAAAACTTATTCATTATTTCGGCAGTGCGCTCATCCTCAAAACTCTCCCTTTCCATCACGTGGCACCAATGGCACGCCGCATAGCCAATACTCACCAAGATGGGCTTGTCCTCCGCCTTTGCCTTTTGCAGTGCCTCGTCCCCCCAAGGATACCAATCTACAGGATTGTGTGCGTGTTGCAACAGGTAAACACTCGTTTCATTAATCAACTTATTGGTATGTTTATGCACGTTTTCCATTTATTTATGAGGATGTGAAAGTAGTGTTATGCCATCACTATCAGCAGGTGAAGGCTTATTAATTCGGGAATTTTATAGTTTGCTGCGTTAGGATGATATATTAAATCATTTAACCACAATAAGGACATTCTACAGCACCACCATCTTATCTACCCATTGCTTTTTGGTTGCAGTATTTACAAGTCTAATATAATATAAACCTGATGCTGCATTGGGCGGCACAGTAATGTCTATTATTTCTTTCGGGGATATGGTAGTGTGTTTTTGGATATAGTGCAACCTCGATTTATTATCCAATAGTTGAACTTCATATTCGCCAGCATCGGCAATTGAAAGGTGGAAGCTACTATTTTTATTGACTGGATTTGGATAGATTTTAAAAGGAAGTATATCTAAAATCTTGTCTATAAATGTTGAAATATTATCCAAAAACGTGACCTTTTTTGGTTGAACAATACTTGTAACACCACCTGTTATATCTCTTCTTTGTTGCGTGCCATATCCAATAACAACGACATCTTGTAATTTACATGTAGTTTGTTTGAGACGGAATGTCTGAGGTTGATAGTTTTTCTTGTTTATCACAACTTCCTGAGTTTCATACCCAACATAAGATATAGACAAGATAAAAGTATCAGTTGGAATTCTATGGAAGAAAAAAAAATTACCTAAGCTATGGGATGTGGTACTTAGTTGAAGCCCTTTTATTTTAATTGAAGCCCCTATAAGCGGATTACCAACAGTATCTGTAACAGTGCCTTCTAGTGAGGGATTTCGTATTGAATCAATCACCTTACCCACAATCAAATTATTATGTACCTCAGGTACTTTAACTGATATAGAATCTATCATGTGATTATTAACTACTTGTGCCGTTAACCTATTGCCCAATAAAAACAATGCAGAAAGCGATGCCAGCCAATACTTCCAGTTTCTCTTGGGCTGCAATTGGGTTTCTAGAAGCGGACGTTGCAACTGTTCGGCATCGAACCTACCACAGAGGTTGCCCGTGTTTTTGGATAGGTGTGCCAGCACTTCATTGTCGGTCATCAAACTGAAATCCACCACCGATTTTGCACAGGAAGCACAGAACCTTCCTTTGTTTTCGGGGGTCATTTTATCCCAGTCCTCATGGCAAGGCTGGTGGATGTATAGGTATGTTGCGTTCTTCATATAGCCGTTTTTAAGTTGGAAAACATTAAGGTGTTTCAATAAGCCACTACAATATTACTGCATAATTTGAGATAAATGACTTTTTAAAAACACTATTTTTCATCCTAAATTAAAATTACCTTAACTGATTACTTACGAAAACACCTTCAAATAGTCCAAAACCTGCCACAATAGCACGGATTCAAGCATCTTTAGATAAAAGATACATGAATCAGTTCGAATATAAGCAGTTCCCATCTGGATACACATGTATCCCTGCGGATTCGTCAGTGTTCCAATTGTGGCATACATGAATTCGTATGGATTTAGTCATTTCCAAATAAAATAGGGGTGAATTCGTACGGATTTAGCAGTGTCCGACTTGAGATACACATAAATCCGCACGGATTCACGTATCTTTTATCTAAAGATGCATGAATCCGTGTAATTGCTTCCATCTTTTATTTAGAGATAAATAATTTTATAATCATTAGGGTTTTAGGCAAATGGGATATGGATGGATAGGATAAAATGGGGATGGTATATATTTGTGGGGAAATAGATTAAATGAAAATTCTATTAATTTTTATTGGATTAGAGGAAAATTTAGCGATTGGTAAATTGAAAAATGAAATATATGAAAGCATTATCAAAATTAACTGCAACAGTGATATTAACTTTCTTAATTACAGCATGTACGAAAGACAAAACCACATCCACTCAATCTTTATTAGTAGGAAATTGGACATTAAAAAATGAAGGGGCTTACGCAATTGGAACCAATAAACTATTACAAGTAACACCAGGATCAGATTCAGATTATATGACTTTCACAAGCGATGGACAGGATATAAGATATGGCTACATACTACCATTTCAAGCATCTTCCCCCGATACTTGCAAATATGGATTAATAAAAAATAACACTCAATTGCGTGAAACAAGAGATATATTTATTTACTCCACTTATATTGGACAGTATGTTGATACTGTTAATATAAACTATCTATCAAATAACCTATTGATATTAAGTAGGCAGGATATTATTTTTTTTCCAACTTATAGCAGTTTAGTGAATATCTTAGATACATTAATACGGTAACCTTTGTTTTACCTGCAAGAAACTTGTTTATTTATCAGAGATTATAAAAGATACTGTAGCATTGTTGGCTCTTTAGTATAAATTTGTAAGCAAACAGCAATAATTATGAAAGGTGTAAGCTTTATAGAAGATGATAAAAGAGAAATAAAGTCTGTAGTGATAGACCTTAAAACAATCCGCAAAAACCATGAAGAGGTTCACGAGCTAATAGACACCTTAGTAGCAGAAACCAGAAAAGATGACGAAGCAATAAGCTGGAACGAAGCGAAAATGCAGTTGTCATCTTAAGTAAACATCATGAAGAGCATCACCCATTTCCAATTCCTAAACACCCTTTCCACCCAAATATCCTAGCTTTTACCGAACTCTTCCTCATTTCAAAAGCAATGATAAAATAAATGTACCTACATTTGTTTTTTCTTACCCAACCCCTCAAGCAACACACGAACCATTCGTATTATTAACTGTTAAATTGTTCAATGAATAAATGGATAGCCTTAGGCGCAATTGTTGGATTGTTTCTTTTTGATAACGTACACGCCCAACAAAGTGGCAACACAAAAGATAGTATCCTGCAAGCTGCTTCCCTCGAAACCTGTGTACAGTATGCCTTACAACACAAACCGCTCATACAACAATCCCTGCTGGACGAGCAAACAACAGAGTATGCCATCAAAGGCAAACTGGCAGATTGGTATCCACAAGTGGGCCTCGATTATAACCTGCAACGCAACTTCCAATTGCCTACTTCCTATTTGGGAGGCAATTTTGTTCAGCCTGGTACATTGTACACTTCCCTCGGACAGTTTTCGTTATCACAAAATATATTCAACAGAGATTTATTGTTGGCAAATCGCTCTGCAACCGATGTTCGCAAACAAGCAAAACAAAGCTTGGAAAGCAATAAGATAGAGGTAACAGTAATAGTAAGCAAGGCATTTTATGATGTGTTGCTTACGCAGAAACAAATAGAATTATCCAATGATGATATCGTTAGGTTGGAAACTAGTTTCAAGAATGCGTACAGCCAATATAAGAATGGAATTGTTGATAAGATTGATTACAAAAGGGCTTCTATTTCCCTAAACAATGCGAAGGCCGAACTGAAAAGTCAACAGGAATTGTTGAAGACAAAGGTTGCTTACCTAAAGAATGCAATGGGCTATACGGCAGACAATAGTTTTGCGTTGCAATACGATACCCTACAAATGGAAAAGGAATTGGTGATTGATACACCGCAAGCCATCAACTACAGCAACCGCATAGAATACAAGCAATTGGAGACTGCAAAACGCTTACAAGAATACAACCTGCAATACACCAAATGGAGTTATTACCCATCGGTGTCTGCTTTTGGCAGCTATGCTTTTGATTATTTGAGTGACAATCCTTCTAAGCTTTATGGCAAGAACTTTCCTTACTCTTATGCAGGGGTAACGGTTGGTTTGCCCATATTTCAGGGAAATAAAAGGGTGTATCAAACACGCTCTGCAGAGCTTGCCATCAAGCGTGTGGATTGGGATTTGCTGCAATTGCGTACTTCCATCAATACCCAATACACACAGGCATTGTCGGCTTATAAAGCAAACTTGAATGATTATTTAGTATTGAAAGACAACCTTTTACTAGCAAAAGATGTGTACAATACCATTCAGTTGCAATACAAGGCGGGCATAAAAAACTATTTGGAAGTAATCACCGCCGAAACAGATTTACGCTCGGCACAGGTTAATTACACAAATGCATTGTACCAAGTGCTGGCTGCTAAAATAGATGTGCAGCAAGCGTTAGGAACTATTAATTATTAATTATTTATTATGAGATATATTTTCCTTATTTCAATTGCAGTCATCCTTTTAGCATCCTGTGGTACAGATAAAAGCAAGATGCCACCACCACCTCCGCCACCACCAACTGTTGGGGTTTATGAAGTGCATACTGGTAGTGCCACCTACTTCGATTTGTATCCTGCAAACCTAGTTGCGGTAAATCAAGTGGACATAAGGGCGCAAGTGAGTGGGGCGATTACGGGCATCTATTTTACCGATGGGCAACAAGTAACCAAAGGACAAAAGTTGTATTCGATAGACGAACAGTTTTATAATGCCAACTACCAACAGGCACAAGCTAACTTAAATGTAGCAAAGGCAAACCTTGCCAAAGCACAACAAGATGCCGATCGCTACAATGACCTTGCTAAGGATGATGCCATTGCAAAGCAAGTACTTGACCATGCCTTGGCTGATTTGCAAGCATCCAAAATGCAATTGAAAGCTGCCGAGGCAAACGTAAATAGTGTACAAACCAATGTTAGGTATTCTACTATCTATGCGCCTTTCGATGGCACTATCGGCATATCACAAGTAAAGATGGGTACTGCGGTTACGCCTGGTGCTATGGTGTTGAATACTGTTTCTACTGATGACCCTATTGCGGTAGATTTTGCAATCAATGAAAAAGAAATCTACAAGTTCACACAGTTGCAACAAAAAGGATTCAATCCTAAAGATTCAATCTTTACTATTTCCTTGCCTGATGGAACTGTATATCCTGAGTCAGGAAAGATTGCTTTTATAGACAGGGCGGTGGATGCTCAAACAGCTACCATCAAGATAAGGCTTTATTTCTCCAATGCAAAGCACCTCTTGAAACCGGGTATGACTTGCAATGTCCGCATAAAGAATAGTTCCAATGCAATACAATTGTTGGTACCTACTAAAGCCTTGTTTGAGCAAATGGGTGAATACTTTGTATATGTGCTTGGAGATAGCAGCAAAGTATCACTGAAAAGAATCAGCACCGGAGCAATTATTAGCGATAAAATAGTGGTGAAAGATGGCTTGGTAGAGAACGACAAGATTGTGATAGACGGTGTACAAAAAATGAAAGACGGCATAAAGGTGAAGGTGGTTCCGTCCAAAAAATAATAAAAGAGATAGTAGTTAGTAGATATGCGATATTAGTTGAACCTAAAACTTTAATGTCTTATCTAATAACTAATATCTACTAACTAATAACTAAGTGTATGATCGCAGATGTTTTTATCCGAAGGCCCGTCACGGCTATCGTTATATCCATAGTAATAGTAATGTTGGGGACTATTGCCATACTCAATTTGGCAGTGAGTCAGTACCCCGATATTACCCCGCCTACCATACAGGTTTCTGGTAGTTTCATTGGTGCCGATGCACAAACAGTGGAACAAACCGTGACTACCCCCATAGAAACACAAATCAATGGTACGCCGGGTGTTGATTATATTCAAAGCAACAGTACCAGCGATGGCAGGACCACTATTACCTCTACTCTGAAGATTGGTACCAACCCTGATATTGCCGCATTGGATATTCAAAATCGTGTAGGCATTGCAACACCGCCTCTTCCTGATGATGTAAAACGGTTGGGATTGATTACCCGTAAACGAAATCCAAGCATCTTGATGTTGGTAGCCATCTATGCACCAAATAGTTCCCACAACGTAACATTTCTTGATAACTACACCAATATTTTCGTAAGGGATGCCTTGCTTCGTGTGCCCGGTGTGGGTGATATTTATAGCCGTGCCGATGATTTCAGTATGCGTATCTGGTTGCAGACTGATAAATTGGCTAGACTAGGCATTACTGCAAATGAGGTAGTCGCAGCTTTGCAAGAACAAAACTTGCAAATAGCCGCAGGTTCTGTTGGTGCGCCCCCTCAGGATAAGGTTCAATCATTTGAGTATAATGTATTTACCAATAGTCGTTTGAATCAGGTAAGTCAATTCGAGAAAATAATTGTCAGAAATAAGCCCGGTGATGCAAATGTTGTTTACTTAAAAGATGTTGCTCGTGTACAATTGGGTAAGTTCAGCTACAGCAGCAATTCTTTTGTGGATGGCAAGAGAGCTTCTTATTTATTGGTGTACCAAGCACCCGGCAGCAATGCGTTGGACGTTGCAAAAGGCATTTATGCAACGATGGATAGGATGAAGAAATCATTCCCTAAAGACATTGACTATGTGGTGCCTTTCGAGAGTGTTTCAGTGGTGCAAGTATCTATCAGCGAGGTGGTGACTACCTTATTAGAAGCCCTGTTGCTAGTAACCTTAGTGGTATTCTTATTCTTACAAAGTTGGCGAGCCACTATTATCCCAGTCTTGGCAATTCCGGTGGCAATCATCGGTACGTTTGCATTCTTTTTACCGTTAGGATTTACTATTAACACCCTTACCATGTTCGGTTTTGTACTTGCCATCGGTATCGTAGTGGATGATGCGATTGTGGTGGTAGAAGCGGTACAACATTATATGGATCACGAAGGATTATCTTCCAAAGATGCTACTACCCAAGCGATGAAAGATATATCCGGGCCCGTTATTGCCATTGCGTTGATATTGGCTGCGGTGTTCGTTCCCGTAGGTTTCATTCCAGGAATTGTTGGGCGACTTTACCAACAGTTTGCCATCACAATTGCTATTTCTGTTTTGATTTCGGCTTTTGTAGCTTTAACGCTTACCCCTGCTTTATGTTCTTTGTTCCTTCGTCCAATGAAGTTGGATAAGGACTCTAGGGGACTGAATAAGTTCTTTTACGTATTCAATCGCTGGTTTGCTCGTACAACTTACGGCTATTCCAAAGGGGTACAGCATTGTATTAAGGGTGCGCCTTATGTAATGGTTTTACTTGTCTGTTTGTACATAGCCACAGGTTTTATGTTTAGGGCAAAGCCCACAGGTTTTATTCCTACGGAAGATGAAGGCCGTGTTTATGTAACCTTCGAGCTTCCCGAAGCATCTTCCACCACCCGTAGCTTAGAGGTGTTGCACGCTGTGATGGATACCCTCCAACACACGCCTGGCATTGGACACTTTGCTGCTTTGGGAGGTATAAACGCTATTACCCTTGCCAACAAATCTAATAGTGCTGCCGTATTTACTTCTTTGACTCCTTGGGATCAACGGACTTCAAAAGAGTTGCAATTACAAGGTATGGTTGCCACCCTACAACGAAAGTTTGCCAACATAAAGGGTGCGAATATTATTGTTATCACCCCACCTGCCATTCCCGGTTTGGGTCAGAGCGGAGGTTTTACTTTCGAATTGGAACAGAAAGAAAGTACCGATGACATCAAACAATTCGAAAAAGTGGTGCAAGCCTTTGTCGCTGAAGCCAATAAACGCCCCGAGATTGGTCGTGCCTTTACTTTCTTCACTGCCCGTACACCTGGTTATCAAGTGGATTTGGATAGGGACAAGTGCAAAAAGCTAGGCTTGTCTGTAAGTGATGTTTACAATACGATGCAAACATTCTTGGGCAGCCGTTACATCAATGACATGACCCTTTACGGACGAACATTTAGGGTGGTGGCACAAGCAGATAGTATGTTTAGGGGCGACATAAGCCAGATGAACCAGTATTACGTGCGCAATCAACAAGGTACGATGGTGCCATTGAGCGCATTGATTACTTATAAAATGACGGAAAGTGCGCCGCTCATTTCTCATTATAACCTCTTTAGAACTGCCGAAATAAACGGTTCAGCAAAAGATGGTTTCAGTAGCGGACAAGCATTGGATGCATTAAAAGACGTTGCCGCCAAGGTATTGCCCACTGGTTACGGCTATGAGTTTTCTGGTTTAAGTAAACAAGAGGTAGAAGCAGGAAACAGTACCGTAATCATCTTTAGTTTGTCCATTGCGTTCGTTTTCCTTTTCCTTGCAGCGTTGTATGAGAGTTGGTCTGTACCATTTTCCGTACTACTAGCGGTACCTATTGGCGCCTTCGGCGCCATCCTCACCCTCACGCTAATTCCTCAGTTAGCCAACAATGTATATGCACAGATTGGATTGGTAACGCTTATTGGTCTCGCTGCCAAAAACGCCATTCTGATAGTAGAGTTCGCCAAAGAAAGGGTAGATACTGGAACCGACATCGTACAAGCTGCCTTAGAAGCAGTTAGGCTAAGGCTTCGTCCCATCATCATGACCTCCTTCGCCTTTATATTGGGTGTACTCCCCTTGGTTTTCGCCGAAGGTGCAGGTGCAGTAGCTAGAAGCACCATCGGGTGGACAGTTCTCGGCGGTATGCTAGCAGCCACTCTGTTAGCCATCTTTGTTGTACCTGTTTTATTTGTATTAATCTCAAGGATTTCTTACAGCAAAGAGAAACTAGCTGAACTCAAAGCTAAGAAAGAAGCATTTGCAGGTGATGTGCATTAAGGCACTCGAACTAAGCTTTAAATACAAAAAAGTGCAGCTATCGTCAGTAGCTGCACTTTATCAATTGCAAATTGAGACCGTTGCAAAACCTTCGACCTGCCTTTACATCTGATTTTTGCCTTGTTTTTTTGGTTAATCTTTAATCATTTCGTCAAACGTTTTTCTTTTACTTCTTTTTTATGTTTTCAGA
>Ga0164296_1000891_pt1 | contig 33745 bp, 31 predicted proteins | sample GEODES057metaG_FD_113533 | JGI IMG/M metagenome (GOLD analysis project Ga0164296, IMG submission 113533) | Dystrophic lake water microbial communities from Trout Bog Lake, Wisconsin, USA - GEODES057 metaG | ecosystem: Environmental > Aquatic > Freshwater > Lake | place: USA: Trout Bog Lake...
ATCTTGCTGCCGTTCACAATCAGGTAGATCAAGACGCCCAAGAAGGGAGCAACGATGATGAAGATCAACCAGAGAGCCTTTGCCCCTCCACTGTGGTAGTGACCGCGGAAAATGTCGATGATGATCTGGATCAGCAAGAAAATCCAGAGGAAGAAGATGAAGAAGAAGAAAATTGACAAGAAGATGTCAAGGAGCGGATAGGAAGTCGCAAGCATTCAGGGTCCTTTCGAGACGGTTGTCGCTAGAAACTCTAGCAGTGAGTGTTCTCTCACTGAGGTTCATCCACCGCCAGCGGGGTGGGCTTGGAGCTCGGCGAGGCGCGCCGCCCCTTGCTCAGGGTCGATGTCGAGTTCAAGGACCTTGCGAGGACTCGTTTGGCCCAAGAGCAGACGAATCTGTCGAGAGCGAAGACCAAAGGCTTCAGCGACCACCTCAAGGACGGCCGCATTCGCTTTGCCATCGACTGCAGGCTGCTTGACTCGAACTGCCAAGCTTCCTGCGGTCATACCTCCAACGGTTGAGCGTCGAGCGTTTGCTTTGACGTGAATTGCAATTCTCATGAGTGGTACCCGCCCCTAGGAGGCGAAGTCCCAACTTTCCCCTTGGGCGTAGCGATTAAAGACATTCTTGGCAATCAGTACACGATGGACCTCGTCAGGGCCATCGGCAAGGCGAAGCGCACGAGCGCCGAGGAACATTTGACCAAGTGGCAAGTCGTTCGAGACGCCAGCGGCTCCCCAAATTTGAATAGCCCGGTCAACGACACGTGCGTAGGCAGCGGGCACGTAAATTTTGAGCGCCGAAATATCGGTGCGCGCGTCCTTGTCGCCACGGTCCACTTTCTCTGCGGCGTGGATTGTCATCATTCGTGAGGTCTGCAGGTCTATGTAGCTGTCAGCAATCATTCCTTGAATGAATTGCTTGTCCTTGAGCAAGCCCCCGTGTACTTCACGTGACAGCGCTCGCTCGACCATGAGGTCAAAGGCGCGCCACATCTGTCCAACCGAGTTCATGCAGTGATAGATCCGACCAGCGCCAAGTCGCTCCTGGGCGACTTCATGCCCTTGCCCTACTTTGCCGAGGGCGTTTTCAAGAGGAACCCGAACATTGCTGTAGCGAACCTCGCAGTGGTCCGAGGTATCGCGCCCCCAAATGCCTATGCCTCGAACGATGTCGACGCCGGGGGTGTCAGTGGGCACGATGATTTGAACGCTGGAACCCGTTCGGCCCGCTTCGCCCGTTGGGTCATCGACTTTGCAGACGACAATAAAGAAGTCGGCCTCTTTGCCATTGGAGGTGAACCACTTGTGGCCGTCGATGACCCACTCGTCACCTTCGCGCCGAGCCGTCGTCTTAATAGAGCGTGGATCAGATCCGGCATTCTCCGGTTCCGTCATTGAAAAACCAGATTCCATGGTCCCTTCAATTAATGGAAGCAGCCACTTTCTCTTTTGTTCCTCGGTTCCGTATTTGACGAGGATTTTTTGATTGCCGCTGTTTGGGGCCACCACACCAAAGAGGGGAGCAGCGCCAAGTGCGTAGGCCAAAATCTCGTTCATGTAGGCATGGGGCAAAAAGTCAAGCCCCATCCCGCCGTATTCCTTTGGCAGATGCGGAGCCCACAGGCCTGCTGCCTTAACTTTGTCTCTGATTTCCTCTCGGACCTGCGCCGAGCGCTCGAGGAGCTCGGGAGTGATCGCCACTCCTTTACGGCGGGGAAAGAGATCGGCTTCACGAGGGAGAAACTCTTCGTTGATGAATTTCGCCGTGCGCATCCGAACGTCATTGGTCACGTCGTCAACGTTGGGGAGGGGTGAAATTGAGATTGGCATAGCACCGTTCTAGCAAGATTCCGCCCCGAGTGGCAGTTGCGTGCCAGTACTGCTTAGCGAGCGTGTCGTCGAGGCGAAAGGTTGAGACCTGCAAGCGCTGCGCCCTTGTGGACGTAGTAGGCCAGGGGAAGAGAACGAGCCTCGTCCAATGCAAACCACGCAGCTAAATCTGAACTTCCTTCTGTTTCATCGCGGAGATTTCCCGAAAGTTCTTCAAGCCTGTAAATCAATCGGATTGAATGATGTTGGGTGCCGTTACGCCGAGCACGGACGTCGGAGAGAACGCCGAGCAACTCGCCGATGCGCGCGTCGAGCCCTGTCTCTTCCTTGACCTCTCGACGCAGGGCGTCGAGAGGGTGCTCACCGTGGTCAACGCCCCCACCAGGGAGAAACCATCGACCAGGCACTTCCGTGAGATCCGACGCTCGTACTAAGAGAATGCGACCTTCTCTCACGCCTATGCCATAGGCACAGACTCGTTGCGTATCCTGCGTCTCTGGCACGAATGAAGACCCCTCCGGACCTAGCGTGTCTTTGGGAAGCCGAGGTTTACTTCGGACGTTGCGGGGTCAGGCCAACGAGATGTGACGACTTTGGTTCGTGTGAAGAATTCGATGCCCGCCGGCCCATACATGTGCGTGTCGCCAAAGAGCGAATCTTTCCACCCACCGAAGCTGTAACTGGCGATTGGAACAGGAATTGGAACATTGACCCCAACCATGCCGCAGGTGACTTCAAGGGTAAAGCGACGTGCGGCGCCACCGTCTCGGGTGAAGATGGCGACACCATTGCCGTATTGGTTGGCATTGATGAGCTCCAGCCCTTCGTCGTAGGTCTTGACTCGAACGACAGACAAAACGGGTCCAAAGATTTCGTCGTCGTAGCACTTCATGCCCGGGGCGACGTTGTCGATCAGGGACGGCCCAAAGAAGAAACCGTTTTCATTCTTCCCGGAGAGTGCCAGGGATCGCCCGTTAACGACAACACGTGCTCCCTCGGCTGCAGCGCCTTCGACGTAGGAGGCGACCTTGTCTCGATGTTCTTTTGTGATCAATGGGCCCATTTCCGATGCAGGGTCATTCCCCGGCCCAATACGCAGTGCACTCATGCGCTCTGAAATCGCAGCAATGAGAGGGTCGGCAACCTCGTCGATGGCGACGACCACTGAGACGGCCATGCAACGCTCTCCCGCAGATCCGTAGGCAGCAGAAACTGCGGCGTCCGCCGCAACTCCGAGGTCGGCGTCAGGGAGCACCAGCATGTGGTTTTTCGCGCCACCAAGTGCCTGGACTCTCTTGCCGTTTGCAGTTCCTCGGGTGTAGATCGATTTCGCAATGGGTGTCGAACCAACAAAACTGATGGCTCGCACGTCCTTGTGGTCGAGTAGGGCACCAACGGTGTCTGCATCTCCTTGGAGGACGGAGAAGGCTCCCGCTGGCAGCCCGGCTTCGCGAAGAAGTTCGGCGAGGAGGAGCGAAGCACTGGGATCCTTTTCCGAGGGCTTCAGGATCATGGCATTGCCACATGCGAGTGCGTTCGCGGTCATCCAGAGGGGAACCATCACGGGAAAGTTGAACGGCGTGATTCCAGCCACGACTCCGACAGGCTGGAGAACGGAGTGAACATCGACACCACCTGAGACCTGCGTGGAGTGACCGCCCTTGAGGTGGGAGGCGATGCCACAGGCAAACTCAATGTTCTCGAGGCCGCGCGAAACCTCTCCGAGTGCATCCTCATGAGTTTTGCCATGCTCGGCCGTAATCAACGTTGCTAACTCATCCCTCCGAGAAGCAACGAGGTGTCGGAAGGCAAAGAGTATTTCAGTGCGCTGTGAAATTGAAGAATTTCCCCACGCTGCTTGGGCGGCCACTGCAGATGCGATGACTGCTTCAACTTCCGAAGGCGTGGCGAAGGGAATCTCGGCCTGCACTTCGCCGGTGGCCGGATCAAAGATTTTTCCGACGCGGTCACTCGATGATTCGAATGCTTGACCATTGGCCCAATGTGCGATGCGACGCATTGTGTTCAACTCCTCATGGCCTGGTTTCTAGATGGCAGGCTTCCTGCGATGTTATCGGTACGCCGGAAGGCCGCCGGATACACTTTTGCGCCACTGACAACCGAGTGGTCACGGAGAAAGCATCAATGAACGAGATTCCGAGTTTCTCTGCAGCAATTGACGTGACGCCTGCTGGCAAGGCAGGTCAGTACCGCGCGCGAATTGATGAGAACTGGACAATAGGAGGTAAGCCCAACGGTGGCTATCTCATGGCCGTCCTCGCTGAAGCTGCAGCCCAAGAGATAGCCGCCCAGGGGAAATCACACACGCACTGCATCATCTCGGCGACCACCTTTGTTGGCTCGCCCAATGCCGTTGAGTCGGAAGTTACCGTCTCCCTCTTGCGGGCGGGACTCGGCACGACGCAGGTGCATGCCACGTTGTCCCAGGGCGCAGGGGTTTTAGTGGATGCAACAATGACCTTCACTCGACTCCATACCGACGCGCCACGCACCTATGACGCACTTGATGCGATTTCGCTGCCCCCTCAGGACGAGTGTTCGCGAATGATTCCGAATCCCGACGGCATGGCAGAAGTGCGAGTCATGGAGGGTACGACAGTTCGGCTCGATCCCGAGACCATGGGCTGGGCGAGGGCCGCACATTCAGGGGTCGCTGAATTGCGAGGCTGGGCCTCATTCACAAATGGCGAAACGATCGACGCAAGGAGTCTCCTCTACCTTTTGGATTGCTTTCCGCCGGCCACGTTTGAAATCCACTCAAAAGGATGGGTGCCCACCGTGCAGCTGACCGCCTATGTGCGATCTCTTCCAGCGCCTGGGCCCGTCAAGATTCGTCAGCGTGCACAAGTCGTCGTAGACGGATTTGTTGACGAGGTGTGCGAAATTTGGGATTCCAACGACACGCTGGTCGCCCATGCGGTGCAGCTTGCGAAAGTGCGCTTCTAGCGAGCGCAGCAGCTGGCGTCGTTAGGGGCGGCTCGCAGGCGATGTCGTCAGAGACGGATCCGTCTGGGTGACAGGTGCAAGGACGAGTTCGATGGCAGTGACGAGATCGTCATCGAGTACCACGTCAAGAGCTTTCACGTTTTCCGCAATTTGCTCTGGTCGTGATGCGCCGACGATGGCAGAAGACACATTTTGATTTTTGAGCACCCACGCAAGGGCAACTTCGGCCGGACTGTAGCCAGCCTCTCGGGACAGTGAAGAGAATTCAGCCACTGCTCGAAGCGTCTCATCCTTCAGCCAGCGACTGATCATTGACGCACCGGCTTCGGACGTTGCTCGAGTGTTGGCAGGTAGCTCTTGTCCAGGTGCGTACTTGCCGGTTAAGACACCTTGCGCCAGCGGTGACCACACGATTTGGCCAATGCCAGCTTCCTCGCAGACGGGGACCACTTCGGGCTCAATGACGCGCCACAGCAACGAATACTGCGGCTGGTTGGAGATGATTCGGTCAAAGCCCATGTCTTCGGCGAGCGCAACGGCGTCTGCGATTTGCGCAGCGGTCCACTCCGACACGCCGACGTAATGCACTTTGCCCTGACGAACAAGGTCGTCAAAGGCGCGGAGGGTTTCTTCGAGTGGCGTTTCGTAGTCATAGCGATGTGCCTGAATCAGATCGACGTGATCGGTTCCGAGTCGAGTCAGCGACGCATGCACTGACTCGATGATGTGCTTCCTCGAAAGGCCACGATTGTTTGGATTGGGACCAGTCGGCCAATAACACTTCGTGAAGATTTCAATGGAGTCTCGTCGAACTCCTTTGAGCGCATCGCCCAAGACCTCTTCAGCGGCGCCCACCATGTAGACGTCAGCTGTGTCGAATGTGGTGATTCCCTCGTCGAGCGCAGCGTGCACGCAGGCTCGTGCGGCGTCTCTCTCAATTTGACCGCCATGAGTAATCCAGTTGCCGTAGCTGAGGGCCGAGACCATCATTCCCGACCGGCCGAGGTGTCGATAGTCCATGGCCGGCAGCGTAACGGGTTTTAGATGGTTTCGTTCGAAGAGAAATGCCGTACACGCGCCTCGATGCTCCCCACCGCATCTCGCAGGACGGTGTCTGCCTCCAGTCCGCTGTCTTCATGCACGCTTCGCAACGCGGTCAGTGACGCGTAGCCAGCGGCAATCAGGGCTCCATCATCATCGGGATTCTCGTCACTCACGTCTCCCAGAGCTGGGACTGCTGAGCCAAGTGTCAGTTGCAAGCGAGCGGACTCTCCAACTTGGAGCGGCTCTGCACCGGCAGAACTCGCGAGCGATTGCGTTTCTTTGATGATTCCTGCATTTGAAATTCGTCCGCGCTGTATTCCTTTGAGATCCTTGAGTGCCAAGGCCGGAACGTTGAGGTTGAGAAGCGTTGCAGGAGGTGCCTTGAGTAATTCATCCAGAGTGGCCGTTGCGAGCATGCCAGCGACATCAAGGTGGGCGTCAGTCGCGGACTGCATTGAGACGGCGAGACCAGAAATACCGAGTTGACCTCCCGAGAGAATGGCGCCGACAGTGCCGGAATACAGCACAGAACGACCGACGTTGACGCCAAGATTGATGCCTGAGCAAATCACGTCAGGCTTCGGACCGAGGCCACCTAAGGATCCGACAATTGCACAGAGCGCTGGAGCTGCATCGAGTGCGTACGCCTCGATGTGTTCCGCGTCTTTGATGGCAACGCGCGAGTAGTCAATTCCGTCTCGTGAATACACTTCGCCCACGTAGGCGCCTGCACCGGAGTAGTTAGTGTCGGGAGCCACCACGATGATTTCGCGCTCCTCGCCAGGTGGTGCGGCCTGGGCCCACTTATCGAGGGCGAGTACGAGGGATCGAATGCCAGATGCGGCATAGCCGTCATCATTCGTCACGAGAATGCGCATGGCCGTACCCTATTGCCACGACACGCACCGCTCGAGCAGAGGAGAAAACATGGGGACCCTTGATATGAACGGCAAGGTAGTGCTGGTAACTGGCTCCTCGAGCGGGATTGGCGAAGCGACGGCTCGGGCCTTTGCGCAGAGAGGCGCCATTGTGGTGATCAACTCTTCGTCGTCGGTCGCAGCAGGAGAAGCCGTTGCGGCATCGCTCCCTCAAAGCACGTATGTCCAAGGCGACATTTCGAGTGAAGCTGATGTTGCGCGAATCGTGGCCCATGTGCAGGATCGGCACGGCCGGCTCGACTGTCTTGTCAACAATGCAGGAACCACACAAGTGATCGCACATCATGATCTCGAGACGGCTGACCTGACTGTGTGGCGGCGGATCTTCGAAGTGAACGTGTTTGGGACATGGGCGCTCTCTGTTGCGTGCGTCCCCGCGTTGCGTCAGACCATGGGCTCGATTGTGAACATCTCGTCCTTGGCAGGGATTCGACCGACGGGGAGTTCTATCCCGTATGCGAGTTCAAAAGCTGCGCTGAATCATCAGACGGTACTGCTCGCCAAAGTTCTCGGGCCAGACGTTCGAGTCAATGCGGTTGCCCCAGGTCTCGTCGATACGCCATGGACATCCTCATGGGAAGCGATTCGTGAAGGGGTGCGCGCAATCGCTCCACTGCGGAGATCGGCCCAGCCCAGCGACATCGCTGAAGTCGTGGTCGATCTTGCAACCTCGAGCTATGTCACTGGAGAAGTTGTCGTTGTCGATGGTGGATCCTCACTGGTCATGTGAGGCGGCGTGGCTATGAGCCGGAGGGTTCGACAAAAGACCGACGCAACTGGTCGCACAACGAGTGCATTGCTGGCCGGGACGGTGACAAGCTTCAGTTGACGTTGCGCCCAAAGAGGCAAAACCCCCTGGGCGGCTGAGACCAAGATGCCGTAGGTCACGAGTTCATGCGGCCATCTCCCCACACCACGAAGCACAAAGTTTCTGGCCTGTTTCGCTTCTGGTGTGAGCGTCAACTCGGGACGAATGTCGGTGAGATATGACTCGAGTTGCGCCACGCTGCGCGGCACGTCTTGGGCGCCGAGATCGTAGGCCACGCGACTCATTTCTTGGACGTATGCGTCTTGCTCAAGAGACGTGAACTGCTCGCCTCCGTAGCGACGCGCTGCTTCGAGGAAACACGCGACTTCGACGCAATGGACCCACGTCAACAAGTCCGGGTCGCTCGCTGCGTAGGGCTCACCATCTGGCGTGGTGCCGACAACTCGTCGATGCAGGGATGACACGGCCTTGATGGCACGGGCGGCATCTTCTTTTGAACCAAACGTCGTGATGCCGACGAAATAGGCAGTCCTCTCGAGCCGCCCAAGTGGATCGTCTCGATACCGAGAGTGCTCTGCCACTCCTTGCATGGCTCTCGGATGAAGAGTTTGAAAGAGGAGCGACGCGAGTCCGCCGATCAACATTGAGGGCAGATCCCTGTGAAGTCGACGCGTGACAGAGTCAGGTGGGAAATATGCGAGGTCCCTGTCTTCGCAAGCCGGGGGAGGGTCTTGTTGTAATCCGATGGTGCGTCGGAGTCGCCTATGCGCGAGAGCGTGCACCGACGCAATCGACTCTGCCGCTGTTGACTCTCCTTGGAGCCGAGCGGTGGAGAGGAGTTTGCTCACGGACACAACGCTAACGGTGGTCTGCACGATGAGACGCCGTTGCAAATTTCATCAGAAAGCGAGAAGCGAATGGTGCGCCCCTCGGGATTCGAACCCGAAACCTGCGGATTAAGAGTCCGTTGCTCTGCCGTTGAGCTAGAGGCGCGAGAAGACTTTAGTCCACGAGGACCCTGTGTTGTCGAACTTGGGCTCTAGCGCTGGAGCGACTTAGTTTCGAGGAACTCCTCAAGGCCAAAACGACCCCGTTCTCGACCATTGCCAGATTGCTTGTAGCCACCAAAGGGGGCATCGGGATTGAAGGCCCCACCATTGATGTCAATCTGTCCGGTGCGAAGGCGCCTCGCAACCGCTTCGGCATGCTCTTGTGTACCCGCCCAGACGCTTCCGGCGAGTCCATAGTCAGAATCGTTGGCTACGGCGATCGCTTCTTCTTCAGAGTCAACAGGGACAATGACGAGAACCGGTCCAAAAATCTCTTCTTTGAAGATCCGCATCTCAGGGGTGACATCTGAGAACACCGTTGGCTTGACGTAGAAGCCAGTTGGTCGATCTTCAGGCTGCTCTGGTCCACCGATCAAGAGTTTGGCCCCTTCGTCAATGCCTGAACGGATGAAGTCCCGTACTCGCTCTTGCTGTGCAGCAGAAACGAGAGGGCCGACCACATTGGCCGCATCCATAGGGTCTCCTGGGACAAATCCTGCCGCGGTTGCGGTTGCAATTTCTTCAACTTGAGCCAATTTGGATCGGGGCACGATCATTCGGGTTAAGGCAGCACACGTTTGACCTGAATTGAGGTAGCAGCCGAAGATTCCAGAACCAACCGCCTTTTCGATGTCCGCATCTTCGAGGATGACATTTGGCGATTTACCGCCCAATTCCAAATTGACTCGCTTGACCGTTTCGGCACCAAGTTGCATCACTCGTTTGCCTGCGCGTGTAGATCCAGTGAAAGACACTGCATCAACATCGGGGTGCGATGCCAGCGCTTCGCCGACAACAGGGCCGACGCCGGTCACGAGATTAAAAACTCCTGCAGGAAGGCCAACGTGGTCAATGACTTCGGCGAGGACGAAGGCATTGAGTGGGGCAACTTCACTGGGTTTCAGGACAACAGTGCAGCCCACGGCCATGGCGGGAGCAACTTTCAGGGCGATTTGATACAGCGGGTAATTCCACGGAGTGATGGCTCCGACGACGCCGATGGGCTCGCGCACGACAAGTGAGTTGCCGATTTCCTCTTCGAACGTGAATTCAGAAAGATGCCGCGCCATGTCGTTAAAGGCCTGCGCAGGCAGCCCGGCCTGAATGCCCACAGCGAGCTTTTTCGGCATCCCGACCTCATGAGCGATGAGTTCTCCGATTTCTTGGAGCCGAGCGCCGAGGCCTTCCCCGATTTTCGACATCCATGAGGCGCGCTCTTGGTTGCTGAGTGCCGACCAAGCAGGAAAGGCCCCATATGCCGCAGCAACAGCTGCATCAACATCAGCCGGCGTTCCGTCTGGAATCGTGGCGAGAATTTCTTCGCTGTGAGAATCGATGACCTCAAGGTGTCCGGTGCCGGTCGAGGACACCCATTTTCCGTTGATGTAGAGCTTGTCTTTGACGTCCATGGTCGTACCCTCCAATGGGTGGCGTGCGAGTGCTGTGGTCTTCAACTTAATGAGTCGACGAGGTTCTGTGCTCCTTGTTGAGTGGAGTACTTTGCCGAATGTGGAAATTCGCGCCAATCCAGAGGATCAAAATCTTCCCCTTTTCGTTTATGGGACCTTGTTGTTCGGCGAAGTGCTCGATCTCGTACTTGGGAGACGTCCAGCCATCGTGCGCCGCGCCGCAGCCCCAAGTTGGTCGGCTCGAATACTCCCTGGAGAGGTCTATCCAGGACTTGTGCCCGATTCGTTGAGTGCCGCTGGCGGGCTCCTCCTCGATGACCTCACCGATGAGGAATTAGAAGTCCTCGATCGCTATGAAGGTGAGCCGTACTGGCGAGAAGCAATTGATGTCGTCGATGACCGGGGCAGCATTGTCCGAGCCTGGAGCTACCTCCTTGACCCTTCTTGTGTGAGTGAAGAGGTGTGGACCTCTCGGTGGTTCGCTGACAATGAGTTGGCAGCGTTCCTTTCCCTGCTTGGCGGCGAGAGCGCGTAAGCGAAGAGTGGATTAGTTCTGGACCAGATTTTTTGGAGTTCTCCCCGAGAGAACATCAAGAACTGCACGCACCGCAAGGTCACTCATTGCTCGGCGAGTCTCAATCGTTGCACTCCCGATGTGAGGTAAGAGCACGACATTTGGTGCATCGAGAAGGCGAGGGTTCAGCTGAGGCTCTCCGACAAAAACATCGAGACCCGCGCCCCAAAGTTTGCCCGCCTCAAGTGCATCACACAGTGCATCCTCATCAAGGAGAGGGCCTCTTGATGTATTAATCACGACCGAGCTTGGTCGGAGTTTGGCAAGCACCTGCGCATCCACGAGCCTCGTCGTCGCTTCAGTATGAGGCGCATGAATGCTCAGAATGTCCGACTTTTCTGCAAGTTCGTTGAGAGATGCAGTCCATCCGGGTACCCCAGTGGGCCGACGAGTTGTGTGGAGAACCCTGAGCCCGAAACTGTCTGCTCGGCGAGCCACTGCTTGAGCGATTCGACCGTATCCAACGAGTCCGAGTGTGGCGCCTGTGAGGCCAAGCCCGAGGTCCCTCGTCAAGTTCCAACCTTGCCACCTGCCATCTCGCAGCATCGTCTCGGCAGGTGTCGTCCGGCGTCGAGTTGCAAGCAAGAGAAAGAGGGCGATCTCTGCGGTGGCGTCGTCGAGGACGCCAGGCGTGTTGCAGACCGCAATATGGCGTCGTTTGGCAACGTCAAGATCAATATTGTCGAAGCCCACGGAGACCGTAGCGACAACTTTTAGGCAGGTGCTTGAGGTGAGCAGTTCGGCATCAATGTGATCGCCGAGCATGCAGATCAGCGCGTCTGCACTAGCGATTCCTTCTCGAAGTTCATCCTTCGAGGCAGGTGTCGCGCTGTCTCGGTACTCAATGACATGTCCTGCTGCAGTCAATGGTTCGACGGCGCCAGGGCTCAAACGTTGGGTGATGAAGATGCGGGCCATGGCAATCACGAGGCTAGGTCGTCGAAGGGTGTGTGCACCTCTCGCTACGCTGCTCAGCAATGAAACAACCCCATGAGTTCGGATTTGCGGAAGCGCTTCAAGTAGCCAGTCAGGAGGAGGATCGATTTCGAGGGGTCTATCCGGGCTGGAATGGCTATCCACGAGTCTTTGGCGGCGTTGTTCTGGCCCAAGCAATATCTGCGGCAGTACAGACGGTAGATGGGCCAAAAGTGCCAAATTCCATGCACGGCGTGTTCCTTCGCCCGGGGATGCCCGGGGATGAACCTGAGTTGCACGTCGAACGAGTACGCGACGGTCGAAGCTTCTCGACCCGGCAAGTGAGTTCCTTCATCGGGGGAAAAGAAACGTCACGCTTCATTGTTTCCTTCGCGATTCCTGAAGACAGCCCTGAATATCAACTCGGTATGCCAGAGGTGCCTCGGCCCGCGAGCGAAAAAATCTCTTCGGAGGATCTTCCGTTTGAATTGGTGGAGCTCGGCCACTCGGAGCGCCGAGGCGATGGCTCCTATGAGTGGACGAGGAGAGCGTGGCTCCGCTGCGCGGCACGCGTTGAAGCAGATGCAGGTCTGCAAGCAGCTGCGATCGCCTACGCGTCGGACATCACGCTGACCGCGTTTCAGCCCGGAGTCGAGTCGATTGAAGATGACACGACTGATGCCAGTTTGGACCACGCCTTGTGGTTTCATCGATCGAGCAACATCTGCGAATGGCATCTTTTTGACCTTCGCTGTGTGTCGATTTCCTCATCGCGCTCAACGGTGCAGGGCGTGCTCTACGACGACCAAGGCCGACTCGTTGCGTCAATGGCGCAAGAGCTCCTCATCCGCCCCCTCAATGGCGAGCCGATCGTGCGATCGACCGGGCGATGGTCACCTGAAACCTCTTAATTTCAAAGAGTGCTGGTAGTCTCACAGGTGCTGATCAACGAGCGCGTTGCCGTGGCGAGAGGTGGTGCATTGCGTCGCAGGAAGAGAAGTTTGGCGGGGGCTCTCTGTGGCGTCATGCTTCTGAGCCTGACCTTGGCTTCATGCGCCAACGCACCTGACACCGCAGCACTTTCTTCAAGTTCTGCTCCCGGTGTGAGTGCGACGCAAATTGATGTCGGTTCCCTGTCGACGCAATCCGGCGGCCTAGCTGCTGATTTTGCGGCGATAGTTCCAGGGGTCAAAGCGTATTTCTCATGGGTGAATTCCCACGGTGGCGTGTGGGGTCGCAAGATAGTTCTCGCTCACAATGCTGATGACGCAGGAGTGCCGTCGAATAACGCAACGCAAGCTCGTATCTTGGTGCAACAAGACCACGTGTTTGCCATTGTCGGCGTCGCAACAGCCTTCTTCACGGCGGCAAATTATTTGGCGCAAACAGGAACCCCAACTTTTGGTTACGCCACCCAAAATGAATGGGCGGGCCCTAAAAATCTTTTCGCCGCATATGGCTCGAAGATCGACTTCTCCACGGGAGGGCCGCTGATAGCGAACGCCGCTCAGCAGTCCAAGGCCACCTCGGTCGCCTTAATGGCCTACGACGTCCCTCAATCAGCCGAGTCATGCCAGCAGGCCGCAACGTCGATGAAGCGTTATGGCATCAAGGTTGGCTATGAGGACTTGGCAGTTCCATTTGGCGGGGACATGAGTTCTGATGTTTTGCGCATGAAACAAGCACACGTTGATTACGTCGTGGCGTGTTTCGATGTCAACGGTGACCTGCAGTTGGCTCGAACCATTCGCCAGAACGGCATGGGAGATATTCCTCAGTTTTGGCTTGATGGCTACGACACCTCAACGTTGCAACAGAACGCGGCGTTAATGGGAAATACCTATTTTTTGGTACAACACGTCCCCTTCCAAGCGGCATCGCAGTTCCCGGGGACCTTCCCTGGTCTTGAGCAATATCTCGCCGTTATGCATCGCTATGCGCCCTCGGTCGAGACCAACGAAGTTGCCATGGAAGGTTGGATTTCCGCCGCCCTTTTTGTGCAAGGACTTCGCATCGCAGGACCGCACCCGACACAGGCCAGCGTCGTCAAAGCAATCAATCAACTCTCTGCGTTTACGGCGAATGGACTGATGCTCCCCGTCGACTGGCGCGTGGCCCACACCGAGTCGCCCGGTCCCTCCTGTACTGCCTATGCCAAGACCGTTGCAACATCATCTGGAGGGCAAGAGTTTCGGGTTGCGTTTAATAAGGGCACTGACGTTTGGACCTGCTACCTGGTAGCTGGTCCAGTGAGTCTCACGAAGCAAGTGGCACCTCCTGCAGGATCACCAGGGACATGAACGAGTTTCTGAGTTATGCGCTTCCGGGGATCCCCTATGGCTGCACCTTCGCGCTTGTCGCCATCGGACTCGTTTTGACGTATCGAGCGACGGGTGTCTTCAACTTCGCATTTGGCGCACAGGCCTATGTTGCAGCACTGCTGTATGCGGTGCTCACAAAGCACCAAGTGGCGAGAGGACTTGCGGGAGTTCTTGTCATCGTGGTGATTTCGCCTCTGTGTGGTGTGCTCTTCGATCGACTGGTGTTTTCTCGTATTGCATCGGCCAACGTTGCGGCCAAGACCATTGCTGCCCTGGGCTTGATGGTTGGCCTCCCTGCACTCGCAGCTATTGCGTTTGGTCCACAGACCTTTAATGCGCCACCCAGTCTCCTCTTCAACGTGAACAATGTCGTCTTCCACGTCGTTGGAACACCAATTAACGGTGAGCAACTTTCGACGGTGCTCATGACATTGGTGGTTCTCGTGCTGTTGATTCTGTTGCTGCGCTATACGACTCTTGGCCTGTCCATGCGTGCGGCTGTTGAAAGCCCGCGGATGCTGCGACTCCAAGGAGTTGCGTCAGGGCGTGTGACAGCCAGCGCGTGGGCGCTTTCTTCTGCACTTGCTGGATTGGCGGGAATTTTGCTGGCTCCTCGCTACGGGCAAGTATCCATTGATAACTACACGGTGTTGCTAGTGGGGGCGATCGCAGCCGCAGCTGTCGCAGGGCTGAGTTCGATGGGTGTCGCAACAGCGGTTTCGATTTTCATGGGGGTTTTGATTGGCGTCAGCACGGGCTATGCGCCATCGGGAAGTGTGTGGACGACAGGCGTCGCCGCAGCGGTTCCCTTCCTAACTTTGATGATTGTTCTCGCTCTCGATCCCCGGATGCGTCGTCTTGAAGTGAGCGATGATCCATTGGCTGCAGTCGACCCACCACCCGTGCCCCTCCTGCCGCCACCCCGCTCTGTGCTGCTTGACAGATCGCTCAAGACGCTCGGGGTCGCAGTGTTGATTGCAGCAATTGCGTCAGTGATGACCTGGGTTCCGAGTACGTGGGTCTTTGCGCTGACCACTGGACTGGCGCTTTCTATGGTCTTCCTTTCCATCACCCTGATGACGGGAGCGGCTGGACAAGTTTCCTTGTGTCAGGCGACCTTTGCAGGGGTCGGTGCCTTTACGGCTGGACAGTTGGCGACAAATCGAGGCATGCCCATCATCGTGGGTGCCTTGATTGGCGCATTTGTGGCCGCCGTCGCAGGCGTCCTCGCTGCACTTCCTGCACTTCGTCTCCGTGGACTCGCGCTCTCGCTCTCGACGCTCACTATTGCGTTGCTCGCCGACGCATTGGTTTTCCCCACCTCGTACATCGGTGGTCCGCCAAATGGCCTCACCGTGCCTCGACCAACGCTTGGATCCATCTCCTTTGCGACCGAATCCACACGTCCCTTCTTTCTTCTTGTGGTTCTCTTCATCGCGGGAGCGGGATTTCTTGTTCGCCGACTCATGCGCGGCATCTCTGGCCGAGGCCTCGAGGCATCAAAACAAAGTCCATTGGCTGCAGAAGGACTTGGCTACAACCCGACCAAGGGTCGTCTGAGCATGTTTGCTCTTTCGGCGGCGCTCGCTGGCGTCGGTGGCGCCCTCTATGGATCACTGTTGCAAGTTGTTGGACCGGCTGACTTCACCTATGAGAGCAGCCTGCTCTTCGTCGTCATTGTCGTGACGGTGGGTTCACGCACAGTTGCCGGGGCCATAGAGGCGGGTGTTGTCTTCGCAGTACTTACCCAAATAGGCACCTATCTGCCGAACCGCGCTGCCCCGACAAGCATTGTTGCCCTCGCGTTTGCTGTTGGAGCGTTTCGCTATGCCACGCATCCCGAAGGCATTCTTGAAGAGGGCCGTCGTTGGTCGACTCAGCAGATCGATCGCATGCTGGGTCGAGTTCGACGAGTCGAGGAGCACAATTCCATCGAGGTGAACGCATGACACTTCCTCGCCTCGTGGTGGAAAAGGCAACAAAACGCTTCGGCGGATTGATTGCGCTAGATGGTGTGTCGCTCCACGTCGATCCGGGACAACGACTCGGACTGATCGGTCCCAACGGCGCAGGGAAGACCACCCTCTTGAGCTTGATCGCTGGAGAGACCGACGCAGATGAAGGCGATGTGTTGTTCGAGGGTGCCTCATTGCAACATGTGCCTGCCTATCAGCGAGCGCGGCGGGGGATTGCTCGTACCTATCAACGCCTCGAGGTGTTTCCTGAAATGACCGTCATGGAGCATCTCTTAGTCGCACAATCTGCACATCGTGGTTCGGTTGGTTTTTTTCGTGACCTTTTGGGTCGGGGTAAGCCGACCGCCGAGGAACTTGGTCGCGCTGAAGCCGTGTTGCAACGTCTCGACCTTGCGTCACAATCCGGCGTCGTGGTGGGCACGTTGTCCCTTGGGTCTTGTCGTCTCGTCGAACTTGCTCGTGCGCTCGTGACCTCGCCGCTGGTCCTCCTTGCCGATGAGCCCTCATCGGGGCTCGACAGTTTTGAAAGCCAAGAAATCGCAGCCTTGTTGGTGGATTTGAGTGTGAGTGATGGCCTCTCCGTCGTCCTCGTGGAACACGACATGGCAATGGTCAAAGCGGTGAGTCAAAAAGTGGTGGTGCTTGATCTGGGCTCCGTCATTGCGGACGGAAGTTTTGATGAAGTGATGGCAGTCGAGCGCGTTCGTTCTGCATATCTTGGAGTTCAGTCGTGACGCCGATACTTGAGCTTCGGCATGTCTCGGCTTCGTATGGTCCCTTTCGTGCGCTCTTTGACGTTGATGTGGTTATTGAGGAAGGTGCAGCCGTTGGCCTTCTCGGATCGAATGGCGCCGGGAAATCAACGATTGCGAGAGTGATCTCAGGACTCGTCGGCGTGGATTCGGGAGACGTGCTCTTGGAGGGGAAGCGAATCAATCGTTGGAGCCCGGAGAAGATTCGCAGAGCAGGGATTTTGCAGATACCTGAAGGGCGCGGCGTCTTCTCCTCACTGAGCGTTGAAGACAACCTGCGAGTCGCGTTGTCGCTTCAAAAAAGTTCGGCTCGCAAAGCTCTCTTGGCTGAACTTTTTGAGCGCTTCCCCCTTCTTGCAGAACGTCGCCGTTCGCGGGCCGGAACCTTGTCAGGTGGCCAACAACGACTCTTGGCTCTCGCTCCGGCCTTCGTCGCCCCACCTCGGCTCCTCATCGCAGATGAGTTGTCCCTGGGACTTGCTCCAGGAATCCTCGACGAACTCTATGACTCTCTCGGTCAACTCCGTGCTGCGGGGACCACCCTCTTGGTGAGCGAACAGCAGACGGAACGAATCGTGAATCTTGTCGACTCTGCCGTCGTGGTCGAGCATGGCCGGGTGCTTTTTGCGGGTGAACCACAAATGGCGGTCGCAGCCCTTGAGGCGAGCCTCTCGCAGCAGCCGTAGTTTCGAAAGTCGCTTCGGGAGGGCTCCATAAAGTCCTCAAGCGTGCGAACATGGTGCGGTGCGCGTAGAACGAAGTTTCGCTTTCATTGACCTTTCAGGTTTCACTGCCTATACCGCTCGCCAGGGTGACGAACTGGCGGTGAGCCAACTGAGCACCTTCCGCACCATCGTTCGTGAGATCTGTTCTCGCCGAGGAGTTCGCGTTGCCAAGTGGCTCGGCGATGGTGCAATGCTGGTTTCTGTTGAACCGAAGCCACTGCTTGCTACTTTGCTCGAAGTAGAGCGCTCCATGGACGCGTCGCGCTCGGAACTCTTAGTTCGAAGTGGTGCCAGTGATGGCGAAGTCATCTTGCATGAAGGCGATGACTACATCGGAGGTGCGGTGAACATCGCCGCACGATTGTGCGATCTTGCGAACGGGGGAGAGGTCTACGTCACGACAGAACTTGCCGGCTATCGGCCGGCCTGGGCGAGCGTCACCGCCGTGATGACGCTTGAGGTCAAAGGTTTTACAGAACCAATAGAAGTAGTTTCTCTTGGCTTTGCCGCTCTCGGCGAGGGCGCCTCAGCCTGTCCTGTTTGTCGGATTCCCTTGAATGGTGAAGTGGCCGATTCAACAACGCTTGATGCCGCGGGTGCCATGGTGTTGTTTTGTTCAGAAAGTTGTCGTGAGACATGGGAGCGTCGCCCTCGACTCGCTCCAGAGCAGCAGGGCAGTCTTCGGACGCCATTGATGGGTTGGTGAGCGTACCGCGATGACCCTGAGCTGGAAGCAAGTATTGGCCTCTGTTTCAGGTGCCGTCCTTGCAGCCCTTGCCCTGTCCTTCCTGGGAGCGGCCGGGACCATCGTTGGCGTTGCATTGGGCTCAGCTGCTGCCACGATCGGATCTGCTGCAGTCTTCAAATCACTTGATGAGGGACACCGCAAGGTCCAAGAATTGATAACGAAGGCACCAGATACGACGAGGTACGTGCCGCCGCCGACGGGGTATTCGAGCGATGCGCCGACCGCGTCAGGAGTCCTTTCGAGAGACGTTTCGCCAGACGTCATCCAACCTGCAGCTCCGTTGCCGCCGCCGCTCACTGGTCCCCGGCCCAAGGTGGGGCGGCACTGGTCAATTCTTGCCGCTGTCGCCTTGGTCTTTGGCATTTCATTGGGCGTCGTCACCGTGATCGAAATCGTGGCGGGAGAGTCATTTTCAACCGCCGTCGGCCAACATGGCTCAAATGCGGTGACCTCGGTGGGCGGTCTGTTTCGAAGCGCCCCCACAACCACAACCACCTCGTCAACCACGACCTCGACGAGTACAACAACAACGACGACGACTCCATCGTCAACAACGAGTTCATCGACCACGTCAACAACATCGACGAGTACAACGACGACGTCGACTCCCTAGCGCACGCAGTCGAGGCTGATCGCAGAGCTTTGATCTGCACGTCGGTGGGACATCGGGGCGGAAATATCCCGCCCCGATGCCACCGGGACTTGGGGTGAACGAGGGGACTTGAACCCCCGGCCTCCAGGGCCACAACCTGGCGCTCTAACCACCTGAGCTACGCCCACCAAGAGATAGGTAGTTTGCCACAGACCAGAGGTGTCTCTCTGCTCGTGCTGTGGAGCCTAAGTTAGAGGCACGCCCTTGTAGCTCAACTGGATAGAGCGGGTGGCTTCTACCCACCAGGTTGCGGGTTCGACTCCTGCCGGGGGCACCAGAGAGCGTGTCGACCATTTCGACATGTTTATCTTGCTCTTATCTTCCTCATCACTGCATTTCATGTTGGTTCTTTAGTTTCAGCATCGAACTATTCGCCACTGTGAAGGGAATGATGTGAACGCATTGCGTCGAGGCGTGAAAAACGCCTTTCGAAACACGATCCGGTCCGTGGGGGTGATCGTGATTCTGGCAGTGGCTATTGCGCTGTCAATTTCCATGCTCATTGCCCGCGACGCGGTCAATACAAAAATCAATTCCGTCAGAGCGACGACGGGCAATACGATCACGGTTTCCCCGAAGGGCTTCTACGGAGGCTTCGGAGGAGGAACACCCCTCACGAATGCTGACGTGACAAAAGTCACGGCCCTTCCTGACGTGAGCGTGGTGAAGGCGGCGCTGACACAACGCCTCCGCAGCAGTTCGACGTCTCTCGTCTCTGGGGTTAGTGCAGGTTCGCTTGGCCAGCAGTTTGGCGGCGGCGGCGGAGGCGGAGGCTTCGGCCAAAGCACCGGCACCTCTGGGTCGACCCAGACCTTTACCTTGCCTGTCACCTTCACGGGAACGAATAGCCCGGGTGACGCATTGACTGGTGGAGCCAATGGCGGGAGCACGGAGAAGCTGACGCACGGAACTTCCTTTGCGGCGAACTCCACCCAAGACGTTGCCATTGTGGGAACGGCGATTGCTTCTGCCAACAACCTCTCGGTGGGCTCGACCTTCACCGCATGGGGAACGACGATCAAAGTCGTCGGCATCTATGACGCCGGATCGACGTTTGCAAACAACGGCGTCTTGATGCCGCTGGCCACCGTGCAAACCTTGTCGGGTTCGACTGGTCAGGTGACGTCGATTCAAGTCGTCGCCACCTCAGTTGACACTGTCTCAAAGGTGACGACAGAGATTGAGCACGCACTGGGATCGGCCGCTGATGTCACGTCACAGCAAGCGCAGACCGAAGCACAACTTGCGCCTTTGAACTCGGTGAAGACCATCTCGACCTACACCCTGATCGGAGCAGTCGTTGCGGCGGCAATCATCTTGTTGCTGTCGATGCTCATGATCGTGCGTGAACGACGTCGGGAAATTGGTGTTCTCAAGGCCATCGGTGCACCCAACAAGTCCGTTATTGGGCAGTTCATCGCAGAATCCGCAACGTTCACCGTGCTTGGCTCCATTGTGGGCTTCATCTTCGGTGTCCTTCTGGCGAGTCCGATTACTTCGGTGCTTGTTTCATCGAATACCTCGACGACGACGACCTTCGGAGGCTTCGGCGGTGGCTTTCGCGGGGCAGGCGGCTTCGGAGGCGGAGGCGGCGGTGGTGGTTCCTTCACGCCTCCATCTGGCGGGGCAGCACCCGGCGGTGGAAGCTTCCGCTTCGGTGGTTTCCACGGCGTCTCGTCAACCCTGACTCAGGTTCACACCTCGGTTGGTGTCTCCACCCTGGTCTTTGCCTTCGTGGCAGCGATCTTGATCGGAGCAATAGGAAGTGCAGTGGCAGTAGGAAACATCGTCCGGATTAGGCCGGCAGAAGTGCTGAGGAGCGAATAATGCTGAGTGTTGCAAATCTAGAAAAAACGTTCCACACCCAAGCTGGCGACGTCTTGGCCGTTCGAGACGTCTCCTTCGTTGCAGGCACTGGGGAAATGGTCGCCATCGTGGGGCCGAGTGGCTCCGGCAAATCGACGCTGCTTTCCCTTCTGGGTCTTCTTGACGCACCAGATTCCGGGAGCATCGACATTGACGGCACGGAACTTGGTTCACTCTCGGCTTCGCAGCGGACAGAGTTTCGTTCCCGTCAAGTCGGATTTATTTTCCAGCAGTTCAACCTGATCCCTAACCTCAATGCTCGCGAAAACGTGGAACTCATTCTTGAGTATGCGAACTGGCCAAAGGAAGAGCGAAGCGAGCGAGCAGAGGAAATGCTGAAACTTGTCGGTCTTGATGGTTCAAAGCTCGAACGTCGCCCGAGTCGTCTTTCTGGTGGGGAACAACAGCGTGTCGCCATTGCTCGAGCATTTGCTGCGCAGCCACCGTTGATTTTGGCGGACGAGCCAACAGGAAGCCTTGACCGAGCGACAGGCCAGAAGATTGTGGAGCTGCTTCGTAGGACAGCAACGCAGCAAAATGCGACCGTGCTCGTCGTGACTCACGACGACCGTGTGGCTGCACAGGCGGATCATCGCTTCGAAATTGAGGACGGTCGTTTAACCGAAAAGCCTTGAGCGTGAGCCCAAAGCATGACTGTGTCGGGGAGACAGGATTCGAACCTGCGACCCCCTGCTCCCAAAGCAGGTGCGCTACCAAGCTGCGCCACTCCCCGTGACGTGAACCACCAAGGGTAGTCAAGTTCAGGAGAGGTGTCGTGACACCGAAAAAGCCGGGGCCTTTGGGCCCCGGCTTTCCTCGTATTCGCTCCGGTCGGCGTCACGGCTCAGGCAGGATCTTTTGAAGGGTGGTGCCGCACGCCGGACAGGACCCTTGTGCGGCACGTCGGCCGTTTCGAAGCAGAACCTCGACAGCTTCAAACGAACGCATCTCACGGCACGCCACGCAGTAACTCGAGTAGGTGGTCACGAAAACATTGTGGTGCGCGGCGTGAGGTGGTGCATGTCAGAGAGGGCGCCTTCTCGCTCTAGCGTGGAGATATGGAGCAATTTTCAACGGCCGACGTCATAGCCGGCCTCGATGAAGTGTGGCAGTCCGTGCTTGAAGCGACTGACGCCATGAAAGAAACCTCGTGGGAACTACCAACTGATTGTCCGGGTTGGGATGTTTCTGACCAAGTCGCACATTTGACCGGCGTTGAATTGATGCTGCTCGGCGAGCCCGCCCCCGAGATCGAACTCGGTGAGCGCGATTACGTCAAGAGTGACTTTGGCGCATCGATGGAAGTCTGGGTCGAAGCCCGCCGATCTCTGCCGGGAAAGGCAGTGCGAGCGGAGTTTGCAGCAACGACCGCTCATCGACTGGCCGTGCTATGGGCACTCCCCGAAGAAGCGTTCGATGAAATTGTCGGGAGCCCAATAGGCCAGGTACCTATGCGCACGTTCATGACGGTGCGCATTATGGACAGCTGGATTCATGAGCAAGACATTCGCCTCGCCCTAGGCCGGCCTGGTGGACGAAATGGCTTGGGTGAGCGCGTGACCTTGGCGCGAGTCGATGCTGCCCTTGGTGGCATCGTCGGTAAAGGTGCTGCAGCCCCCGAGGGTTCATCCGTCGCGTTCGAAATCGATGGCCCACTTGGGGGGCGGCGTCGTTTGCGCGTGGAGAATGGCAAAGCCAGATGGGAGGAAGGGCCCGAAGCCACTGCCACACTCTTTTTGTCGCAAGAAACTTTTGTTCGACGCTTTGGTGGGAGGATTTCATCGCTCGACGCCCTTGCCGCCCCAGGAACAGTTCTTGAGGGTGATCTCGAACTTGCACGGTCAGTGCTCGAGGCTCTTGGGGTCATGATTTGAGCTCGTCAAGATGGTCGGCTCTGGCCGGTAGAGTGGGAACTCCTTATGCGCGCTACTTCTGAAATCACCGAAAATAATCACGTCAAGTTGACCGTTGAGGTCGACGAGGCAGAAATCAACTCTGCTCTTGATGATGTGGTCCGCTCCATTAGCCGCCAGGCGCGGATTCCTGGATTTCGGCCAGGCCGCGTTCCTCGCAAGGTTCTTGAGGCGCGCATGGGTGGCGCGGGAGCTTTGCGAGCAGAAGCGTTGAGAGAAGCACTCCCTGATTTCTACGCGCAAGCGATTTCACAGACTGAAGTGGACCCAATTGCGTCGCCTGAAATCGACATTACGAGCGGTGAAGAAACTGGACCTGTCGTCTTCGAGGCCCTCGTAGAGGTTCGTCCCACTGTTTCGGTCGCTGGCTATCAGGGCCTGAAGGCGACGGTGCCGTCGCCGATCGTGAGCGAATCAGATATCGCTGCTCAAATTGACCGACTTCGTGAAAACGATGGCGAGCTTGTCGACGTCGATCGCCCTGCTCAAAATGGCGACTTCGTTACCCTCGATTTGACGGGGACGGATGAAGAAGGGGAACAAGTAGCGTCGGCAGATGATTACCTCTATGAGGTTGGAAGCGGCGTTGTGGTTGCTGAGCTTGACGACGCTCTGCCCGGCACGAAGGCGGGAGACGAGATTGAAGTCACCGGCACCCCCTCAGGCGGCAGTCCAATTCAGTTTGCCGTGAAGGTTGTCGCCGTGCGTGAAAAGAAGTTGCCGGAGGTAACTGACGAGTGGGCTGCCGAGGCTTCGGAATTCACCACAGTCGAAGAACTGCGTAACGACATCTCGGATCGTATGAGTCGAGTAAAGGTCGTTCAGGCGCAGATGGCACTGAGAGAATCGGCTCTCGCCGCTTTGGCAGAATTGATTGACGACGCAGACGCCCCAGAGGTGTTGATTGACGCAGAAGTTAATGAGCGCCTGCACGATCTTGGCCATCGTCTCGAATCCCAGAAAATCTCCATTGAACAATTTCTTGCGGTCACGGGTCAGAGCGGCGATGACTTGGTTGCGTCGCTTCGTGGCGACGCGCAGCGTGCAGTCAAGGTGGATCTCGGCCTGCGTGCACTGGCCCTCGCCGAGGGGATTGAAGTTGATGACGAGGAACTTGCACTTGAGATTGAGATGATGGCCGTTCAGATGAACACCACCGCTGAAGATCTCCGAGACCAGCTCGATCGCAGTGGTCGCACTGGCTCGCTTCGCGCCGAACGTGTGAAGTCGAAGGCTGCAAACTGGCTCATCGAACACATTGAAGTCGTCGACGAAGAAGGTCAGGCAGTTGATCGCAGCCTCCTCGAGCAGAACATGGCTGATGAGGCAGAAGACCAAGAACACTCGCACGACCACGACCACGATCACGATCACGATCACGATCACTAAGGAGCACCACGATGGACACCGGCTACCTCGCACCCCAGTCCTACCTCGTCCCGACTGTCGTTGAGACGTCAAACCGTGGCGAACGGTCCTATGACCTCTATTCGCGCCTGCTCCGCGAGCGCATCATTTTTCTCGGGACGCCGATTGACGACACCGTTGCGAACTTGGTGTGTGCTCAGCTGCTGTTCTTGGAGTCCGAAGACCCCGACAAAGACATTCACCTCTACATCAACTCGCCAGGTGGTGACATCACGGCGCTGCTCGCGATCTACGACACCTTGAAGTTCATTCGACCAGATGTGTCAACGTTTTGTTTTGGTCAGGCAGCGTCTGCGGCCGCAGTGCTCCTGGCTGCCGGGACGAAGGGAAAGCGATTTGCCCTTCCACACGCTCGAATTTTGATGCATCAGCCCTGGGGTGGCGTCGGTGGACAGGCCTCAGACATCGAGCTGCAGGCCAAAGAGATTCTGCGTATCCGCGACCTGCTGAACGGGATTATTTCATCGGATACTGGCCAATCTGTCGAACGTGTCGAAACGGACACTGACCGGGACTTCATTATGACGGCCGCCGAGGCTGTGGAATATGGCGTGGTCGACGAGGTAATTACTGCTCGGGATAGCACCCTTGGAGCCCTCGGCGCCGCCTAAGGTTGTGAAGAAGGCGGATCGGCGCCTTTAGAACATTCGGAGGGAAGCAGCGTGGCGAAGTTCGGCGAGGGCGGCGACCTGGTCAAGTGCAGCTTCTGCTCGAAGACCCAAAAGCAAGTCAAAAAACTCATTGCAGGACCCAGTGTCTACATCTGTGATGAATGCATCGATTTGTGTAATGACATCATCGCTGAAGAACTCGCTGAGATCAGCGACGTTTCCTTTGAAGACCTCCCGAAGCCTCGAGAAATTTTTGAATTCCTGAACGACTACGTCATTGGTCAGGAATACGCGAAGAAGATTCTTTCTGTCGCCGTCTATAACCACTACAAGAGAGTTCAAGCAGGCACCACACTTGCTGCGGGGGACGAGCCAGTCGAGCTCGCGAAATCAAATATCTTGCTGCTGGGTCCAACGGGATGTGGAAAGACTTTGCTTGCCCAGACCTTGGCGCGGATGCTGAACGTGCCCTTTGCTATCGCCGATGCCACTGCGTTGACCGAAGCCGGTTATGTCGGAGAAGACGTAGAGAACATCCTGCTCAAACTCATCCAGGCAGCCGATTTCGATGTGGCGAAAGCCGAGAAGGGCATCATCTACATCGATGAAATTGACAAGATCGCGCGCAAGAGCGAGAACCCTTCGATCACGCGTGATGTTTCGGGTGAAGGCGTCCAGCAGGCCCTCTTGAAAATTTTGGAAGGAACAACGGCATCCGTGCCGCCACAAGGGGGGCGCAAGCACCCACACCAAGAGTTCATCACGATCGACACCACGAACATCTTGTTCATCTGTGGTGGCGCATTTGCCGGCCTCGACAACGTGATCTCGGAGCGCATTGGTCGAAAGTCGATCGGCTTCCGCGCCGAAGTCGGAGCAGTCACGAAAGACGATGCGTCAGTCTTCCGTAATGTCTTGCCCGAAGACTTGATCAAGTTCGGCTTGATTCCCGAATTCATTGGCCGCCTTCCCGTGGTGAGCGCGGTGAGTCCGCTCGATAGAGAAATGCTCGTCCAAATCTTGGTGGAGCCAAAGAACTCGCTGGTAAAGCAATATCAGCGCACCTTTGCGCTGGACGGGGTGGAGCTTGAATTCACGACTGACGCGTTAGAAGCAGTTGCAGATCAGGCGTTGCTGCGAGGAACCGGAGCGCGAGGGCTGCGTGCGATTCTGGAAGAAGTCCTCCTTGACGTGATGTACGACCTGCCAAGTCGCGATGACATCAGTCGCTGCGTCGTCACTGGTGAAGTTGTTCTCGAGAGAGTGCATCCAACGCTGGTGCCAATTGAGAAGAAGAAGGCGACGCGTACTCGCCGAGCGGCCTCCTAACCGTGACCCAGCCCTTCGCCTCGCTTGACGAGGCGCTTGAGTGGCTTGACGACCACATTGATTACGAGCGTGTTGCCCCAACACGGAGACTCCTTCCGAGTCTTGCTGGCGTCGATGCAGCGCTTGCCCTCCTTGGTCACCCCGAAGACAGCTACCGCATCATTCACATCACAGGCACGAACGGCAAAGGCTCAACGACTGCGATGGCCACCGCTCTCCTGAGCGAAGCCGGCCTTCGGGTTGGGACGTATACGAGTCCGAACCTTCATCGAGTGAATGAACGCATTGCAGTCGCAGAACAGGCAATTGCGGATGAAGCATTCGCAGAATTATTAGATCGCATCCGCCTCGTAGAGGATCGCCTCGATGAGCGACTGACACGTTTTGAATTGTTGACCATTGCCGCACTTGAGCACTTCTCGGACGAGGCAGTAGACGTGGCGGTCATTGAAGTTGGTCTCGGTGGTACGTGGGATTCAAAGAACGTGGTCGATGCGGATGTGTGTGTGATCACAAATGTCTCACTCGACCATGTCGCCGTCCTCGGTTCGACTCCTGAAGAAATTGCTGCTGATAAGGCAGGAATCATTACTGCGGGCTCAACGGTCATCGTTGGTGACGTCTCTGATGGAATCGCGCAGATCATCGGTGCTCGAGCGGATGAGAGTGGAGCACTCGGACTGTGGCGTTTGGGAAGCGAGTTCACCGTATCGTCCAACCGTCTGGCGTTTGGCGGGCGAGTCGTTGATTTCACCGTCCCGGGCGAGGCCTATCGCGACATCCACGTGCCGTTGCATGGGTCACACCAAGGAGCGAATGCCGCAACAGCACTTGCGGCAGTAACCGCCCTCTTGGGACGTGCGCCAAGTGCCGAGATCGTCGAAGCAGGATTTGGTCGTGTTGAAGTCTGGGGCCGCCTTGAAGTGCTGGGACATCAGCCGCTTCTGATGGTTGATGGCGCGCACAATGCGGCTGGAGCTGCCGCGCTCTCGAACGCATTGCAAGAGGGATTTGATGTTGCTGGTCTTCAAGTAGCCGTCCTTGGCATGCTTGAGGGCCGAGATCCTCTGGATTTGCTGGGCCCGCTTCGAGATGGCGGTATCTCGACAGTGGTCTGCGTGGCTCCGGTGACGCCCCGCGCGAAACCTGTCGACGAAATTGCTCAGGCTGCTCAAGAACTTGGTCTTGTTACTGAGGTTGCGGCTTCGATACCTGAAGGAGTGGATCGAGCGATTGCCCTGGCGGGAGAGAACGGAATGGTTCTTGCGACAGGATCGCTCTATGTCGTGGGGCCTGCTCGACAACGATTGCTAGAGCGACTGGTAACTCGTTCCTAAGGGGAGCGAGCGCGACAGTTGTGCTGCGAGCACGTGTTCACGACGAGCCCCCGGCACTGCTAGTTTTTTCCTCGTGGATCGCACCCTTGTCATCGTGAAACCAGACGGCGTCGAACGCCGTCTCTCTGGCGAAATCATCGCTCGCCTTGAGCGGAAGGGCCTTTCGTTGGCCGCCGCCGAATTGCGTACCATTTCCGAGGAAACCGCCAAGCAGCACTATGCCGAGCATGCAGACAAGCCCTTCTTCGGCGAGCTTGTCTCGTTCATTACTCGCTCACCGGCGCTTATTTGCGTCGTGGAAGGTCCGAAAGATACCTACAAAGTGGTTCGAACCCTCATGGGGGCGACCAACCCAACTGATGCTGCTCCTGGCACGATCAGGGGAGACTTCGCCATTGACATGGGTGAAAACTTGATTCATGGCTCCGATTCGGCCGAATCTGCGGCTCGTGAAATTGCGTTGTTCTTTCCCGGACTGGCCTAATTTTTAGACGCCTTGTGCTGGAGCGCCCTGAGGCCTAGCCTTGTGGAGAAGATGATCTGTTCGGAAGTGCCCGTCAGTGTCGTCATACGCATTTTGAGAGGACCCTGGAATGAGAGATAACCGACTCTTCCTCTTGGGCAGAGACATGGCCGTCGATCTTGGTACGGCTAACACCCTTGTCTATGTCCGAGGGAGGGGAATCATCCTGAATGAACCATCGGTAGTTGCCGTCGATGTGAAGGATGGTCGTCCTCTTGCCGTTGGCGCAGAAGCCAAGCGAATGATTGGTCGTACCCCAAGCAATATTCAAGCTATTCGCCCACTGAAAGATGGCGTGATTGCTGACTTTGAAATTTGCGAAAAGATGCTTCGCTATTTCATCCACCGCGTCCACCAGCGCCGCTTCGCCAAACCTCGCATGATCATTTGCGTTCCCTCTGGCATTACCGGCGTGGAACGGCGGGCGGTTATGGAAGCAGCGGAATATGCCGGTGCTCGAAAGGCGTTCATCATCGAAGAGCCCATGGCCGCGGCGATTGGCGCAGGACTCCCCGTGCACGAGCCAACAGGAAACATGGTGGTCGACATTGGTGGAGGTACGACAGAAGTCGCCGTTATCTCACTCGGTGGCATCGTGAATAGCCAATCGATCCGAATTGGCGGTGACGAACTCGACGAAGCAATCGTTTCCTATGTGAAAAAAGAATTCTCCTTGGCGCTCGGAGAGCGCACTGCGGAGGAGATCAAGATCACATTGGGTTCGGCGTTTCCCTTGGAAGAGGAACTTCGAGCGGAGATTCGCGGACGTGACCTCGTTTCGGGTCTTCCAAAGACAGTGGTCATCTCAACAGAACAAATTCGTGAAGCGATCGAAGAGCCCGTCACTGCCATCATCGATGCGGTGAAGGTGACCCTCGACCGCACGCCACCGGAACTGGCTGCCGACATCATGGAGCAGGGCATCGTATTGACCGGTGGCGGGGCGCTGCTCCACGGCCTGGATGCCAAAATTGAGCAAGAAACGGGCATGCCCATCGTGGTGGCACGTGATCCATTGAACTGCGTCGCCATCGGTGGCGGACAGTGCCTCGAGGAGTTCGATGCGTTGAAGCGCGTGTTGATCACGACCTCGACGCGCTGATTCCGAAAAGGACTCGCCAATGGCGACTCGACGCACACGGCGTTCAACGACCATTGTCACACTCCTGCTGTTGAGTGCGTTCACGATCGTGGCGCTGAGCGCGAGTGGCACTGCAAGTTCATTTACTTCGGGGCTTCGGTCGCTGGGATCGACCATTTTGTCGCCTGTCGTCAACGTCATGAATGACGTGACGAAGCCCGTGGGTCATGCCTTTGAGGGTGTCTTTAATTACGGCTCGGTGACCGCAGAAAATGCGCGTCTCCAGGCGATCAATGCGCAGCTTCGTTCCCAAGGGCTGGTGCAAAGTTACGAACGTCATCAACTGAGTGAAATTGACGCTCTGAGAAATCTTCCCTTTGTCCAGAACATTCCTTTAGTGGTGGCCCAAACCATGGCGATAGACCCGTCGAACTTTGCGTCAACCATTCAAATTTCGAAGGGTCGAGATCAGGGTATTGGGGTTGGTATGCCCGTGGTCGGAGCTGGTGGTCTCGTCGGACAAGTGATCTTGACGACGAAGAACACTGCGACTGTCCGCCTCGTGAGCGATGGACGATCCAAAATCGGTGCGTCGGTTGGGACGACATCAATTCTCGGCATTGCGTCAGGGCAAGGTGCGGGGGATCCGTTGTCGCTTGACTATGTGGCTCCAAATAGTGCCGTCAAATCTGGCCAAATTGTGTACACCAATGGACTGCAGGGGGCTGACTACCCAGCGGGGATACCGCTCGGTAAAGTCTCCTCAGCAAGCACTCCAGTGAACGCGTCCCAAATGTCGATCTCTCTAACTCCCTTGGCAAATCTCAGCTCGGTTGCCTACGTCGACGTCTTGTTGTGGAGTCCGCCCCTGTGAGGGCTCCCGTGCTCTTGCGGCTCTTACTGGTGATCATCCTTGTGGTGGCACTGCAATCTTCAGTGCTTTTGAATCTGCGAATTGATGGCATCCATCCAGAGATTGTCTGGTTTTTACCAATGGCAGCCGCCCTTCTTGGAGGCGCTGACTATGGAGCAATCGTTGGCTTTACCGCCGGATTTGCTATCGACTGCCTCTTGCCCGCACCGTTTGGTCTCTCGGCCTTTGTCGGCGTGCTCCTCGGGTACGGGCTTGGTCAATTTTCAGAAAGAACCGGCCTCGCTGCGGACGGCGGTGCGTGGTGGCTCGTCCCGCTCATTGGACTCATCACGTCGTTTCTGGCCGTGTTGGCCTATGCGGCCTTCGGAATCGTTTTTGGTCAAGATCAGTTTGCCAATGCGAACTACCTCGGGCTCGTGACCGTAGTTCCGCTCACCAGTGCAATTTTCGCCATCCCCGTCTGGCTCTCCATGTCATGGGCTTTTGGTTCGCGGCGAGGAGCGCACCACCGGCGAACGAGCGAGGTCAGCTGGTGAGTTGGTTACGGCGCAAGCAACGAGAGCCGAGGATGCGTGAACGTCGGGGACTTTCGATGGCCGATCTTGTGCCGTCACCCGATGAACTTGAATCTCGACCGGACGTTCGTCTCGTGATTATTGGCGTGATCGCTCTGGTGTTGTTTGCGGTGATGGTCTTGCGACTTTTCACACTGCAGGTCGTTGATGCCAAAACCTATTCAAAAGCGGTGAGCGCGAATCAGATTCGAACCTTGCCAATTCCAGCGCCACGGGGCATCATCACAGCGCGGTCGAACACTGTTCTCGTTGGCAACTTGAATAGTCAAGAAATTGTCTTGAGTCGTCAAGCTGCAGTTCAATATCCCGCAGTGATTGCCCAAGTAGCGGCGCTGACGAGCCAGACGCCGGCGCAGGTCTCGAAGATTCTCGCGAATCCGAAATACGACCCCTATCAGCCCGCGCCGATCATGGTCGATGCGCCTCCTGCGACCATCCAATATCTCCAGGAACACCCAAGCCAATTTCCAGGTGTCTCGGTCCAAACGGTCAGCACGCGTGTCTATCCTCAGGGCGGCACGACTGCCGCACATGTCTTGGGATACGTCGGAGCGATTTCCGCATCTGAACTCGCAGCACAGGCGTCGGCTGGCTATACACAGGCATCGCAATATGGGAAAGCTGGCCTTGAGGAATTCTATGAATCCCAACTCCACGGCAAAGCGGGCTCAGAGTCAATTGCGGTGAACTCGCAGGATCAAATTGTTGGGGTTGTCTCCTCAAAGGCGCCAAAATCGGGAAATACCTTGGTGTTGAACATTGATTTGGGTCTGCAGCAGTATCTCCAGGCGGCACTTGGTTCTCAGATCTTGATCGATCGACAAACGGTCGACACGAAGTCAGGGAAAATGCCACCCGCGATCAACGGGGCGGCAATTGTGATGAACCCCAACACAGGAGAAGTCCTGGCGATGGCGAGCTATCCCGACTTTGACGTCTCGCAATTTGTCAACGGCATCAGCCAGAGTGACTTGAACGTCATCTTGCAATCGGGTGCGCTGAACAATTACGCCACATCGGGTCTCTACACGCCTGGTTCAACGTTCAAAATGATTACTGCAACCGCATCGTTGCAAGACGGTCTCATGGGGGCTGACCAAGTCGTCAATGACACGGGTACCTTCACGGTGCCCACGTGTATCGCGGGTGGCGCTGGCTGTGTCTTCCACGATGACGAAAACGGTGGTTTGGGCTATGTCAATTTGCCCGAAGCGTTGACCGCATCGTCTGACTATTACTTCTACAACTTGGGTTATTTGTTCTCTGCGCAAGAAACCAAGTACGGCTCAACGCCGATCCAAAACGTCGCAGCCGACTACGGCCTTGGTGAAGCGACAGGAATCGATCTTCCCGGCGAATCGGTTGGCCGTGTGGACTCTCAAGCGGTACGCGAAAAACTCCATGCGGAAAATCCCACTGCGTTTCCCAACACGACGTGGTACACGGGTGACAACATTGAAATGGCCTTCGGTCAAGGTTCGACGGTCGTTACACCTCTTGAAATGGCGACGGCCTATGCCACCTTTGCAAACGGCGGCACTCGGTATGCGCCAGAAGTCGCCGCAGGAGTCGTGACGCCTGGCGGCAAAATCGTTGAGCGTTATCAACCGCGCGTCACTGGTCACGTTGCGCTCACGCCTGCGATTTCAAATCCAATCCTTCAGGGTCTCGAGGGCGTGGTGAACAATCCAAAGGGGACGGCGTATGCGACGTTCCAGCAGTATGCCAAGTACGACCAATCAAGTTTTGTGGTTGCCGGTAAAACGGGAACGGCATCGAATGCACCGGGTCTTGAGCCCAACTCGTGGTTCGTTGGCTTCGGTCCGAATCCGAATCCGCAGTATGTGATCGTCTGCGTCATTGACCAGGGTGGTTATGGCGCAAACGCTGCAGCCCCAGTCGTCGCCGAGGCATTTAACTACCTCACCGCCAACCCTGTTGGCCCGGTGGTGTGGCCGAGTGCATCAAATCCACCGAGCAACACGGCTCCTGCGACCAACCCTGCGACAGGAACGCCGGTCGCGACCACCACAACGACCCGGCCGCAAGGCTGAGCAGGTGAGAGCGAAGGGGTCTCGGATCGAGCCCTTAGAATTACTGGCATGAACTCCTTGTTCGATCGAATCGAGCCTCTCCTCTTTCATGTGGAACGGCCTGCCCGTTACGTTGGTGGAGAAGACGGCAGTCAAGAGCCGGTTCACGGCGAGGGAAAAGTCTCCTGGCTTTTGGCCTATCCCGACACCTATGAGATTGGGCTTCCCAATCAAGGTCTCCAGATCCTCTATGAGATCCTCAACGAGCGGCCCGATGCCCTTGCAGAGCGGACCTATGCCCCTTGGATCGATATGGAAGCGGCACTTCGTGCTGAAGGTTTGCCCCTCTTTAGCGTTGAAAATCATGTGGCGGCGCATGACTTCGACGTCATCGCCTTCAATCTTTCGGCGGAATTGACCTACACCAATCTGCTGAACATGCTCGATCTCGGCGGCATCCCGCTCCACACCGAGGAACGTGGGGCTTCTGACACCGTGGTGCTCGCAGGCGGTCACTGCACCTACAACCCTGAGCCATTGGCCGACTTTTTAGATGCGGTAGTTCTTGGAGATGGCGAAGAGGTGGTCAGCGAACTCACCGAGGCCATTGGGGAGTGGTTGCGACGTGACGTCACGTCTCGGGATCGGCGCGACCTTCATCGGCTCCTTGCTCGCATCGACGGCGTGTACGTGCCCTCTCTGTATCGCCCCCTCTTTGACGGTGCGTTCCAAGTCGGCCTCGAAATCTTGGACCCGGCAGCTCCTGCGGTCGTTGAGAAACGCACTGTGGCGGACCTTGGGCAATGGCCCTATCCGAAGTCGCAGTTGGTGCCGTTGACAGAAGTGGTCCACGACCGTCTCAATGTCGAAGTCTTCCGAGGGTGCACAAGAGGCTGTCGTTTCTGTCAAGCAGGCATGATCACACGTCCAGTGCGAGAACGTCCTGCGGCACAAGTGGTCGACATGGTGACAAGGGGACTTGCACGAAGTGGCTATGACGAGGTGGCGCTCACGTCGTTGTCAACGGCTGATTTTTCCGGGATCGAGGGTGTGGTCGCGGACATTGTCGATAGCGAAGTCAATGGGGGGCGCGTCTCGGTGAGCCTCCCCTCGCTGCGAGTAGATGCATTTACGGTCGGCACAGCCGCCAAAATCCAGCAGGTAAAAAGGACTGGACTGACCTTTGCCCCAGAGGGCGGGACGTGGCGAATGCGAAAGGTCATCAACAAACTGGTCAGTGACGACGATCTCTATGCCGCAGTCGAAGCCGCCTTCTCTCAAGGATGGCGTCGCGTCAAGTTGTATTTCCTGATTGGCTTGCCAACTGAGCGGGACGAAGATGTCCTTGGCATTGCAGAACTCGGCCGTCGTTGTGTTGAAATCGGCAAGCGCTATCACCCCAATGTGACCGTGAGTTGCTCGGTAGGGGGCTTCGTTCCGAAGGCGCAGACACCATTTCAGTGGCACGAGCAAGATTCCATGGAGGAACTGACAAGAAAAGTAG